>ENA-ORBV01007736-ORBV01007736.1-microbial-mat-metagenome-genome-assembly--contig:-NODE-7736-length-18367-cov-5.136249_pt1 | contig 18367 bp, 13 predicted proteins | sample MGYA00237777_ERZ505514 | MGnify/ENA primary metagenome ERZ505514 (study PRJEB26160, sample SAMN06269048) | microbial mat metagenome | isolation source: Oligotrophic lake microbial mat | place... | reverse complement strand
GGGCCCCACAGGGTCGCCCTCAGGGTCGGAGAAGGCGCAATGCTCGATACCCAGCCGGCCGTCGACCAGGCCGAGGATTTCGGTGGCCCCGGTGAGGCCGCGGGAGTAGAACGGCGTGGCGGCAGGTGTGGCGGTTTGCACCATCCAGCGCACGGTGGTGTTGCTGCGCAGGCCGTATTCGGGAATCTCTTCCACCCACTGCACGGTACGAAGGGGCGCGAGAAGGGAGATCGAATCCGCGGCCGCCACGATGCTCAGTCGGAGCCCGCCGTCGATGGTCTCGGCGCTGAGAACCTGGCGGCCGGGAGCGGCGGCCCAAGCCCGCACCTCGTCGTCCGCGTCGCCCCGAAAGAGCCAAACCGACACAAGCCTGCGGTTTTCACTCTCGATCTGTCGGCGTTCGGCGTCGGTCCAATCCGGGCGGTCCGGCGCGGCCAATTCCGGAGACGTTTTCCAAGCGTTTTCGTACGCCACGACCCGGCGGACCCAGTCGAGCGCCGCCAAGGCGTCGGGCCGGGCTGCATCGAGGTCGGCAGCGAACGAGTGCGCGGGAAGGTAGCCAAGGTGACGAACGCCCAAGGACGTAAGTTGGGCGCGGCGGGGCGGCGTCAGCGGGCCATCGAGCACGACGACCGCCCGCTGCCCGGGCCGGAACCTAGTCGCGCGCAAATCGGGAAAATCGCCGGTGGCGACATCGCCCGTGGCAAGGTTGAGAACGCCGTTGCGGGCGACGATGCTGGCCCGGACGTCGTCGGCGTGGGCGAGGCCGGCGCTGGCGAGCATCACAAGAGGGGCAAGGACGGCCCACGACCGCGCTCGAGAAAGGTCGATGGTGTTCCAACAGGTTTGCATTTTTCGTCCGTTGATGTTGACAGCGAGCCCCATCGTTCGCGAAAAGCCGTCCGACCGCGCCGATCTTCGTTATCGAACCAAAACCCGAGCGTCTGCTGCGAGGAGCCAATGAAGCGAAGCCAAACCCCCGAATGAGGGTGGCGCGATTAACTCGGCGGCGCGAACCCCCGCCTTTAGTGATACGGCCGCCGACGACTGGTGTTCCGATCGGTTCTGCGGTGAGGACCGAGTTTCATCGAACGTGAACACTCCGACGAAACGGCGATCGCGGCGGATATTCGTCCTTCCATCGATCAAGCGGCTTTGGCGTACGGCGTGTCGACGCCGGGGAGATCGAGCAGCCGCGCGAGGGCCAGTTTCCACCGTTCCACGTTCGGTAGGCCAAGGATTTCCCGCGTTTCCAGCGGATGACTTATGATCGCGAGGTGTTTGGTAAGTCCCGTGGACGCAAGCACCGCCCGGAAGGCTTCGGGAACCGAAACAAGCAGGAGTTGGCCTCCCTCATCGCGGCAGCGTTTGGAAAGACCGAGCAACGCGTTGATCCAGGCGCAGGTGCAGGACTTCATTTCGGAGAGTTCCAGCACCAATCGACCCTTCGATCTCAACACGACCGCGGCGAGTTGCTCGGAGAGGATGATCGCCTGACGTTCGTGGACGGAGGGGCACAAAAGTTTGATGACGAAGCGGTCGCCGATGGAGCGCACCGTAAACATCGCCTGAGGAATGAATTGAGTTTCGTTCAGAAAAAGCATGAGAGGCTCCACACGGGGATTGAGCCGCCGCGGAAATCGCGGCCGGGCACCAGCGGGAAGCGTCGAAAGTGCGCATCCGCTTCACCAGCGGATTAGAGTGTTAATCAAGTGCGGTGTTCGGCTTGGGCGGGTTAGGCGGGCTGGGCGGTGCGGGGCGACGATTTGAGGAGTAGGGTTGTCACGGCTATGAAATGAGTCGGCGTAGGGTGTATGTCCGGTGGACCGGGCGTCGAAGGGTCGCAAGCGAGATTTCACGATGAGTCAGCCGCTGATCGAACTACGCAAATTGTGCAAACGATTCGGGAGCGAATCGTCGGGGGGGATTCTGGCGGTCGACGGGCTGACCTTTTCGGTGAGCGCCGGGGAGGTATTGGGGTTCCTCGGACCTAACGGCGCGGGCAAGAGCACGACCATGAAGATGGTGACAGGCTTTTTGCCGCCGACGTCGGGGCAAGCGGTGGTGTGCGGGCACGACGTGGTCGAAAGCCCGCTGAAGGTCAAGGAACGTGTGGGGTATCTTCCCGAGGGTGCTCCGCTCTACTCGGACATGACGCCGGAGGCTTTTTTGGGCTTTGTCGCGGACTGCCGCCGGCTGAAGGGGGATGCCCGGAAGCGCGCGATCGAGCGGGCGGTGGGGCGCACCAACCTGGGCGGCGTGATGCGGCAGCCGATCGATACGCTGAGCAAGGGGTTCAAACGGCGGGTGGGTCTGGCGCAGGCCATCATGCACGAACCAGACGTATTGATTCTGGACGAACCCACGGACGGACTGGATCCCAACCAGAAGCACGAGGTGCGGGGTTTGATTCGTGAGATGGCGTCGCAAGCGAACAAGGCGATTGTGTTGAGCACGCACATTCTGGAAGAGGTCGAGGCGGTGTGCACCCGGGTGGTGGTGATCGCCCAGGGGCGGATCGTCGCGGACACCACACCGCTGGAGATGCTGGCGAAGAGCCGGTATCACAACGCCGTGAGCCTGGCGCTCTCGCCGCCGCCGGGGACGATGGTGTTTGATGAATTACGGCGCCTCCCGGGGGTGCGCGATGTGGAGGACGGCGGGAGCGTGCGGAGCGGTGGGGGTTCGGCTGGTGGCGTTGGCGGAGCGGTGCAAGTTCGGTGCACGGTGATCCCCTCCACCGGGCGGAGCGTGGCGGCCGAGATTTCGAACCTGGTGAAGGCCAGAGGGTGGCAGGTGGACCACATGCGGGTGGAATCGGGGCGTCTGGATGATGTGTTCCGGGTTCTCACGGGCGGACGAGAGGGCGAAGGGCCGAAGGATCGGACACACGACCGCGCGACGGAGGGAGTGCAGTGATGCGAGGGTGCTGGCCGGTCTTTCGACGCGAGCTGGGCGGATACTTCGTCACGCCCGTCGCGTATGTGTTCATCGTGATTTTTCTGGTGTTGACGGGGGTTTTCACGTTCCAGTTGGGCGGGTTCTTTGAGGCGGGGCAGGCCGATCTGCGCACGTTCTTTAACTTCCACCCGTGGCTGTATCTCTTTCTGGTACCCGCCCTCTCGATGCGGCTGTGGGCCGAGGAGCATCGCAGCGGGACGACCGAACTGCTGATGACGCTGCCGATCTCGAAGCTGGGGGCGGTGGTGGGGAAGTTTTTGGCGGCGTGGGCGTTCACGCTGATCGCGCTGGCGCTGACGTTCCCGATCTGGATCACCGCGAATGTGCTCGGAGACCCGGACAACGGCGCGGTCTTGAGCGGGTACATCGGCTCGGGTTTGATGGCGGGGGCGTTTTTGGCGATCGGGGCGGCGGTTTCGGCGGCGACGCGCACGCAGGTGATAGCGTTCATCGTCACCGTGGTCGTGTGCTTTCTGTTCCTGCTCGCCGGGCACGCCCCGGTGCTGGACGCCGTGCGGGGTTGGCTGCCCGCGGCGGTGGTGGACACGGTCGCCTCGTTCAGTTTTCTGACGCGGTTCGACATGATCGGCAAGGGCGTGATCGATCTGCGAGATCTGGTCTTCTTCGGAACGTTGATCGCCGCAGCGCTGGCAATTAATGCGATCGTGCTGGACGCCCGGAGGGCGTAGGAACGGGAAGTCACGGGCGGGGACGAGAAGTTACGGGAAGTCGAAGGGCGATATGAACAGCAAACTGGCGACGCTGGGCGCAATCGGGTTGATCGGGGTGACGTTCGTGGCGGTCAACATGATCGCCGGGGCCGGGCTGCGCAGCGCCCGCATCGACGCGACCGAGGGACGGCTTTTTACGCTGACCAAGGGCTCACGCTCGGTCGCCCGGCTGCCCGACGAGCCCATCGACCTCACGTTTTATTTCTCGCGGAAGTTGGCCCAGGGGTCGCCGACGTTTTCCGCTTACGGCACGCGTGTGCGCGAGATGCTGGAGGAATACGCCCGGGCCTCCAACGGCAAGATCCGGCTGAAGGTGGTGGAGCCTGAGCCGTTCTCGGATGAAGAAGACGCCGCGCTCGCGGCCGGATTGACCGGGCTCCCGGCCGGTGCTGCGGGCGAGAACCTTTACTTCGGCCTGGCGGGCTCCAACAGCATCGACACCCGCGAGACCATCCCGATCTTCGATCCTCAGAAGGAATCGTTTCTCGAATACGACCTCAGCCGCCTGATCTATTCGTTGGCGAGCCCCACCAAGCCCATCATCGGCTTGATAACGCCGCTCCCGATGGTCGGCGGCTTCGCGATGGACCCCCGCACCCGTCAGCCGAGCCAGACGGAGCCATGGCGGATCATGAGTGAGATGCAGGGGTTGTTCGAGGTTCGGCCCTTGGGGGCGGACCCGGCGACCATTCCCGACGACATCGGCGTTCTCTGGATCGTTCATCCCAAGGGGCTTTCGGAAGGGTCGCTGTACGCCGTCGATCAGTTCATTGTGAAGGGTGGGCGGGCTCTGATTTTCGTGGATCCGCTGTGCGAGAGCGACGAGGCGGCCGACCCCAGGAATCAGATGGGCGCGGGCGAGCCGCGGAACAGCGAGCTCACGAAGCTGTTTGATGTCTGGGGAATCGAGGTGGTGCCCGATCGGCTCGCCGCCGATCGCGAGGCGGCGGTACGGGTCACGCTCCCAGGGCAGACGCGCGAGGCGGTGCCGTACGTCGCGTGGATGCAACTGGGTGAAAAAACCATCGATCGGGGCGACGCGGTGACGGGGCAACTGTCACGTCTGACGTTCGCCACCAGCGGCGTGCTGCGGAAGAAGGCACCGGTCTTGGCGGAGGTGCCCGGCGCCGATGCGGGGCCGCCATCGCCGGAGTCGACGGCCGGGGCCGCCAAGGGCGGCGCGACGAATTCGGCCCCGGGAGTGGAACTCGACCCGCTCGTGACCACGGGCACCGACTCGATGTTGATCTCCACGACGGCGATCGGGCTGCAACCCGACCCCAAGACGCTGATGGCGTCGTTCGTGAGCGGCAACGAGAAATTGACTCTCGCCGCGCGGGTCACCGGGACGGTGAAGTCGGCGTTCCCGGCGGGCAAGCCCGTGGTGGTGCCCACCGAGGGGGAAGCGCCACCGCCCGCGATGACTGAGGACGCGTCCCACTCTTCCGAGAGCACAGGACCGATCAACGTGATCGTGGTGGCCGATGTGGACTGCCTCGCGGACACCTTCTGGAGCCGGCCGGAGAATTTCTTCGGGCAGATCGTCGGGTATCGGAAGTTCGCCGACAACGGGGACTTCGCGGCCAACGCCCTCGACAACCTTTCGGGCTCGTCGGACCTGATCGGCATCCGAGCCCGCGACGTCGCGGCCCGCCCGTTTACGCTGGTCGAACGGATGCGGCGCGATGCGGAGGCCGTCTATCTCACGCAGCAGCAACTGCTGCAAACCAAACTGGCGGACACCCAGTCGAAGATTCGCGAACTGCAGGCCGCGCGGGGGGATTCGCCCGACGCGATTGTCCTGTCGCCCGAGCAGGAGGCGGAAGTAGAGAAGTTCCAAGCCGAATTGGTGAGCACCCGGAAAGAATTGCGGGGCGTCCAGTTGAATCTCAATCGCGACATCGAGTCGCTGGGAACGCGTCTGAAGCTGCTGAACATCGGGGCGATGCCGGTGCTGGTGGCGGCGGGTGCTCTCATGCTGGCGGGGTACCGGGCGTCGCGGCGGAGGCGGACTGTTGACCGCCTCAACCCCAAGGCTCCCGAGTGAGTGGGGCGGGGTGATCGGATCGGCTTTGAGTCGGCCGCGTGGCGGGGAAGTACGTGAGACGGGGCGAAATGGAACGTCCCCGCGAGAGAAAAGGGACCGGGTCGAGATATGAAGAAGAGCCATTTGGCGATTTTGGCGGCGGTGGCGGGGATCGCGGTGATCGGCGGTTACATCGCATCGACGTTAGGCCCGGCAAGACCTTCGACCCCGAGCCCCACGGGTCCGAACTCCCCCGATGGCGCCGGTGCGTACCGCAGCTCTGGCGTGGGTCCGCTCCTTTCCGGTCTCAAGGACCGCGCGAAGGACGTCACCCGGGTAACGGTGCGGTCTTCCACGGCCACCGTGGACCTCGCGAAGTCGGCCGACGGTGCGGGGTGGTTGATTGCGAGCAAAGCGAATTATCCCGCCGATGGGAACGCGGTCCGCGAACTTCTCGGAGCGCTCGCGAACGCGGAAGTGTTGGAAGAGAAGACCTCGAAGCCGGACCTGTACGCGCGGATCGGTGTGGACGATGTTGAGAAGCCGGGCTCCAAGTCGGTGCGGGTCTCCCTGTTCGACGCTTCCGGCGCATCCTTGGGCAGCGTGCTCATCGGCAATACGCAGGCGGAACAAGCCGCCGCATCGCAAGATCGCGGTTCCGGGCCCGTTGGCCCCCGGCGGTTTGTGCGGCGCGAGGGCCAGGGACAGTCTTTTCTCGCCTCGCTCGCCACGGACGCACGGGCCGAATCAACCGCCTGGGCCGAGTCCAAGATTCTGGAAATACCCAGCGAGCGAGTAAAGTCGGCTTCGTTCTCGGTGCCCGCGGGCGCGGCGAGTGGGGACGATGCCGGCGCCGCCGTCGTGACGTCGATGTCGCGGGGGAGCAGCACGCAAACCGCCTACGCGGTGGCCGGGCTGCCGACGGGGCGGGCCCTCAAGGATCAGTACGTTGCCGGGCGGGCCGCCCAGATGCTGTCCTACCTGACATTCGAGGATGTGCGGCCAGCTTCGGAAGTGACGTTCGATGGGCCGGGCGTTGCAACGGCCACGTTCACCATGTTCGACGGGCTGGTGCTCACCGTGAAGACCGCCGACGAGGGCGGAGAGGTGTGGCACCACGTCGCGGCCACGTACGAACCGCCGCCCGAGCCGACCGTGGCTGCGCCCTCGATCGAGCCACCCTCACCCGCCGCCAACGCGGAAGCCAGCCTAGATGCCCCCTCGGAGTTGCCCGTCGCCGATCCGTCGGCGGTCACGCCCGAGGAACAGGCTACGAACGAGGCGGCGGCGGCCGCGCTCCGGGCCGAGCGGGAAAAACTCGAATCGGAAGCGGCGGCCCTGAACGCCGCGTTAGGCCCGTGGGCCTTCCGCGTTCAGGAGTTCAAGGCCAAACAGTTGCGGACGATGATGGAAGACCTCTTGGCCCCGGCCGCGGAGCCTACCACGATTCCGTCAGACCCTCCATCCGCCCCGGCACTAAACCCGATCGCGCCCGACGGGAGCGGCTCGCTGCTGGTGCCGCCGCAATAGCGAGGCCTGAGTTCTGCGGGGTGTGTGTTGTCCATGTCTCTGGCCCGCGCTTCGGGAGGGCGGGTGCCTCGGCTTGGGAAATCCGATGCCCTCGACCGAACTCGCCTTAAAGAGCTGGCCCGATTCCCGCCATCATCCGGCCTGTTGTCCCGGCGTCTCGGCGGTACGAGAAGAACCGCGGGTCACCGACGGTGCAGAGCGCGGCGGTGACATCGATGTCCTTCACACCCGCGCGGAGTTGCAAGGCCACCGCCTTGACGAGGTCGACGTGCGAGCGGTCGGCGCGGCCCGCTGCGATCAGCGTGTCCGCATCGGCACCGAATCGCGTGCGGAAGGCGTCCGCCACCTCCGGGCCGACCTCGAAGGCAGCCTTCGAGATGCAGGGGCCGACCGCCGCGAAGATCGGTTGATCCGTGAGGCTCCGCACGAGGGCGAGGGCGTTGGTGACGACGCCGTTGACGACGCCCCGCCAGCCCGCGTGGATCGCCGCGACGACGGCGCCGTCGAGGGTTGCGAGCAGGATGGGGACGCAATCGGCGGTTTGAATCGCGACGATCGTTCGGACCTCGGCCGTCACCAGCGCATCCGCGTCCGGCGCGGTTCGCGCTCCGCCAGAGTGAACGGGCAGAGCGGCGGCGCCGTGCACCTGGCGGCATCGGACCAGAGTGCGCTCGGGCCAACGGGCGTGGATGAAGGCGTCGGCGGCGTCGTTACCCGCCAGGTCGCCCGCGTCTCGGGTCGAGAAAAAATGCGGGGCATTGAGACTGCCAAGTAGAGGGCTGAGCAGGGGGCTTGGCAATGGCGGCATGCAAGGTTCTCGACGATTGTCGCCCGGGCGATGACGAGAAGCCGGCTGCGATCACGGGCTGCTCGCCGCGCGCAGGGCGATGAGTGCGTAGGCCGTGATCAGGACCGGGTCGTTCTCCATCCAACGGTCGTCGACGGAACGGAAACCGCCGTCCTCATTCTGGAGCGACGCCAGACGCGCGACAAGGTCGGCCCGCCAATCCCGCAGCGCGGGCGCGCCGTCGGCGTCCTTGGTCGGGATCGTGGGCTCGCCAAAGGCCTCCATGGCCTTGGCAAAAACCAGCATGTAGTAGTAGAGGCCGTCGGTCCCCACGCCCGGATTTTCTTCGAGCGTGTAATTGGCGGCCATCCACTGCCACGCGGCCGTGACCCGGGGGTCATCCTTTTTGAGACCGGCATAAAGGTAACTCTTGAAGCCCGCGTACGTCATCGACCCGTAGGACCGCAGCCGGCTCGCCGTGGTGCCGTCGCTGAGGGTTTCCTCCATCATCGGCGCGTTCGATTGACCACCTCCTTGGTCGTCCCGGTTGACGCTCGTTGAATAAATGAAACCCCCCTGTTGCGAGCCGTCGGCATAGGCCAGGTCGTTCACTTCAACGCTTCCGATCCGCTCGACCATCTGGGTTCGTTGCAGGAAGACGACGGCCCGCTGGAAGGCCGCATCGCCGGGCTCGACACCGCAGTCGCGCAGCGCTTCCACCCAAAAAGAGGTGTTCGAGAGATCGGGCCGACCATGCTTGCCGTAGCCCACGCCGCCGTAAAACGGGTGGTCCTTTGTCACAGGCGTTGCGCTCTCACCCAGGCCCTCGTGAGTGACGGCCCCTTCGCCGTACTGGATCGAACGCAGAAATGCGAGTGCCCGCTTGACCGCCGACTTGGCTTCCGGCGTGCCGATTTTGGAGAGGGCCGAAGCGCAGATCGCCGTGTTATAACTCGGAAGGATTTGGTCGTAGATGCCGCCGTCCTCCTGCTGCATGGAGAGAACATACGCCACGGCGGCGGCGATCGCGGGGTCCTTTTCGGAGGCTTGCGGGTTCAGCAACATCCCCTGAAGCACCAGCCCGGTGATCGCGGGGAAGGTGGGTCCCTTCGGATTCACGCCCCACCCGCCGCCGCGGTCCTGCATCCCCCTCAGGTACGACTCGGCCTTTAGCGCAATCTCCGCCGCTTGGGCCACCGCCTGGGCCGCCCTGTCGCGGTTCGCCGGCCCGCGGGCGGCTTCCGTTTGGCGCAGGTCTTCCAGCAGCGTCGTGGGCTCCGACTGGGCCGGGGCGACCATGTGCGCGAGAGACAATACGAGAGCAGGCACCAAGCGACACATCATGAGGCAGTCTCCCAATTGGGTTTCATATCGTTGGCACATGCCCGAGCCCGTGCCGAACGTTCCAATAACCCCGGCCTCCGACCCCATCGTTGGGCCCATCGTCGGGATCGACCTGGGCACCACCAACAGCCTCGTGGCCTTCTGCGATGAAAAAGGGCCGCGGATTCTGCACGGGCCGGATGAATCACCGCTGCTGCCGAGCGTCGTTCGATATGAAGCCGACCCTTCGGCGGTCGGCGGGCTTCGGGTCACCGTGGGCCAGGCCGCCCGAGATGCGGCCAGTGCGTTCCCCCTGACCACGATCTCCAGCGTGAAGCGGCTGATGGGCCGCTCGATCACCGAGGCGGGGACAATGCTTCGCACCGATGCAGCCGTCGAAGGAGCACGCGGCACGATCCGTCTTCGCCTGCCGGTCAATGGACCCGACCAACCCGGGACCGACCGATCTCCCGAAGAAGTTTCCGCCGACATTCTCAGGGTTCTCAAGGCCCGCGCTGCGGTTTCGTTGGGAGTTCCCGTCACGCGCGCGGTCGTCACGGTGCCCGCATACTTCGACGATGCCCAGCGCCAGGCCACCCGGACTGCGGGCCGTCTCGCCGGGCTCGACGTTGTGCGGATTGTGCCGGAACCCACCGCGGCAGCGTTGGCGTATGGCCTTTCACGCCCCAAGGGCCCGTCCACGGTCGCGGTGTACGACTTGGGCGGAGGCACCTTCGATATCTCGATCCTGCGATTAACCGAGGGCGCCGCGGCGGGTGATCGCTCGTTCTATCAGGTGCTGAGCACGTCCGGCGACACCTCGTTGGGCGGAGACGACTTCGACCGCGCGCTCGCGGAGCTCTTCCGGGGCGAGCTCGCGGCGAAGACGGGATCGGGGCCGGACTCGCTCGACGGCGGAGCGGTGCGCGGGCTCCTTGACCTGGCCGAGCGGGTGAAGCGGCGATTGAGTGAAGCCGATGTTGCCGATGCCTCGATGGATGTCGGCGGCGTGGCGTATTCGCGCCGGGTCACGCGGGCTGAGTTTGAGCGGCTTATCGAACCCCTGGTGGAGCGGAGCATCCGCGCGTGCCAGCGGGCGGTGGCGGATGCCGAGCGGGCCCTCGGGGAGGCGCGGATTGAGTGCGTGGTGCTGGTGGGGGGCTCGACGCGGGTGCCGATGGTGCGGGCCCGCGTGGGGGCGTTCTTCGGAGTGGAGCCCTACACGGCCGTCAACCCGGACGAAGCGGTGGCGTTGGGCGCGGCGGTGCAGGCCTCGATCGTCAGCGGTCGGAACTCGTCGGCGTTGCTGCTGGACGTCATCCCCTTGAGCCTCGGTGTCGAGACCGTCGGCGGGGCGGTCGCCAAACTGATCTTCCGTAATTCGACCGTCCCGACGCGGGCCAAGGAGATGTTCTCGACCAGCGTCGATGGGCAGACTTCGATCCGATTGACGGTGTATCAGGGTGAGCGAGAGATGGCCGCGGATTGCCGGAAGTTGGGTGAGTTTCACCTGCGCGGTATCCCGCCGATGCCCGCCGGCATCCCGCAACTCGAGGTGACGTTCGCCGTCGATGTGAACGGGGTGCTCGGCGTTTCCGCCACCGAGCGGCGCAGCGGGAAGCGGGCCGGGTTGCAGGTCGTCCCCAATCACGGTTTGAGCAGCGACGAGGTGGACGCGATTGAGCGGGCATCGCTGACACACGCCCAGGGCGACATGACCCAGCACCGCATCGTCGACCTTATCGCCAACTCGACGCTCGACCTGAAGTGGATCGGGCAGCGGCTGGAGCGGCACGCGTCGTTGCTGGACCCCGCTTATCGCGCGGACCTCGAAGAACGTCTCGCGTCGCTCGCGGCGATGGTCGCTGCCGCCAAGGCCGACTGGCGGGCGGTCGACCCGAACATCTTTCACGATCGCAAGGAAAGCCTTGATCGTGCGAGTATTCGGTTGCAGGAGATTTCGATCACGGAGTCGCTCAAGCAATCTTCCGCCGCGGAATCGTGAGCGAGGACAGAGCGGTCGATGGACGCGACCCCCGATGCGGAAGCCCCCGGCCGTCGCGTCGCGTCCCATCGGCACCCGGCGCAACGGAACGTCGGACCGCCCCATAACTCGCCGATTGCGTTGGGGGGATCCTGCGTTCCCCCGTTCGCACCCCGGGTTCTAGACCCTTCGCGGTTTGCGGATCACGAGGCGGTTGGCGACGGTCGATCCTGTGGGGCCGTCACCTGACCCTCTGGAACCGTCCATGCGCCTCCCTCGCTCGCTGTTGTTGCTGCTCGCGGTTGTTTCTTGCCGCACGGTTGCCGCCGCCCAGTCCGTACCCCCGATCAACCGTGCCGAGGGCATCGTTTTCTCATCCGACTTCGAGGCCGGCATCCCGATCGGGTGGACCGTTCCGGGCAACAGGACCACGACCCTCGCGCCCACCACTCGTTTCCTCGGAAGGTTCGGGCAGGCCGAGTTTGTGCAATTCTCTGCCACCAACCTGACGCCGGGACTTTCATACACCGTCATGTTCGACTTCATGATGATCGATTCGTGGGATGGCAACGGCCCGGCGAGCGGCCCCGACTGGTTCAATATCACCGTCGATGGAACGCAGGTGTTCCGTGAGACTTTCAGCAACCCGGCCTTCACTTCCGGATCTACGTGGTCGGGCGAGCCCGACGCCGGTGGCTCGTGGACGGGCGGGAGCTGGAGCGACAACATTTTCCGCAAGGTGGCGGTCAACTTCACCCCTCGCACCGCTGCGGCCACGATCAGGTTCTTCGCGCAAGGGCTGCAATCGATCCGTGACGAATCTTGGGGCATCGACAACCTTGTGCTGATGGAAACCCGGGTCGCCGGCGCATACGAGCCCGCCTTTACGGACGTCTCGCGGCTGGTCAACTTCCGCGGCACCAACACGACCAGCGTCGATAACGGGTGCGGCCTTCTGTGGGCCGACATGAACGGCGACGGTGTGCCCGATTGCCTCATGACGGGTTCGTCCGCCCGGCTCTACACCTTCAATCGCTCGACCGCGATGTATGTCGCGACCAGCGTCGGCACATTCCAGCGACAGGCAGCGATGGCCGACTTTGACAACGACGGCGACATCGACCTTTTTGGCTTCAGTTCCGCGACCGGCGAGCAGCTGATGATCAACAACGGGGCCGCCGCGTTTACCAACGGCAGGGACGGCGGGTTCTCGCGCCCGACCACCAACGAAGGCGTCGCGGCGGTCGATTGGAACAAGGACGGGCTGATCGACCTGGTCGCGATGGGCGGCAACGGCAATTGGCCGGCCACGAACACGTTCGGGCGGCCGTTAGCCACGGCCTCTAATTCCAGGCGATCCTCAACCACCCTCAATACGTCGCCGACCACCATGTTCACCCACGATGCCACCGCTCCCGCGTGGTTCAACCCCGCCGGCGCGCGCGGCAATGGTCACTACGTGTCGGCCGCCGATGTTAACGCCGACTCGGTGCCGGATCTGTTCTATCACTACGGCCGCGGCACCCTCTGGCTCTCTCAACCGGATGGACGCTTCGCGCCCGCCCCGGCCCGGGACTTCGGGAGATTTTCAGAGGGCTCCAAGGTCGGCTCGGCGTGGGGCGATTACGACAACGACGGCGACTTTGATCTCTTCGTCCCGTCGTGGACCAGCGGCGTGGCGGGTGCTCTCTGGCAGAACGAGGCGGGACGGTTCGACAACGTCGCGGCCGCCGCGGGGCTCACGAATGGGTGGGGCCATCGCTCGGCGTGCTGGGGCGATTACGACAACGACGGTGACCTCGACCTCTACATCGTGTGCCGGGCGGCGGTCGGAAACGTTCTCTACGAGAATCGCGGCGACGGGACATTCATCATCGGCGACGAACGCTGCCGCGCTTCCGGAATGGAGTGCGGCGATGCGGTGTTCACGGATATCGACAACGACGGCGATCTCGAGCTCGCGGTTTCGGGCGTGAACACCAACAACCGGCTCTTCAGAAACGGCGTCGGCGGCCGCAATTATCTCAAGGTGCGCGTTGTCGGCACCGGAGTAGAAGGCACCAACACCGCCGGCGTCGGCGTCACACTCACTCTCTTTGATGCCCGCGGTGGATGCGTCGGCACTCGCCAACTCGGAACCGCCCGCGGCTTCGGAGGTATCGAACCCTTGTGGGCCCACTTTGGAGGGGTCGATCCCTCGGCCCGGTATACGGTGCGGGTCGTCTTAAAGGGGCGAACGGTTGAGGTACCGGTGGTTCCAGGCTCCGTTTCGACGACCATCGGCCCCACCACGATTCCGCAGATGCTGACGATCGACGAGGCGGCGTTGCCGACGGGGATGAAGATCATCCGCTGGCGCGAAGTCACCAGCGTGGAGTAACGTCCGCGTGCGCGCGGACGTCGGCCCACGGCGCGAAGAGCCGAGAGCCCGTCGCGGCCCGGAAACGCCCGACCAACCTATCAAAATCCGATCAAGGGTTCGCTCGAATGGCCGCGATGGGCGGTCGCTCGCGCCCGCGACAAGACCGGTATCATCGCTCCCCTCATGGCAAAAACAGCACCCCCACGCGCGGCGACCAAGAACGGCAAAAGCAATGCCGGAAAATCTCGGGCGGTGAAGGCCTCGGCACCCAAACGGAAGGCGTCCCCCGCCGTCGCGAAAGGCGCTTCAACGAGGAACGGCGTGGCAACCCCGCCCCCCGCATCAACACGGGGTCGTCCTGGACCGGTCGTTCAACCGGTCACGGTCCCGCCGCTTCGCTTGAAAACCGCTCCTCCCCCGGCCCGGGTCGTCAGCCCATATGTCGTCCGGCTGGAACGGCTTGCAGCATCGATTCATCGCGTCGGATCAGACCACATCTTGGTGACCAACCCGGTCGATGTCGGCTATTTGTCCGGTTTCTTGGGTGGGGACACGTACCTCATCTTGGGTCCGGGGCTCGGAGCCAAGCGGTGCGTGCTGGTCTCGGACGGGCGATACGACGAAGAATTGAACCCGGCTCGGTCGTTCGGAACCGTCATCCTTCGGAAGAAGGGGCTTTTGGAGACGGTCGCGGACGTGTGCCGGGACCACGGAGTCGGGAAACTCGCGATCCAAGCCGAACATATGTCAGTGGCCGACGCTTCGGCGTTGCGGGCCGCGGTGGTCGGGGCGGTGGAAGTCTTCGAGACGTCCAAGTTGGTCGAAAAACTGCGGGTGATCAAGGATGCCCACGAGTGCGACCTGATCGAAAAGGCGATCCGCCTGCAGGAAGCCGCGATGAAGGCGGTGATGCCCAAGATACAGCCGGGGCGCACCGAGCTCGAGATCGCCGCAGACTTGGAATCGGAGATGAAGTATCGCGGCAGTTCGCACAGTTGGTTCGCGCCGATTGTGGGCGTGGGCGCGAACGCGGCCCTGCCGCACTATCGACCCGGCTCGGCCAAGGTCCGCAAGAACGAGATCGTGCTGATCGATTGGGGCAGCACTTGGCAGGGGTATGGCGGCGACATGACCCGGACGTTCGCGGTCGGGGCCTGGCCGGCCAAGATGCGCGAGGTCTATGAGGTGGTGCGGGCCGCCCAGGAGGCGGCGGCCGCCGCGCTTGCCCCCGGCAAGAGCACGCACGAGGTTGACCGTGTGGCCCGCGACATCATCACCAGGGCCGGGTATGGAGCAGAGTTTAACCACGGCCTCGGTCACGGATTGGGGATGAGCAAAGAGCCCCCGTACCTGAACCCGCTGTACCCCCCCATCCCCCTTGAGGTCGGGCACGTCTGCACGATTGAGCCCGGGATTTATCTTCCCGGGGTCGGCGGCGTGCGGATCGAGGATCAATATGTCCTGACCGCCAAGGGCGCGACGAACTTTTGTAAGATGCCTAAGACGCTCGCGTTTTCAACGCTTTAAACACCGGTTACGGACGGTCGGGGAAGCGCGAACGCGCCCGTCGCCCGCACACCTTGAGGAGCACACCGCATGATCGACATGAACAAGTCGCGGCTCGCCGCGCAGAGTTTCAGCCGGGTGGTGGCTTGTGTTGATGAGAGCCGCGCACTGATTGTCAAAATCACCGCCGACACCCGCACCGGCGAGAAGCTGGTGACCACGCTGTCCGGCTACGGCGAGCCGGTGGAAATGCCGCAACAAACCGCCGAGGTTAAATCCTGGGATCAGCAGTATCCGCGCAGGCAATAGGGCCTCAAAGACGCCCTACTTCGCGGCCTGACTGCGGCGTTGTTCGCTCCCCGGGCCATCAGTACTCGATCTCGTCTAGGCTGACGCGGATGCGCCGACCGGGGCGCCGTTCGCTGAAGACTTGGCCGGTGTAGCCGTCGTAGTCGAACGTGACTTCGTAACCGAGCAGGTGAACGCGTTCATCGCTGCGCGCCGATTCACAGCGGCGCTGGTAGCGAACGTCGCTGGCGGCGTGGAAGTATTCGCGTTGGCGGCGACGTTGTTCGTCCTCGCGCGCGATCGCTTCGGCAAGAAGCCGCTCGTCTATCGGCTCGATCACGAGGCCCTGCGCTTCGGCTCGGAGCTCAAGGCGATCGTGGAGGACGCGGCCGTGCCGCGTCCCTGGCAGTGATCGCGATGGTGTTGGCGATTGGACTCGCACTTACCGCCTCCCGTTCCGCACTCCTTGGTCTGATGCTCGGTGGGGGCTTAACGATGCTCGTACAGCGCCCCACGCTGGTGAGACGCGGCACGGCCGCGTCGATTATCGCTTTTGCGGTCGTTGCCGTGGCCCTCGGCGTCGCTTTGTTCGCTCCATCGATCGCCGCTTCACTCCGCGGCGGGGGAGCACTTGAGGACAAGTCGTTATCCGAACGAGCCGATCAATATCGCGAGTTTCCCGATACGATGCAGGGTACGGATTGGCTGATCGGCAGCGGGCCACGCAGCTACGTCTATACGATGGCGACTATTCATCCGGACCGAGGCGTCTGGGAGTACCAACCAATTCACAATGTCCCGCTTTTAGTTCTCGCAGAGATCGGCCAAATCGGCTTAATTCTTCTCGTCGCCTGGATTGTTACCCTCGACCGTCAAAATTTTGCCCGTTTCCCAAATCGTGACGCCGCCTATGCCCACGGCATGGGCAAGGTATTATTCGTCGTCATCTTTTTCGATCACTACTTGTGGTCTTCCTGGGCTGGTTTAGTCCTCGTCGCCTACGTCGCCGCCCTAATGCTCAGGTTAGGGGAAAATGAGATTGACAGCCGCCAAAAATTGAGGTAATTTAAATTTAACCTAGTGTGGTGTAAACCATAACTCTTGGTGTCAACAAATAGACTCCCCATTGAAATATTGGCGGGGTCTTTTTGTTTATTTCAATCGTCGTTCGTAAACGATGCATTCCGGGCCGATCGGGCCCATGGTGGTAATGGTAACCACACTAGGTTTGACACCAAGACATGCCGGTTCGAATCCGGCTGGGTCCACCAAACGAAACTTGTTCGGAATTAAGAAAGCGGAGCGATTTTGTGGGAGCCAAAATCGCACTGTCAATTTTTTCAAAACCCTTTCCGCCTACGGCGGAGGCGGTGAATTCCCAAAGTTCCCCCCAATTGAAATCATGAAAGACCTCAAACCAAAATATTTTCTCTACGCGAGGAAATCAACAGAGGATGATGACCACCAGATAATGTCCATTGAGGCACAGCTTTTTGAATTGCGAGAATATGCGCGTAAAGAAAATCTTGAAATTCTTGAGGAATTTCAAGAGTCAAAAAGCGCAAAAAAGCCCGGACGAGAATTGTTCGGCGAGATGATGACGCGTATTGAACGAGGCGAGGCAAATGGAATAATTTCGTGGCATCCTGACCGCCTTGCTAGAAACAGCGTGGACGGTGGACGCGTCATCTATCTCGTTGATACCGAACAAATTGCTTTTTTACGCTTTCCGACATTTTGGTTTGAGCCAACTCCGCAAGGGAAATTTATGTTGCAGGTGGCGTTCGGACAGAGTAAGTATTACAGCGACAATCTTGTGGAAAATATTACCCGTGGTATCCGCCAAAAAGTCCGTCGAGGCGAGTGGTTGGTGCGCGCTCCCTTTGGCTATGTGAATAATCCGAAAACGCGGAATATCGAACCTCACCCGACTAAATCGCGTATCGTGGTAAAAGCGTTTGAGGAATATGCCAAAGGGACGCACACCCTCGGCACTATCGCGGACTTTTTGGCGGATCACGGCGTGAGTACGAAGGGAACGCCACCTGCCAAAGCTTCCGTCGCTCGTATGCTTACCAATCGCGTATATCTCGGCTTTACCTATCACAAAGGCGAGTATTACGACGGAAGCTTTGCGCCAATTATTTCTCCGACACTGTTTGAAGCAGTCCAAAAAATGCTTGCGAAAAAATCTCGTCCTCGTGTGCAAAAAGTGCCAAACCATTTTCCATTTGCACAATTTGCTCGATGTGGTGAGTGCGGAAGTATGATTACGGCTCAATATGCCACCAATCGTTTTGGTACAAAATATACTTACTATCGCTGTACCAAAAAGAAAGGTGTTTGTCGTCAGCCGTATCTATCTTCTTCCGCACTCATTTCGCAAGCAAAAAATCTGCTTCAATCAGTGTCGCTTCCTCTTTCAGAAATTGAGAATATGGAAAAACAAATTGACCTGTGGGAAAAAGAGTCAATTTCTGAAAGAGGAAGTGTTGCCCAAAATCTTAAAACCAAACTTTTCGAAACGAAGGAGAAGCTGGATAAGCTCGTATCACTTTATCTCGACGGCGACATTGAACGCGATACTTACTTACAGCGAAAAGACCTTCTCCTTCGTCAGAAAGCAAAGTTTGAGGAAAGTTTTAAGGATTTTGGACAACAGAGAAAAAATTGGGTCGAACCCTTGCGGAGTTTCGTTTTGTCTTTGAGAGAAGCCGTTATTTTGGAAAAAGGCGAAAACTATTTCGCATGGAAAGAGTTTTTCCAAAAAATCGGCTCTAACCCCATTCTCAAAGACAAAACGCTTTCATGCAATTGGGGGGAACTTTGGGAATTCACCGCCTCCGCCGTAGGCGGAAAGGGTTTTGAA
>ENA-ORBV01007734-ORBV01007734.1-microbial-mat-metagenome-genome-assembly--contig:-NODE-7734-length-18373-cov-6.860735_pt1 | contig 18373 bp, 11 predicted proteins | sample MGYA00237777_ERZ505514 | MGnify/ENA primary metagenome ERZ505514 (study PRJEB26160, sample SAMN06269048) | microbial mat metagenome | isolation source: Oligotrophic lake microbial mat | place... | reverse complement strand
GCGTTAACCGCCACGGATAAACTCGCGTTCCAAGTGGCCATTTGGGAACTGGGTAATGACGATTTCTCGGTAACGTCGGATTCCATGGTGGCACTGGGCTTGTCAGGGGGCAATTTCCGACTTTCCCTTCCCGCTGATGTCTTGGCTGCAGCTATTCTCCTCCTCGACGGTGTTAAAGCCGAGCTGAATAAATCCGGTGGACCCGGGCAGATGCTCCTTTACGGATTGTCGAGCGCTACCGTCCAGGATTTCCTGATTCCAGCGAGCCCCGGTGCGATCATTCCGGAGCCTTCCGTCTATGCGTTGATCACGGGATTCTCCGCGATGGGTGTAGCATTCCTTCGGCGTCGTGCCTCGCGCTCGGCCTGAGGACTTTTGACCGGTCTTGAGACCTGCTTTGGTGCTCGATCGAGAATAGGCGGTAGTAACTGACAGGATAGTCGATTCCAAGCCACCTCTTCCTGCAGATTGAGGAGCCGCCCATATTGAGAATCCTCAATGGGCGGCTTTTTTGTCCTGAAAATCTCGGTGTCGGGATGCGGCAGGGTGGTTTTCGGCGAGTTATGTCACGATTCCGTCAAGTGCTCGTCAATAATTCACCGACTGTGGTGTTTTGAGGGACTTCTGAGAGGAGAACACCCGATAGAAAATGGATGACCGAGTCGTTATAATAAACGCTTTCTCAGGCTCTTCCTTTCCACCTCCTCCAATGCTCCTCTCTTTCGTCACCGTCGTTATATGGAGTCGGAAATCCTTTTTTCAAAAAATGGGTAGATGCGTGGCGAAAGTACCGTGCTTGAGTTCCACTCTTCGGAAACGAGATGGCTGGTTGGCGCGTGTTTGGTTGCTGCTGGCTTCGTTAATTCTTCAGTCGATTCCGGCGCGTGCGGTGATTTTCCATTCTACGGGTGATATAAATTTCAATACGGCGGCACCCACAGGACAACTGGCGGACAGTGGATGGCAATGGGTGGGAAATTGGAACGGATTTCAGGGTACCGCGATTGGGCCAAATCAGTTTGTCACCGCCCGCCATATCGGCGGATCGGTCGGGGCTTCGTTTCAGTTGAATGGGGTCGGTTATGTGACCACTGCGGCTTTCGATGACGCCGGCAGCGACCTGAGGGTTTGGAAGGTGAGCGGGACGTTTCCTTCGTGGGCTCCCGTTTATCGAACCAACGACGAAGAGGGTCGCACGATGGTGGCCTTCGGACGCGGTATGATCCGTGGCTCCGAAGTCAAGGTGGGCAGTGTGCTCAAAGGCTGGACCTACGCGCCGGGCGACGGGAGGCTCCGCTGGGGAACGAACACCGTGCGAGGGACCAGTTACGGTGGTGCCTATTGGGGGGAACTTCTCTATGCTTCCTTCGATGCCACCGAAGGTCCCAACGAAGCGCACCTTGCGACCGGCGACTCCGGTGGGCCCGTTTTCGTGAATAACGGTTCTGGATGGAAGCTCGCAGGGGTAGCGGCCTACGTGACCGCCTTCTTCAACACGTCCTCCTCCGGAACCGGATTTATGGCGGCACTCTTCGACATCCGCGAGCTGTACTATGGCGGAGAGGCCGGGCCTTGGTCTTTAATCGCCAATCCGACGCCTCTTGCCAGTTCGTTTTACGTCACGCGGGTCTCGCAACGGCTGGCATGGATCGACTCGGTTATTGCAGCGGCGGTGGCCCCGGTCATCACCGCTCAGCCGGTGTCGAGCGCGGTGACCGCGGGGGCTACTGTTTCCTTTTCGGTCACGGCGAGCGGCAGTCCGGCGCCAGCGTATCTGTGGCGCAAAGACGGGGTTGCGATCGGCGGGGCGACGGCACCGTCGCTGACCCTGAGTGGAGTGCAAGCGGGTAACGCGGGCGGTTACAGCGTGGTGGTGACGAACTCCGCGGGAACGGTGACCAGCACGGTGGCGACATTGACGGTCAATCCGGCGGCGGTCGCGCCAACGATCGCGAATCAACCCGTGTCGCAGACCGCCACCGCTGGCGGGAGCGTGAGTTTTTCGGTCGCGGCTACGGGAAGCCCGACCTTGACCTATCAATGGAGTAAGAACGGGGTGCCGATCGGGGGTGCTACGGGTTCGTCGCTGAGCTGGAGCGCGGTGCAGGCGGCCGACGCCGGAAGTTTCACGGTGATGGTTGCGAATACCGCTGGAAACGTGACCAGCAACGCCGCCACGCTGACGGTCAACCCCGCGCCCATGGCCCCGATCGTCGCCACCCAGCCCGTGTCCCAGTCTGCGACGGTCGGAGCAGCGGTGACATTGACCGTCGTCGCCTCGGGAATTCCCGCACCGACCTACCAGTGGAAGCGGGAGGGTGTCGAGGTTGCGGGTGCGACGGCGTCTTCGCTGACCCTGAATACGATTCAAGTGTCACAGGCGGGCAACTACACGGTGGTGGTGACGAATACCGTGGGTTCGGTGACCAGCAATGCGGCGACCGTGAGTGTGAGCACGCCGCCGATAATCACGGCTCAACCCGTTTCCGTCACGACGGTGGCGGGATCGACGGTCGCGCTCTCGGTCACGGCGAGCGGCAGTCCGGCCCCGACCTTCAAGTGGCGCAAGGATGGGGTCACGATCGGCGGGGCGATTCTTTCATCGCTGACCCTGACTTCGGTCCAGGCAGGCAACGCGGGTGGTTACAGTGTGACGGTGACGAACTCCGCGGGCACGGTGACCAGCTCTGCTGCGACGGTGACGGTCAACCCGGCAACGATGGCGCCAACGATCTTGACTCATCCCGTTTCCCAGACCGTTACCGCCGGCGAAAGCCCGAGCTTCTCGGTCGCGGCTGCTGGAACGCCGGCACCGAACTACCAATGGAGCAAGAACGGTGTGCCGATTGGCGGCGCAACGGGCTCGACGTTTCTCCTGAACGGTGTGCAAGCAATCAATGCGGGAAGCTATACCGTGTCGGTTTCGAATATCGTCGGCAGCGTGACCAGCAACGCAGCAACGCTTTCAGTGAGGCCCGCACTCAGCGCCCCAACGATTTCGACGCAGCCTATTTCACAGACCGCGATCTTGGGCGCAGCAGTCACGTTTACTGTCTATGCCTCGGGGAATCCCGTCCCCGCTTACCAATGGAGGCGGGAGGGCGTGGAGTTGGCAGGTGCGACTGCGGCTTCGCTGACGTTGAATGCGATTCAAGTGTCACAGGCAGGGAACTACACGGTGGTCGTGACGAATTCCATGGGTTCCGTGACGAGCGATGCAACGACGCTGAGCGTGACCACGCCGCCGGTCATCACCGCTCAGCCGGTGTCGAGCGCGGTGACCGCGGGGGCTACTGTTTCCTTTTCGGTCACGGCGAGCGGCAGTCCGGCGCCAGCGTATCTGTGGCGCAAAGACGGGGTTGCGATCGGCGGGGCGACGGCACCGTCGCTGACCCTGAGTGGAGTGCAAGCGGGTAACGCGGGCGGTTACAGCGTGGTGGTGACGAACTCCGCGGGAACGGTGACCAGCACGGTGGCGACATTGACGGTCAATCCGGCGGCGGTCGCGCCAACGATCGCGAATCAACCCGTGTCGCAGACCGCCACCGCTGGCGGGAGCGTGAGTTTTTCGGTCGCGGCTACGGGAAGCCCGACCTTGACCTATCAATGGAGTAAGAACGGGGTGCCGATCGGGGGTGCTACGGGTTCGTCGCTGAGCTGGAGCGCGGTGCAGGCGGCCGACGCCGGAAGTTTCACGGTGATGGTTGCGAATACCGCTGGAAACGTGACCAGCAACGCCGCCACGCTGACGGTCAACCCCGCGCCCATGGCCCCGATCGTCGCCACCCAGCCCGTGTCCCAGTCTGCGACGGTCGGAGCAGCGGTGACATTGACCGTCGTCGCCTCGGGAATTCCCGCACCGACCTACCAGTGGAAGCGGGAGGGTGTCGAGGTTGCGGGTGCGACGGCGTCTTCGCTGACCCTGAATACGATTCAAGTGTCACAGGCGGGCAACTACACGGTGGTGGTGACGAATACCGTGGGTTCGGTGACCAGCGATGCGGCGACAATAGCGGTGAATCGGGCGGCAGTGGCACCGGCGATCGCAACCCATCCGATTTCTCAGACGGTTACAGCGGGCACGACCGTGGTGTTTTCGGTCGGAGCGAGCGGTAGTCCGGCGCCAACGTACCAGTGGCGCAAGGATGGAGTCGTTATCTCCGGCGCGACCACCTCATCGCTCACCCTAAACTCCGTCCAACCGGGCAACGGGGGCGATTACAGCGCGATCGTGACGAACTCTGCGGGAACCGTGGCCAGCTCCGCCGCGACATTAACCGTCAATCCCGTGCCGGTGGCACCAACGATCGCGAGCCATCCTCTCTCCCAGTTGGCGTCAACCGGGGCGAACGTGGTGTTTACGGTCACGGCAACCGGGATGCCCGCTCCAACCTATCAGTGGACAAAAGAGGGTGCCATCATTGCCGGAGCAACGGCCGCCGCGCTCACCCTCGGTGGTATTGAGGCGTCTGCCGCCGGCATCTATCGGGTGATGGCAACAAATGCCTTGGGCACAGCGTATAGCAGCCCCGCCACACTGGAAATTCGTCCGACCGCGTTGCAACTACCCGCGATTACGCGTCAACCGGAGAATGGCTCCGCTCGCGTGGGAACGAGCTTTGGTTTTCGGGTGGAGGCGGTCGGGGCTGCGTCGTTGTTTTTTCAGTGGTACAAGGAAGGTTCGATCGTTCCTGCGGCGACCGGCGCGGTCTTGGCAATTCCCGCCGTGACCCTGAGCGACCGAGGGTCGTACTCGGTGGTCATTTCCAACCTCTTCGGTACGGTGACAAGCAACGCGGTAACGCTCGCGGTGAAGCGTTCGCCGAGGTTGTCGAATTTGTCGGTGCGCGCCTTTGCAGGCAGCGGTAATGAAACGTTAATCCTGGGTTTTGTCAGTGAAGGAAGCCTCTCCCAGTCACTCCTGGTGAGGGCTGTCGGGCCAGGGCTCGCCCCGTTCGGCGTATCCGGCCGAGCGTCCGATCCTAAATTTTCGATCCGTTCGGGTGACCAAAACGTGGGCGAAAACGATGACTGGGGCGGCGATTTATTACTTTCGGAGACGTTTAGTCAGGTGGGTGCCTTCAGTCTTCGGAGCGATTCGAAGGACGCGGCGATTTTGAGGAGTCTGGTGCCCGGCGGTTATACCGCCCACGTTTCGAGTGGCGACTCCACCAAAGGCGTGGTTCTGGCTGAGATTTACGACGTGGGTGGCCAACCGCCTTCCGCACGCTTAGTCAACCTGTCCGTGCGCAACTTTGTAGGGACCGGAGAAAGGGCGTTGATCGTCGGTTTCGTTGTCAGCGGGGATGAAGCTCAAACCGTAATCATCCGAGGAATTGGAGCCACGCTGGCAGCCTTCGGAGTGTCGGGCGTTCTTCAGGATCCTTCTATTCGGCTTTACTCCGAAGGTTCCATCCTCGCCGAAAACGACGATTGGGCGGGAACAGACGAGCTCGCCCGCGCGTTTTCCGAGGTGGGCGCTTTTGCCCTCCCGCGGGCGTCGACCGATGCAGCACTCCGAGTGACGCTTTCGCCTGGACCCTACACCGTGCAAATTTCAGGAAAAGGTGACTCTTCGGGCGTGACCCTGCTCGAGGTTTACGCAGTCCCCTGATCGCGGGGAACGGATTTTTCCGCGGCTCATTTTTTCTCCGATGAGTTAATCGCGCGGCTTCCGGCGCTCGCCGCCGCCCCGCTGTTCGCGCGTGCGGTCAACGTTCGGACGCCTGACATAAAGTCCATGAAAACAAATTGCTTTGAGGCAGAGGTAGGACGTTCAAAAAATCCGTCGAGCAAACCGGAGTCGAGTGTCACAGTGGCAATTCGGGTCGTGGCCCGAACGGATCCCTTGACCCATTGCTCCTGCAAAAATGCAAAGTTGAGCGGTCCAATTTTGCGGTGATCTCCATAGCGTGTCTCATCCGTATCGTATCCCGGGCTAGAAAGGATCACAGCGACTTCGGTCATCGTTTTGGGGTCGATGGTGCTAATCGATTCGGATCCGTCCGATTCACGGACACGGACAATCACATTGTCGGCAGACGAACCCTTGACTCGAGAAATCTGTGCACCTCGTTCGGTGTAGCCGATCAGAGGCGAATCGAAGCGCGCGAGGGTGGCCAGTTCATACTCCGTTTTACCAATGACGGCTACGGCAGGCTCTCCCGCCGTTTGGGTCCATCCGCGCTTGCCGTCGAAACCCAGCATGGCCACGACAATCCCGTCATCCAAAATGTGCATCCGCAATTTGTTCGGTCGTTTCTTAAAGATGGCGAATTTTCGGGCGAAGGCGCCCTGCTGAATCGAGCCCTCAAATGCGATGGAGTTGGGTCGGTCACTCGCGCGGCCGAAATTCGCGCTAACAAACGCGTCGACGATGGCCGGGAGCGACGCGGTCTCAGGATCGATTTTCGCCGCTTCCGTTTCCGCCCGATAATCGGTCAGGAAAAGGGCGAGACGGGATTCGAGTTCCTGGTCCGACATGGAGCCGTTGGCGAGACTCTCTCCGGCGACCCGGTTGCGCTCGGCCAAACGCTCGAGAAAGCGGGTGCTGAGCATGTTCTTGTCCGACGTGAGAGCGGTCGATTCGGGCATCCGGCTCAAGGCATCGTTCACGCGGGAGAGAACATCTTGGAGCGGTTGGGCTGAGGGTCGCGGTTTGAGGGCAGTCTTTTCGCGGAGATACACTCGCAAACGAGACTCCAGCTCGCTTTCGTCCATCTCGCCGGACGAAAGTTTTTCGGCGGCGATCGGGGAGGTGCGTCGAAGATAAGCGAGGAACTGCTCGACCGATTGTTCCGGCGTTTCGACCGAGGGACCTGGTGAGGAGCCCTCTGCCATGCGCAAAAGACGTTTGAGTTGCGGTTCCGGAATTCCGCTCGCCGGGGGCGGCTGCCCGTGCAGGTGAAATGAGGGGAGCGCCACGGTTGCCACGATCAAGAAAGACGCGGCAAGGGTTCGATTGGTCAATATCTGCGCCTGCACCAAGATGTTCACGAAACCACCGTGTGCGATCTGCAAGGCTTTCGCTCAAGACAATAGTCGGTTCGTTACCTAGACGGCACAATCCGAGGGCGGCGGGGTTTGGGCGAGCCGGATTTTCGGAGCGCTGCGAAGCCGATGCCCGCGAGGGCAAAAGCAGCGAGGAGAGAGGCGAGAGGAGGGAGGGCATCGACGCGGTGAACGACGGTGACCGGGGAGGCGGGCGGCACGATCGAGTCGATCCAATTGACGCGGGCCGAAACTCGCGAGGCGTAAAAGCCCGTGGGAACCGGTAACGCGGATTGAATCAAATTCCATCCACCCGCCGAACCAAAGTAAAGGGCACGACAATCGAAAAGTGCAGCGATGAAGCCCGGGTCGGACCCGCCGGAGTAGCTGAAATAGGCGTCGACGGAATAGGCCACCCCGGCCAGTTTCCATCCGCTGCCGTCGTTAATGAAGATCGGACCGCTCGAATCTCCGACCGCGAGATGGGCCTCATTGGGACCCGCGCCGGCGTCGAGGGTGGCGTAAAGCAAGTCTCCCAGCGTAGGTCCCGAATAAATCAGTGTTCTCACGGTGTTTTCACCCCAGCGCAGTCGTCCATCGCCGCTGCCCCACATCCATCCCTTCAAAATGCCGTTTACTCGAACCTCCGACCCCCGGGTGAGACCGCGACCGAACACAACCAAGGATTTGCCCACTTCGTCGCTGCCACGATAAAGGGGCGCCCAGTCGGGCATCGTGCCGGCCACTTGCCAAATACTGAGATCGCTCACGCTATCGTTTATCACCGCAGTGGTGGTATAGCTCACGCCGCGATAAACAAAGGGATTCCCGACGCTGCCACCGACATGTTTTGCCGTTAAAAAATGATTCGGACCGATGGCGGTCCCTTGGAATCCGATCCATTCGCCGACCCATTGCCAGCCGCTTCCCGCTAACGCACCGGTGGGCGCGGTGGTGTTGTAGTTCACGTCGGCGGTCGAATAGTAGATGACCGCATGGGAGGGTGTAGCTAAGCCCAGGAAAAACAGAATTGCGCCAATGGTCAGAGGCCTGCCGCCCCAGGCTTCACGCCAAACGCTTCTACCAAGCAAAACAAGAACGGTCACCCACATAAGAGCATTCCCTCGACGAATCCAATTTCCTTAAACGATTTTCTCTGTGGCTTCTGCGACCTACGGCTGGTTTCTGGCTGCAGAATGTGGGTTAATTTCTCGGAAGGAACTCCAACTCACTGGTGGATCGGTTCTGTTCTCGGTTTCAACTCCCTTTAGAGGGATTTCTTTGCCTCGCTTCTGTTCTCCGGCCGGCCTGACGTTTCTTTTGCCCGGCCTATGCCCCGAAAGACCGTCCACGCCAGCGTCGCACCGCCACAAATGAAACCGTAAAGAGTGCGAGCAGCGCGGCGTAAGATCCCGGTTCCGGAATTTCCGCAAATCGAGTGAGCGAAAATGTCCGATCGATTGACCGTTCGACGTGCGGCGATAGCTGCGCGGATTGAGCGCTAAGAGAGGCGGTCAACCAGATCGCGACGAAACAAGGAATTGCAGAAGGGAAGAGACGCATCGTTGGGCTTTAATTCGGAAAGACGTGAGTAAGTACTTCTACGAATATAGGGGGTCAGCGTGACAAAAATGAGGGGATCTCGTACCAGTCTCGTAGCGTTCACGTGACATTACGATTTATGCTCCGAGAGAGACTTGACTCGTGCGCGGGTCGGAGAAAATCGGAGTCGTCCGTAGTTTTCGGTCTTATCCATGTTCTCTCGATTTCCACGTCTGTTAGCCTGCTGCATCCCTACTTTCGCGTTCGCCGTTTTGGTGACGGTGTCGCGCGCACAGACCGTTGAAGAAATCCGGACCAAGGCAGAGGCAGGGGATGCGGAATCCCAATTTACCGTTGGATGGATGTACGACAACGGCAAGGGGATGGAAAAGAACGTCAAAGAAGCGGTGGTTTGGTATTCCCGCGCGGCGGAGCAGGGTCACGCTTCAGCCCAGACAAATCTCGGTGCGGCTTATCTTGAGGGGGCAGGTGTCGAAAGAGACCCGGAGACGGCGCACCGATGGTTCCTCAAAGCGGCCGCACAGGGGCGGGTGTGGGCTCAGACGAATCTCGGGACGCTGTATCTTAAGGGTCTCGGAGTAGCCGCGAACCGAGCGGAAGCGATCATGTGGTACCGGCGCGCGGCCGAGAGCGGCCACGCTCCGGCTCAAACCAATCTCGCGTGGATGCTTAGTTCGGGGAGTGAGAGCGACGAGAATCGCGCCGAAGCCGTGCGGTGGTATCGGAAGGCCGCGGACCAAGGTCACGCTGTGGCGCAGGCCAATCTCGGCTGGCTCTACGACGAGGGCAGCGGCGTAACCCGCGATCCGGTCGAAGCTTTTAAATGGTATCGAAAAGCCGCGGATCAAGGGCTTGCGCGGGCAATGACCAATGTGGGTATGATGTATGCGATGGGCGAAGGCACCAAGCGTTCCTCCCCCATGGCGGTGAAGTGGTACCACCAAGCCGCTGAAAAGGGGGACCGCGCCGCGCAGCGCGCTTTGGCCGTCATGTACGCTTTTGGCGAAGGTGTGCTGCCAGACGCTGAAGCGTCCTTGCGTTGGGACCGCCTGGCTGCCGAGCAGGGCGATCCCACCTCTCAGACCAACGTCGGCTTAGCCTTCGCCACCGGTTATGGAGTCCATAAGGATCCGGTCGAAGCGGTCACCTGGTATCGAAAGGCGGCGGAGCAGGGAGTGCCGACTGCGCAGTTTCTTCTTGGAGTGATGAATTATCTTGGGGAAGTACAGACGATCGAGTTGGCGGAAGCCGTTGGCTGGATTCAGAAGGCTGCCGAACAGGATTACGCGGAGGCGCAGGCAATTCTCGCAATGGCTTATGCGAATGGTCGGGGCGTGCAGAAAGACCCTGCTGAGAGCGCCAAGTGGTATCTTCGTTCTGCTCGACGCGGGACAGTGGCGGCGCAGTTTGCATTAGGGCTAGCCTATCAGAATGGCTCGGGAGTTACTCAGGACACGGTCGAGTCGTTGGCGTGGTTTTCATTGGCGGCGCGTGCGGGCGAAAAAGGGGTTGCTGAATGGAAGGCGAAGATCGAGGCGGCCGTACCCGAGGAGGTTCGATCAAAGGCAAAACGTCGTAGTGAGGAATTGCTCGCCCAGATCGATGACGGGCAGCGGCTGTAGCAACGTCTGCAGGAAGTCCCGGCAAAGAGGGCTGGATTGTTCCTTCTGTGTTACGAAGGTCGGAAAAACTTGAGCCGGGAAATTCTCGGGGCCATGGCTCAACCCTGTGTCCAGGATTTCGCCGATCGCCTATGTGAATAAAATCGTCGCCCTTCTCTTGGGGTTCGCGGCGGCGGCCATGCTGGGGAATGCGGCGTTTGCCCAAACCGCCAAGACACCCGAGGCGCAAGCTCAGTATGCATTGCTGCTTTCTTTGGCGCAGGAGAGCGCTCCGGGATCCTCGGAGGAGGACAATCGCAAAGTCGTCCAGGAGTTCACCGATTACCTGCGGCGCACGTCGCCGATCATGTTGGAGAAACTTTCGAATGGGGTGCTCGATTCGGACGAATTGCGTTCGCGGTTTCGTATCTTTGTCGAGAATCGCAAGACGGCTTCGTCCCGCGCGGTTCGGGGCAAAGCGGAAGATCCGATGGTGCGTGTGGTCGCCTTGATCGCGAAATTTCCCGATGTAGCGCCGACCCCGCCAGAGGCGAAGAAAGTCGCCGAACGATTTATCCAGCGCCTGAAAGACCGGAGCCGGATGGCCCATGAGGCTTTGCTCGAAGGAACGATTCCCGCGGAAGAGCTCGAGACCCGGCTGGCTGCGTTCGTTGCCGAACTGCGGTCAGAGGCGGCGGCGAGCTTGGTGGATCCGGCCAAGGCGTCGTTGCCCACGATTATCGACCGATTTGTGAAGGCCAATCTCGGTCAAGCTCCGGAGCGTGCCAATGCGATCGCGTTTTCGGGAACGATTCAACAGGCCGGCAAGCCGGTGCGGAGTTTTGTCATTTTCAAAAAACGCCCCAATCGGATGCGGATGCATATCCTCGAAAACGATGTGGTCGTAGGAATGCTCGGGTTCGATGGGAAAAACGCGTGGAGCCAATCCGCCGGCGAGCCGGCAATACGCACGATCGGGAGCGCCGAAACCGATTTGGAATCGATGGCGCGGTTCGATCCTCCGCTCGTCGGTTACGCCGAGAGGAGCGCGGAGGTGGAGCGACTTCCCGACGATGCAAAAGGTTCGATCCGAATCCGGATTCGCGAAACGGACGGTTCCGAGACCATCTCGACAATCACGCCGGACACCTTGACGGAAATTGTGACCGAAACGCGGAGGTCCGACGGCGCTAAAGAGGAAACACGTTTGAGTGACTACCGAAAGGTTGGAGTGCTCAACGTGCCTCACGTCCAAGAACAGTGGGTGGGTGGGGTGCTGCGTACGACCACGTCTCTCCAGCAGGTGAATTTGGACTCCGGGATGCTCGGCGGCTTTTTTGACCGTCCAAAAAACCGGCCGATCGATTTTATGAATTACATGGGAGTTGTCCGCACGGTGGTCGCGCGCGAAAAACTTGCAGATCGAAACGAGGGAGGAACTAAACAGTGAAAACACCTTCAACCGGATCGCCTCCCGTTGTAAAGTCGTCCAAACCGCCGGAGCCGCGTCCACGCTGGTGGCTGAGGTATGTCACCGACGGCACTCCGCCGAAACGACGTGCGGTGGTTCGGTGGAGTCGAATCTTCGGCGCTCTCGGCGTACTCGCCGTCGCTGGATATCTTTCGCTCGCGACGGCATTGTGGGCGTACTACCGGATTCATCGCGAGATTCCCGGGGTGCAGTGGATCGACATTGCGGTTATCCCACGCTTTCCGCGGGTTCAGGCGGCGATCGGGGCACACTATCTGACCCAAGCACAGTCAGCGTGGGAGAAGCGGGACTATCTAAGGGCGATTCTGACCGCTCGCGCCGCCGTCCAAAAGGCTCCGGAAAATTTAGAGGCATCTCTTTTTCTGGCGAAATGCTGGCAGGACGCTGCACGGCCCGATGAGGCGATTCGCACGCTGCAAAGCGCGATGGCCTTTCAAGCGAAGGATGTCCGGCTGCAAAAGGCGTTGGTGGAGATTTGTCTTCTCGCAGGTAGATACACCGAGTTGATCAAACTTTTGAGAGTCGAATTCCCCGCGCTAGGGGTGAATTTGCTTCGTGGAGAAGATCGCGGTTTTCAACTCGCGGAGGTGCGGGCCGTGCTGGAATCCAGCGGTGCTGCCGAGGCGGTGTCGGTGGTGGCCTCACATCCAGGACTCGATTCGACCGCTGAGGCCGCGCCGGTTTTAGCATTGATCGACTGGGAGCTAGGCAGGAAAGAGCCCGCGTTTCAGCGATTGAAAAACGCCTTGGAACGGGCACCCAACGACGCAGGGATCCATGACGCCTATGTCGATTTTTGCCTGCGGCTGGACCGGCTGGACGAAGCACGTAAGGGCGCAAAAAAATTTCTCGATTTGAACCCTAATCTCGTCCCGGCGCAGATGAGATTCCTCGAGGCCTTCGATCCACTCCGTGGCGGTGACCGCCAAACGTGGATGAACCAGTGTGTGCGTTGTCTTGTCCAATATCGGCGAGTACCGGCGGCCATGCAGCGACTGGGGAATGTGGCAGCCTCGAGAGGATGGACGGATCTGGCTTTCCTCCTTTATGAAAACTCGCTGCAGGAGACCCTGAAGGGGTTTCCCTATGTGATCTTTTATCTGAGCAGTTTGCTGAAAACGGGTGACTTCATGGAGGCCGATGTGGTTTGGCAGGACTTGGCGATTCGCAACGCCGAGCAATTGGCGACCGTGCCGTTTTTGAATGCGATGGTCGCGTTCGGTGCGGGTCGGGAGTCCGAAGCGCAGCAAGTGGTGGAGCGCATCCGTCGGGAAACGGTCGAAAAACCGCGCGAAAGGCGAAAATTGGCGGAGGTGTTTGTTCAGTTCGGGTTTCCTAAAATCGCGCAAGAACTAACCCGTCCCGATGTCGGTACGGAGCCGTTGGTCGGAACACTCCGCTGAGAGTTTAGCGCGGGTTTTCGTCACCTCAGGTTCACCTAATTGACACTTACCCGTCGTCGATTCGACACCGCGATCGCGTATTTTTGAGCTATGAATGGAAGGACAAACTTTACTGCGGACTCTTCGCCACTTTGTTGCGTGGTTGGGGCCTAGTTTGTGCGATGACTATTCGAGCGCTACTGTTTTTCGGTTTGGCGTCGTTTGCCAGCCTGCTGCGGGGGGGGATAGTTACACAGACCCTTGAGTTTCGGTTGTTCGATGCTGCTCCGGCCGTAGCCTTGTCGTTCAACCCGATCGACCCTCGTTTGGGAGCAGTCACTGCGGTCCGTGCAAACGTCGAGGTCACGCGGCGAATGGACGTTGGGTTTTGGAAAACCGGAGGCGCCGATGGAGTCGTGACCTTTAACGCGTCCATGACGGGCTCGAATCTATTCTTGGAAGACCAGAGCCTTCTCTTCGAGCCTGCCATCGTCTCACTGATGCAGAATGTTCCAATCGTCTCCTTCGGATCGGCATCGACGTGGGTGAACGCTTTTAGGAACGATTATTTGAGCAATCTGGAACCGCTCGTGCCTTCCGGGCTTAAAGGATCGAAAGACATTGCGGCGGCTCGTTCGTTCGTACTCCCACTCACGTTCGACGGAAAGCTCGATCTCAGTTACGATGCAGGTTTTTGGAACCCGGAGGTGACGACGACCTGGACGCCATTTGGGACTTGGAAAGTGGACATGGTCGGAAAGGTCACCTTGACCTACGAGTATGGTACGATTCCGGAACCAGCGGTCACCACCGCGCTTCTTGGAGCGGCTGCATTAGGTTTTGCCGCGTTTCGGCGCAAGGCCCGGTCAAAGCTTCGCAGCCTACCGGTCGCGCTCGACCAAGGAGCGCATTGCGCCCCGCCGGTGTTGGCAGTGGCCGATCGACGCGAGCGCGTTTCTTCCACGGTGGAGTCTCATTAGTATGGCGCTGCGTTCCAAGAAAAGCACGCGGGTGCGCTCTCCTTTGAGGCTCGAGATACTTGAGGCTCGGCAATTGCTCGCGACCATCGTCGATGGTTCCGGTTTGCAGATCGCCTCGAACGTTTCGCTCAATGGCGGAGTCTACGACCAGATTCTCATGACCGGACCGTCCCTCACGGTCACCGCCGATCCGGGTGAAGTCGTTCGAGTGTCCTACCTCGATGCGGATGGGGATATCGTGCAAGCGGAGTTTGCGGGTAAAGGCTCGATGACCCTTTTGCTGGAAAATTTCAAAACCGCCGGATCCGTCGGATACATTAATAAAAACCCCAGCCAAACCTTGAATGGCAAGCTGCTCGAATACGTTCAGGGTTCGGCCACCGTTGTGATCGATCAGCCATCGTCGAATACGAATCTGGGAATGTATGCCGCCGGGAGCATTCAGAATCCCGGGTTCTTCGCCGGACAAGCGAAACAAGGGGGCAATGGTTTGGCCGATATCGAGCGGGTGATCCTGATCGGCGATCCGACCAATGCCGCCGGCTATTCCAATATGGGCGGGATTCGGATGGGCGGAGTGGTTTTTTCCGCGGACAACGGGGTCGTCGGAATTCGGGGCGAAAACGTGGCAGTCCAGTCGATCGTCGCGATCGGCGACATCGATGCCCGGGGCTCGGCGGTGCCAACGTTGATGTTCAATTCGAACAGCCAGTTTCAAACCGTGATCGTTCGCGGCGGTGACCTCCGTCAGTCGAATGGAACTTCGTTCGACACCTTCGGCCTCGGCAATGGTGGAGCGCCGGGAGGTTCTCCGGGCTCGGCCACTAATCTTACTCTTGGCGGTTTTTCCTTTTTTAATAGCACCGATGGAGCGACCTCGGCGGGCAAAAAACTCTGGGCGACTCCGGTCAACCAAAGCGCGATTCGCCTCGCGACGGTTGACCAGCAAACGATCATGTCAGGGGACTGGATCTACGACTGGAAGAACCCGCAAGCCGTGGTGGTGACTCAAAACGGATTCGATGTTTCGGCCGCTTTCGGCGGAGACTGGCTGGCAAAAGGGGGGATGCAGGTCTCACTGGACTACGCCTTCGAGCGTCGTACCTTCAGCGGGGCGCTCACCCTCACCGCCGATCTCGCTGCAGGGTTGGAACTGAATCTTGCGGATGCGAGATCGAACGTCACATTCGAAAGAAATCTTTACGGCCGCTTTGCGGTCGACGGTTTCGGTGCGAGCATCGACGGCACATTAACGATTAAGGGCAACCTAGACGGATCCGTCTTGGTGTCGGGGCTCGACCGTACGGGGGGGCGCGACGGGCAACAAAACGTCCTCAATGCTTTGGTCGTGGAAGGTCGAACCGGGCCGTTTACCGACGTTCGTGCCGAAGAGATCGGCCGAGTGACGATCAGGCAGAACTTTTCCGGCATTGTTAGCACCGATGTCGATCGCAATAACGAATGGACGTTGTCGACGAGACTGACGGGTACTGGCTTTGCCGATGTCGAAGGCCAGATCGGCCCGGTATCGATCGGCTACGATGCCAACGGCAAATCCACCGGTGGATCGATCGTCAATGGTACTATCCAAGGGATGTCCGGGATTGGAAATATCCAGGTGGGCGGAGATGTCTATGGAACCCCCGTAAGTCTCGCCTTTTTCGCGACAGCCAGCAACTCAAACACCGTTTCGGCGGACGTCCGCAATTACGGCACGGCGAATATCGGAAAAATTAGTATTCGCGGCGATGTCGATCTCGACACGCCAAACACCGAACTGATTCGGATGGGCGGTGCCAGCCGGGTCGGCAATGGCACTTTTGGAGATATAACGATTCTTGGTTTGCAGACGATCGATAAGATTCCAGGACAGCAGACGGGGACGCGGACGGAGATCGTTCCGGGTAGCGAGTCGTTCGTTCGAATCTTGTCACCTTTCACCGACCGCGGATTCAAGCTGGATTTGTCGACCGGTCAAAAGTTTGTCCAGAACTTCGATCCAGACGGAGTGTCGGGACCGCTCGATGACACGTACATCGTCACGGATGCCGACGTGGCGGCGGGCGCGAAGATTTATGACCTAGCCTCAAAAATCATGGTGGCTGCAAAACGAGGCGATCGCGTGCCCGCACTCGCGGGCGGCATTCCGCTCGTCGATTCTTTCGCTAACGTTCTCTATGCCCAGAATACCGCCTTGTTCGAAGGCAAAACTCGCGTCGTTCCGGTTTTTTCTCCGGATACGTTTAACACGGTGAGCGGCAGTCGCGGCTCGTTGGATGGCGTCTATAATAATTTCGGACGGATCAACATCACCGGAGTTCTTGGAGCTCAGCGCGAGTCGACGGGATCGATCGTTTGGACAGACAGTGTCGACATGAACTTCGGCGGCATCACGGTTGGATCGGCGCTGCCGAGCTCAAAGGATGGGTCGCCCATCGGTGTCCCGAGCACGCTCGGAACGATCAGCATAAACAACGTTTCGGGTGCGAAGGCAAACCTGGTAGTTTCTGGGGTGATCGGTTCGCCTAACCGCTCCGTTTCCGGTACGAATGCCGATACGGTTTTTGTCGGTCTGGCGGGAATCGCGATCGCTGGATTTGAAGACGTTTACTTTTCCTCGATCTCCGCAGTGGCCGCCCAGAATAACATCATTCACGCTACCCATGTGGGATCGGGCCTCGCGATCACGACAGTCGGAGGAGTCGGAGTCGGTCAAGGGCCGAACACAGTTTCGCCATCGATCCGCTTCGACTCTCGCATCCTGTTGGACGATGGTTCAAGCGAGTCTCTCCAGACCTCATTGCTTTCGCTGAACACCGGGATGATCAATTCGTCGATCGTTTTCGGTAGCGGTGCCGGCATTGTGATCGACGATGGCTCGACGACCGGAACCGGTTCCGAGATCGGTCCGTTGGTACTGCGAGCGGACTATGTTACGTTTGACGGTGTCCTGATCGCTGGAAAAGTCGGTGCAATTTCGATCGAAGGCGGAAAAGGCATTGGGTCGACAAACAATACCGCGGTCAACTTCACGGGAAGGATCATCACGAAGTCGTTGGGCGTTGTCACGGTGTCCGCTTCGGTCGGGGATGTTATTTTCGATCCGCGTTTTGGTTAGGTTGAACCCTCTCAATTCGTGTGCATTCGACACCCGTTTTACCGCCCATGTCCTCGTCGTTAACTCCTGTCGTGAAACAGGAAGGTTCCTGGTGGATCGGATGGTACGAAGAGATTCCTGGCTTGAACTGCCAAGGTCGCTCGCACGAAGAATTGCTCGAGAATATGAGGTCGGCCTTGCGAGAAGCGACCAATTTGAACTGCGTCGCCAGTTCATCCGTCAATGAAGCGGAGAAAAAACTGGAGAGTGTCGAGATTCTGCGGCGTACACTCATCAATCACCTGATCGAGCGGGGATGCGTGATTGTTTTAGAGGGGCATCGTCATTTGTGGTGGCACCATCCCAAGACGGGCCGGCAATCGTCAGTCCCTCGCTATACCGAACTGAACGAGTTTTTGGTCTCGCGAATCTGTAAACAGCTTCGCATCCCTTTCCTTTGAACGGGAAACATAGGCCGATTCCGTTTTGGACGGCGAAACGATCCGGTTACGGGGAACTGGGTAACTCGGAACTAGACACGGCATCGTTGCCGGAAGTTCGCGTCTGACTTCGTCGATCCTGCAGGACGATCGTCAGTACGTTCGTTGCACGCGGTTTTTGACCGAAATCCATCGCGCGAGAATCCAGGTCGAGTCGAGTTTTCCGGTGCGCTCGAGGGCTCACAGCAAAGTCCAAAACAATCGGCCTTCTTGCTGAAAGCGAAGGGTCGCGGCGCGGCGGTTTACGTCGCGCCAGCAGCCCTCTTCGGCGAAACCGGCCATTAAGCCGTCGTCTTCCGCCGCATCGAGTAATGCATACAAGAGCCGCGCGTCTTCTGGCGTGAGTGCGATATCCACAGGAGTGAAGAAGTGAATCCTATCAGATGAATATTTTTAACAGCCCATCTGGCGACCGAACCTGTGTTACAAATTCCTGAGGGGTGACGCTCGCTGAGATACCTACGCTAAACTGCAAATCGATCAATGAGACGGGGACTCCAAGTGGGCATCGATACCGGGCAAATGGCACCGGCCCCAGCCATGGCTGGGGCTGCGCGCCATGGGATGCGTGCTCAAGGATCCGCTGGAAACACACGGCGCTCGCGGGTAGGTAGAGCCTGTCCCAACTTCGCAACTCATTGGTTATGATATAGTAGCCAGAAAATATATCGGCCGAAACCAGGCGTATTTGCTGGCTTCGGCCGAAAAACGGGCTCCATAATCTGGTTACGATGACAAAAAAGGGAGCCGTCGGGGAAGTGATAGTGC
>ENA-ORBV01007732-ORBV01007732.1-microbial-mat-metagenome-genome-assembly--contig:-NODE-7732-length-18375-cov-4.636846_pt1 | contig 18375 bp, 12 predicted proteins | sample MGYA00237777_ERZ505514 | MGnify/ENA primary metagenome ERZ505514 (study PRJEB26160, sample SAMN06269048) | microbial mat metagenome | isolation source: Oligotrophic lake microbial mat | place... | reverse complement strand
CCGCGCGTGTGCCGACGATGACCCGCGAAACGCCCGCCTCCAGCGCCCGCTCCGCCGCTTCCCGCGTGCGGATGCCGCCGCCGAGTTCCACGGGAAATTTCACCGCCGCGCAGATCGCCCGCACGGATTCGATGTTCCGCTGCTCACCGGTAAAGGCCGCATCGAGATCGACCACGTGCAGCCAATCGCCGCCCTCCGCCTCCCAGCGCTGCGCAAAGGCAGCCGGGTCTTTGGAGTAAACGGTCTTGAGTTCGGCTTTGCCCTGGCGGAGTCGGACGACTTCGCCGGAGAGGAGATCGATGGCGGGAAAAAGGAGCACGGATGGGAAGGGGATTGGGGTTGGGAAAGGGTCGCGACTTTCCACGAATCCGCCAGCCCGGCAAGGCCAGAAATCCGGTGTAATCAGGGAGAATAGGCTCCCGCGCCTTATGCGCTGACTGGGACGCTGGCGATGAAGTTGCGCAGGATGCCGAGGCCGACGGCCTGACTTTTCTCTGGGTGAAACTGCACGCCGGAGACGCGGCCACGCGCGGCGGCGGCGGCGAAGGTTTCACCATAAGTCGAGCGTGCGGTGACGACCGCCGGTGCGGTGGCGTCGGGGAAAAAGGAGTGGACGAAATAGACGTGCGGCTGCGCGGGGAGTCCGCGCCAGAGCGGGTGTGGCGTGAGGTCGAGCTGGTTCCAGCCGATCTGCGGGACTTTGAGGCCGGGCGTGGTGAAGCGCTTCACTTTCCCGCCGAAGAAGCCGAAGCCGCGCACGCCGGGCGATTCCTCGCTTTCCTCGAAGAGCATCTGGTAGCCGACGCAGATGCCGAGGAAGGGTTTGTCGGCGGCGAGCCAAGCGGCGAGGGGGTCCCACAGGCCGCGCGATTGGAGCCCGCGCACGCAATCGCCAAACGCGCCGACGCCCGGGAGGACGATGCCCTCGGCCTCGGCGAGCCGCGCGGGATCGCTGATCAGCTCGACGTCGGCACCTTCATGCCGCAGCGCGTTGATGACGCTGTGGATATTGCCGGAGCCGTAGTCGATGAGGGCGAGCATGATTGGGAAATGATGAATGCTGAATGTTGAATTCTGAATTCAGGATTTTTCCCTACAGCGTTCCCTTGGTGCTCGGGATGCCTTCCACGCGCGGATCGAGCTGGCAGGCGTGATCCACGGCCTTGGCGAGGCCTTTGAAGACGGCTTCGCACATGTGATGGGCGTCGCGTCCGTAGAGGATTTCGACGTGGACGTTGGCGGCGGCGTGGATGCTGAAGGCGCGCAGGAATTCCTCGAGCAGAGTGAAGGAAAATTCGCCAATGGAGGCGACGCCTTCAGGCGCGCGGTAGTGCAGAAAGGGGCGGCCGCTGAAATCGACGACGACGCGGGCGAGCGTCTCATCCATCGGCAGATAGGCGTGGCCGTAACGACGGATGCCGCGCTTGTCACCGAGCGCTTTGGCAAAGGCCTGGCCGAGGGCGATGCCGGTGTCTTCGACGGTGTGGTGAAAGTCCACCTCGATGTCGCCATCGGCGGCGATCGTGAGATCGGTGAGGCTGTGCCGCGCGAAGAGCGTGAGCATGTGATCGAAGAAGGGGATCTTCGTCGCGATCTGGCTCGTGCCCTTGCCGTCGATCTGGAGATCGAGCTGGATCTTGGTCTCGTTGGTGCGGCGGTCGATGTGGGCTTGGCGGCTCATGCGGGGTTATTCGGCGGCGCTTTTGCGGGCCTGGATTTTCTTGAACACATTCAGGCCGGCGAGGATTCCCGCGATGCCGACGACGATCCCGATCGCGCCGGGCAGCGTGAGATAGAAGGGCTTCTTCTCCTCTTTGGCAGCGGCGACCGGAGCGGCACTTTCCCTGGCTGCCGCTGAGGGCTTTGGGGTTGCGGATTTCGGGGCGTCGCCTTTGGGTTCAGGCGTCGCCGGAGCGGTCGCGGGATTGCTTGGCGGGTTGGCCTTTTGGAGTTCGATCACTTCTTTGGTGAGGCGTGTGGCCAAGTCGTTCGCCGACCAGAGCGAAGTGGCTTCCTTGAGGGCGGTGGTAGCGGCGTCGTATTCGCCGGCGGCGATCTTCTGCTTGGCGAGGTTCGTGGCTTGGACGGACTGCTTCATCTTGTCCACCGGCAACGCGGCGAGGCGCGAGGCTTCGCTGGCGGTTTTGGACAGCAGCGCAGCGAGGCTCTTTTCGCTCGAGGCGATGAAGGGTGGCCATTGTTTGGCGTCGGCGGCGGCTTTCACGGCAGACTCGGCCTGCTCCTGCTCGCGTTTGTAGGCGGCCATCATTTCCACACGGTCCGTGGGACTGGCACTGGCGAAGCCGAGCTTTTTCTCGGCGTCGAAGGCTTTTTGATTGGGGACTGATTTCTCGATGGCGGGCTTGAGCGAAGCGACGATCTGCCGGGCGAGATCGACACTCTCGGGGAAGGTGATCGAGCCAGCGTAGGATTTTTCGATCACGCCGAAGGTATTGAGTGCGCCGATGCCGTCGTTGGCCGCGCTCTGGGCCTTCATGTGCTCGTAGGCCAGCATGCCGCCGATCTGCACCTTTTCCTTTTCGACCTCGGCCTTGCTCAGCCACTGGCCCCGCAGTTTCACCTCACCGGCCGCGACGCGCTTTTTCTCCGCGACGAATTCGTCGAGCGCCTTCTTCACGTCGGTGCCGTAAGTGCTGTTCGGATACTGCTTGAGGAAGCCGTCGAGCGCCATCAGCCGCGAGTCGTACTGCGAAGCCGCCATGGAATTGGCGCCGGTCTGGATCGTGGCGATCGATTGGTAGGCGATGGTGTCGGGCGCCACTTTCTCGACGCGATCGACCTCGCCGCGCTTGATGACGCGTTCGTCGATGATGCTGGCCGAAACCTTCACCGCGACTGTCAGTTCCTCGGGGGTTTCCTTGATGATTTTACCTTCGAGTTTCTCCCCGGTCTTGAGGAAGACGGTGTCCGCCAGGGTCGATTCGGCCAGCAGGACGAGGGACAAAATGGAGGCGAGGAGGGGACGGGCGGATGACATGGGGGAGGGAGTAAAGCAGGGCATAGCGGAATTTGAGAAGAATTATGAACGAAGAAAGCGGCGCACGCGCACGGCAATTGCCGAGGGTTAGCAGCGCCCGTGTCCGCCGGACGGGTCGATTTAGGGATTCCCCGAATCCCGGAGATTGACGTTGTTCGTCGCGGCCTTGCGGTAGTCCGCGATGACCTTCGGACGGCTCTTCTTTTCCGCGAGCGTCCGGTAATTCTCCACCCCATCGACGATGGCTTCGGCGACATGCGCACGCCACGCCGCGGAACTGATCAGCGTGCTTTCCGCCTTGTTGCTGACGAAGCCGCATTCGACGAGGACGGCGGGCACGGTGCTGTGGCGGAGCACGGCGAAGCGGGCGTGTTTGATCCCGCGATCGACCATCGGCACGTGGCCAAGCAGAGCATGGAAGACGCTACCCGCGAGTGCGCTGCTCGGGAGGTCCATGGCGTTGCCGGGTTCTTCGCGCAGATCGCGCTCGCGCGGGACGGAGTCGTTCGTAGCCGGAGCGCCGCGCGGGGCCATGGAGAAGATCTCGAAGCCGCGGGCGTCGGCGTTGGAGTTCGAGGAGTTGAAGTGGATGCTGACGAAGATCGAACCGGCGATGTTGTTGGCGACGGCGGGGCGGCGTTCGAGCGGGATGAAGACGTCCGTCGAGCGGGTCATCACGACTTTGTAACCTTGCTGCTCGAGGAGCTTGCGCGCCCGCAGCGAGACATCGAGCGCGAAGTCTTTCTCAAACCCAAACTTCGAGATCGCACCGCGATCATGCCCTCCGTGTCCCGGATCGAGGACCACGGTGGTGAAGCGCTGGACGCCCGGGATCAGCTCCGGGCGCAAGCGCGGTTCGATGATCTTGCTCAAGTCGAGCCGCGAGACGAGCACCCGGCCCTCCTGAGCGAGCACCGGGAAAGCGAGCCACTGCTTGACTCCATTGATCTGCACTTCGCGCAGCCCGACGGTAACATCGAGTTGCATACTTTCGGAGTGGAGCGTGATCGTCTTGGCGGCGGCGATGCCGGGCACCGGGTCGGTGCTGGCGATGGGTGATGGCTCATCCGCCTTGGAGATGGTGGTGACAGCGGGATCCGGGACGGCGGCGACGGAGGGCAGCGGCTGGCCATTGAGCTCGACCGCGGGCGGTTTCGGGAGGCCGTAGAAAGCCGCGATCTCGTCGAGCGTCACGTATTCGCGCCCCTCGATGCGGTGCAGCGCCCACTCCGCAGCCGAGGCTTGCCCGGCCAATGCGGCCAAACAAAGCAAACCGAGCCAGCATCGGATTTTCATGTAGAAACGGTCACGCATGACAACTCAATCCGCAAATGGTGTGCCCGAGCGTCATCAGTTATTTCTTCGGCGCCTCGGCCTTTGGGTCGAAAAGCGCGGCGTATTCGCCGTAGCCGGACTCCTTCAGCTTGGCGACCGGGACGAAGCGCAGCGAAGCCGAGTTGATGCAGTAGCGCAGGCCGCCCGCTTCCGCGGGGCCGTCGTTGAAGACGTGGCCGAGGTGGGCGTCCGCCTTGGTCGAGCGGACTTCCACGCGCACCATGCCGAGGCTGGCGTCCTTTACTTCTTTGATCGCGTTCTTTTTCAGGGTCTGGGTGAAACTCGGCCAGCCGGTGCCGGAGTCGAACTTATGCACCGAGGCAAAAAGCGGCTCGCCGCTGATCACGTCCACATACAGGCCGGGCTCCTTGTTGTCCCAGTAGGCATTGCGGAAAGGCGGCTCGGTCCCGCCCTCGCAGGCCACCTTGTATTGCATGGGGGTCAGTTTGTTGCGGAGATCTTCTTTCGTCATTTTGGCGGGTTCTTTCGTTTTCTCTTTATCGGTTGCCGGCGCCGGGTCGGCGGCATTCGCAGGGAGGGTCAGAGCGAGAAAAGGGGCGAGCAGGAGGGGAAGCAGGGCGGTCTTGGTCATGGCGGTAAGAGTAGGCTGGGTGGCGGATTGTTCAAAATCCAGTTTCAGTTCACCCGCTTCATCCGGTCGAGATTCAGCTTTTCCTCCCGCTCGCGACGGAGCCGCAAGCGGGCATTTTGCCAGAATTTCATGAGACTCACGACGATGAGAAAGGCCGGCAGGAGGATGAGGATGCGCGCCCGCCCTGGCAGAAAAATGAAGGCCGTGAGCAGTCCGAGGCCCACCACCCAGGTGAAGGCCGACGCCCGGATGGCAAAGAACCGTTCCTCCGGGCTCTGGGTGCGCCGGACGGTGCGGTGGGTCTTCCAAACGCCGAAAAGCAGCACGGCGAGGAGCAGGTAGGTCTCAAACTTCACGGAACACCCTTACTCCATCTCCGCCAAACTCCGCCACCAAAGACCTGCCGTATCGGGCTGCGGGAAATTGATGCGCTTTGCAACGAGGCGCGCCATTGTCGCCGTGTGAACGATCCCGAAGCATCCCAAAACGACACCGGACTCGAAGTGCGCAGCTACTTCGTCCGCGGTCGCAATGCCCTCGTGACCCGCGCGGATTTCGGCGAACTCTACGTGGACTACTACCTCCATCAGGGCCAGCACGGCTACCAGCACGAGCCCGCGCACGACGGGCTGCTCAAGGAGGCGCTGGCCGCGCTCACGCTCCACGCCGCGAGCCGCCCGTGGAACGAATCCATCGCGTGGACGGTCCACTTTCAAGACCCGCTGCTGAACCTCTTCGCGACCGCCGACAATCGCCGCGGCGCGATCGTCGGCCAGCTTTTCACCGAGAATGTGAAAGCCGATGCGCCCCAGCTTTTTATCTCCGATGTCGTGCGCGAGCGCGGTGAACCGCGGCGGAGTGCCGTGGAGTTTGTGGGCGGCGACATCTTCGGTGCGGTGGAGCAATATTACGCGCAGAGCGAGCAGCGCCTGGGCCGGTATTTTCAGCACGGGCCGGAGGATTTCGTGTTCGTTTCCGCGCAGCCCCAGTGCGACCTCGATTGGCTCCGGGCGCTGGACGATTCGACGATCCTCGCGCTCGACGAGGCCGAGCAACTCAGCCTGCTCGAAACGCGCCGCTATCGCTGGGAATGCGGTTGCACGCAGTCGCGGATGTTTGCCGTGCTCGCATCCGTCATGCGCTCCGATCCCGAAGGGCTATTCGGCGAGGAACCGGTGGTGCGAATCAGTTGCCCGCGCTGCGGAGCGCGGCACACCATCACGCGCGAAGCGCTCGAGGCCTACGTGAGCGGTCAGTAGCGTGGACGATCAGAATTACTTCCAGCGTTTCGGCGGCATCGCCCGGCTGTATGGCCGGGCCGGGCTCGAGCGCCTGCGCGCCGCGCATGTCTGTGTGATCGGCGTCGGAGGCGTCGGCTCGTGGCTCGTGGAAGCGCTCGCGCGTTCCGGCATCGGCGCGCTCACGATGGTCGACCTCGACGATGTCTGCGTGACCAACGTGAACCGCCAGCTTCCCGCGCTCGACGGCGAGATCGGTCGGCCCAAGGTCGCCGTGCTCGCCGACCGCGTGCGCCTCATCAATCCCGCGTGCCGCGTGGAAGGCGTCGCGGAATTCTTCACCCCGGAGAGCGCTGAGCGCCTGCTCGCGCCGCGCTACGACTACGTGATCGATGCGACCGACAAGCTCACGAACAAATGCCTGATCATCACTGGCAGTCGCGAGCGCGGTTATCCCGTGCTCACCGTCGGCGGGGCGGGTGGCAAGCGCGATGGCACCGCGGTGCGCGTCGTGGATCTGGCGCACAGCGTGCAGGACGAACTGCTGCGGCAGGTCCGCCGCAAGCTCCGGCGCGACTGCGGCTTCCCGCGCGACCTGCACGCGCCGTTCGGTGTGGCCTGCGTCTATTCGCCGGAAAAGCCCGTCTATGCTTGGACCGACGGCTCTTGCTCCGCCGAGCCCGAGCCGGGCAGCAGCTTGAGGCTCGACTGCGCGAGCGGCTTCGGCACCGCCACGCACATCACCGGCGCATTCGGTTTCGCGGCCGCGGGTGAAGCCCTGCGCCACCTGACGCGCGGCTAAAAAACTCCAGGGAGCACACCCGTCCCGGGTGTTGGTTTCGGCGTCCCGCCGAAACGAACTTTGCCTGATGCGGTCTTCCGGTGCGGAGTTCTTGCCCTCGCGGAATGCGGGCAAAAGTTCGCGAAGGCGGGACGCCTTCGCCAGCACCCGGGACGGGTGCGCTCCCCGGAATTCGCCGCGCCGCGTTAGCGCTGCTCAAGACGCAAACAGCCGCGCGAAATTTTCCTCCACCTGCGCGGCCAGCGTCTCGACCGGCAGACCGCGAATCTCCGCCAGCGCTTTGTACGTCAGCGCGATGTTGGCGGGATGATTCAGCGTCTCACCGTCGGGGTCGCGGAGAGGATACGCGTTGCGCTCATCCGGCGGCGGCAGGGCTGGCGCGTCGGTTTCGACGAGGAGGCGTTCGATGGGGACCTGCCGGAAGACCTCGCGCTGCGCGGCTTTCCGCTCGTGGAGGAAATAGGCGTTGAAAGAGAAATAGCCGCCGAGGGCCGCGAACTCGCGCATCATCTCCAGCGAGCCGCCGTAAGCGTGGATGAGGAAGCCGCGCGCGGGCCGGGGATGCGTGCGCAGCGTCTCCGCCAGCGCGCCCCACGCCTGAATGCAGTGAATCGTCGCGGACCGGTTCAGTTCCGCGGCGAGCGCGAGTTGCGCGGTGAAGACCTCCGCTTGCGCCGCGTCGTCATGGCCTTCGATCCAGCGGTCAAGTCCGATCTCGCCGACGCCTGCACCCGGATGAGCGATGAGTTGCGAGCGTAGCGTATCGAGCCAGCCGGGCGTCCGCTCGGCCACATACCACGGGTGCAGCCCGAACGACGGCAGGACGAAGTCGTGTTTTGCGGCCAGTGCGGCGACCTCCGGCCAGTCCGATTCGCGCGTGCCATTGACCACCGCCCGTGTCACGCCAAGCCGCACCAGTTCGGGCAGGATCGCTGGGAGATGCGGCGCGAGGCGTGCATCGTGGAGATGGTTGTGGGCGTCTAAGAGCATGGCCGGGATATATTTTAGCCACGGATGAACATGGATGAAACACGGATGCAGAAGCAGAGCACGCCTTTCATGATCCGTATTTCATCCGTGTCTATCCGCGGCTAAAAAAAGCCGTGAGCATGAGCTTTCCGTCACCCTGCCGGAGATTCACGCGAGGTATTTTCCGCGAAGGTTTGGATCGCCCGGCGCACGCTGGCGAGGCCGTTCAAGCGGGTGGGGGAGAGCTGACGGTCGAGGCCGAGCGCTGCGATGATCGCGGGTTCCGTCGCCGCGATCTCGGCGGGCGTGGCGTCGTCGTAGAGCTCGCAGAGCAAGGCCACGAGCCCTTTCACGAGCGGCGAGTCGGCGTCCATGCGGAAATGGCAGCGCCCTTCGTCGACCCGCCCGACCAGCCACACGCGCGACACGCAGCCGGTCACGCGGTTCGCCTCGGTGCATTCCTCCGCGGCCGGCGCGGGCCACTTTTTCGCCCGCGCCACGATCGCTGAAAGGCGCTCCTGTGCATCTTCGATGAGCCGCCATTTGGCGATGAGTTGCTGCTGTTTTTCCGCGAGAGTCATGGGCGCATGATTGCCATGCGGTCCCCGGCCTGCAACCATCCGCGCCATGACGTTCCCCCTCTTCGCCGCGATCCTCGGCCTCAGCCTCTCCACCTTCGCCGCCGAAATCCCGCGCGCCCTGCCGCCGGGCGAACTCCCCAAGGACGCCCGCCTCGGCCCGCTCAAGGATCTGGACGGCTACTTCCCCTTCACCCCGCCGGCTACGCGCGAGGCGTGGGAAAAGCGCGCGGAGGAAGTGCGCCTGCAACTCCGCGTCGCGGTCGGCCTTTACCCCGAGCCGACGCGCACGCCGCTCAATGCCGTCGTCCACGGCCGCATCGAGCAGGCCGACTACACGGTTGAGAAAGTCTTCTTCGAGTCGATGCCCGGCTTCTTCGTCACCGGCTCGCTCTTCCGCCCGAAGACGCCCGGGCCACATCCCGCCGTGCTCTGCCCGCACGGGCATTGGCGCAATGCGCGGTTCACCATCCGCACCGACGCGGAGATGAAGAAGGAACTCGAGAGCGGCGGTGAAGTGCTGCCCGAAAGCGGCAAGAGCATCTTCCAATCGATCGGCGTGCAACTCGCCCGCATGGGCGTCGTCGCCTTCGTCTATGACATGCTCGGCGACTGCGATTCGCAGCAGATCAGCCACGCGCTGGCGCATGGCTTCAAGACGCAGCGGCCCGAGATGAACACGAAGGTCAATTGGGGCCTCTACAGCCCGCAGGCCGAGACGCACGCGCAGAGCATCATGGGCCTCCAGACGTGGAACTCGGTCCGCGCCCTCGATTTCCTCACTGCGCTCCCGGACGTGGATGCCAAGCGCCTAGGTTGCACCGGCGCGAGCGGCGGCGGCACGCAGACGCTTCTGCTCGCCGCGCTCGATCCGCGCCTCACCGTGTCCATCCCGTGCGTCATGCCGAGCACCGCGATGCAGGGCGGCTGCACCTGTGAAAACGCCAGCCTGCTCCGCGTCGGCACGGGCAATGTCGAGATCGCCGCGCTCTTCGCGCCCAAGCCGCAAGCGATGACCACCGCGAAGGACTGGACGATCGACATGCCGACCAAAGGCTTCCCCGATTTGCAGAAGCTCTACGCGCTGCTGGGCGCGAAGGATAACGTCGCGCTCTGGCCCATGCCGCAGTTTCCGCACAACTACAACAGCGTCACCCGCCACGAAATCTACCGCTGGTTTAACACCCACTTCCGCCTCGGCCTCGCGGCGGAGAAACTCACCGAGCGCGACTACCCGTTGCTCCAGCCCGAGCAGCTCACCGTCTGGGATGAGAAGCACCCCGCGCCCGGAGGCGGCGATGATTTCGAGAAAAAACTCCTCCAGTGGTGGCACGAGGACGCGAAGAAGAAGTTGAACAAGGACATCGCGGCGCGAGCGTGGCGCACGCTCATCGGTTCGAGTGAGCCGGGCGAAGTGAACCCACAATCGGCCAAGCAGGCGAAGGTCCAGGGCGGCGGGAAGACCTATCTCGCGGCCACCGTGGTCCTCGCGGCACGTGATGGTTCCTATGCGCTGCCGATGATCGAAATCCTGCCTGAAGGCGACGAGAAGAGTGAAGTCCTGTGGCTCGATGAGCGAGGCAAGGCGGGGCTTTTCAATGAAGCCGGTGAGGTGCGTCCCGAAGTCTGCCGCTTGCTCGAAGCGGGAGCCTCCGTGGCCGGCGTCGATTTGTTCGGACAGGGCGAATTCCAAGCGGACGGCCAACCCCTGACCGTGACGCGCCGCACGAAAAATCCACGCGAAGCCGCGTGCTTCACCTTCGGCTACAACTCCGCCGTTTTTGCCCAACGCGTGCAGGACGTCTGCGCGGTGCTCGGCCATCGTGTCCCGACCGGGGGAGATGCGGCGCCGCTCCCGCGCCGCGTGATTGCGCTCGATGGCACCGGCCCGATCGGTCTCGTCGCGCTCGCCGTTCTCCCGGCGAAAATTGACGGTGCCGTGATCCGCACGGGCGGCTTTCGCTTCAGCAGCGTGCTCGATCTCCAGTCACCGAACTTCCTCCCCGCCGGGGCGAAATACGGCGACCTCCCGCTGGTCATCGACCTCGCCCAGCCGCAGACGGCGCACCTGCGCATCCTGGGCGAAGGCGACGCAGACGGCGACCCGATCGGCTGGTTGCTGGGCGCCGCGAAACCGTAGACCAGCCGCTGCCGCGGGATTCCTGCGTTGACCCACTAGGGCACCCCGCTACCCTCCGCGCAAGTGCAATGGAAGTTCCCCAGACTGAGATCACCATTCGGGATGGTGCGGGGCTGATCCTGCTCCAGACCACCGTCGCCCCCGGCGAATACGTCCTCGGGCGTTCGCCGCAGGCCGAGCTATTCTTCGAGGCCGAACTGGTCTCGCGGGAGCACGCGCGGCTCACGGTCAATTTCGATCACCTGCTCATTGAGGATCTCGGCTCGGCGAACGGCACGAGCGTCAACGGCCAGTCCGTGACGGCAGCGGTGCGGCTCTGGCCGAACCAGCGGGTGCAACTCGGCTCGGCCATCCTCGAATTTCACCGCGTGAAGGCGACGGTGCCACCGGATGCCTCGCTCGCACCCGCGCAGGCCGCGGTGCAGCGGCTTTTGCCGGAGGAATTGCTGCGCGACCGGAAGTACGAAATCGGCAAGGTCGTCGCGCAGGGCGGCATGGGCGCGATCCTCGATGCGCACGATGCCGCCACGCAACGTGGCGTGGCGATGAAGGTCATGCTCGACGGTTCCTCACCCGACGATCTCACGCGCTTCATCGCCGAGGCCCGCGTGACCGCGCAACTCGAGCACCCGAACATCGTCCCCGTGCATGAGCTGAGCGTGGATGAAAACGGCCAGCCGTATTACACGATGAAGATGGTGCGGGGCATCACGCTCAAAAAGGTGCTGGAGCTGCTCACCGCGGGTGCCGAGGCCACGGTGAAGAAGTATCCGCTCCCAGAGCTTCTCACCATCTTCCAAAAAGTGTGCGACGCCATGGCCTTCGCGCACAGCAAGTCGGTGATCCATCGCGACCTCAAGCCGGAAAACATCATGCTCGGCGACTTCGGCGAGGTCCTCGTCATGGATTGGGGGCTCGCGAAAATCCGAACGAGCGCGCCTGCTTCACCGGCTGCGGCTTCTCCCTCCGGCCCCGACCTGTGGCCTTCGACCACCGACGGCAGCCACACCCTCGCTGGAACAATCATGGGCACGCCGCAATACATGGCTCCTGAACAGGCCCGCGGCGAAGTGGAGACCATGGATCACCGCGCCGACATCTACGCGCTCGGTGCAATCCTTTATCACCTGTTGGTCCTGAAGCCGCCCATTCGGGGCTCCTCGCTGGCGGAGATCCTCGCGCAAGTTCGTGCGGGGCGGATCACGCCACCAAGTGCGGTGGTTTTCCGCTCCCGAGGACGCGGAAAGGTCCCCGCGTCGCCTCCTCCGCAACGCCCTCAATCAACCGCCGACAAGGAAGCGCCGACCGCCCTCGAGATCAGTCCCAAGAGGTTGGTGGCGTCATCCGAGGAGGAATCCGTGCCCGCGCCACGGCCGCATTTGCCCGATGGGCGCGTGCCGGATTCACTCTCTGCGGTGTGTATGAAAGCGCTCGCGCTTGAACCCACGGATCGCTACGCGAGCGTGGCGGAGTTGCAGACCGATCTCACGGCTTACCAAAACGGATTTGCGACCCGCGCGGAACACGCCGGGCCTTGGAAGCAATTCCGGCTCTTCTTCGCTCGCAACCGCGCCGTTTCCACCACGGTCGCCGCCGCCCTTCTGCTCCTCGCCGTGCTCTCCGCGCTCTACACCGCGCGTGTCGTCCGCGAGCGCGACCGGACCGATCTTGAGCGCACCCGCGTCGAGGATGGCCTTTATTTTTCCCACATGCTGCTGGCTGGACGCGACCTTGCCGATGGCCGTCCCGACAATGCTCGCCTGCTGCTCGAAGCGCACCGCCGCGAGCCGAGCGGACGCGATCTACGCGATTGGGAGTGGTACTTTCTTTACGGGCAACTCCGTCAGGAAATCCTCAGCGTCACCGCTCATCCGCGCGGCGTCAACGGGCTTGCGGTCAGCGGCGAAGCCACGCGCGTAGCCACCGTCGGCGCCGAAGGTGAAGTCGCACTCTGGGAGACGCGCGGGCTGGTGCCAGTGACCCGCTGGCGCGCCCACGAGGATAGTGCGCTCAGCGTCGCGTGGGATGCCGTCAGCGGGCGTATTGCCACGGGCAGCGCCACCGGGCAGGTGCGGGTGTGGAATCCCCTGACGCACGAGCAACTCGCCGAATATCAAGTGCCGGACGCTTCCGCCATCCGCGCTCTCGCTTGGGAGCCGGGAGCAAAAGAACCGCGCCTCGCCATCGGCAGTTTCGCCAAGGAAATCCTGCTCTGGAGCCCCGGCAGGCCAGGCGCACCCGAGGCTTTCGCCAGCACCCCCTCCGGCACTCATTCCCTTTCTTTCTCGGCCGATGGTCAGCGCCTCGCTGCGGGACTCGTCAAGACTCGCCCCACGGTCGTCGTTTTTACCGTCGCCACCCGCCAACCCTCTTACCGAGCCAATGTCGCGGCCGGCAGCGACATTGGCTCGGTGGCTTTTCACCCGCGACTCCCACAAGTCGCCACCGGCGCGAAGCACCTCTACGTTACCGTGTGGGATACCACCAAGGCCGCTCCTTTATTCTCTCGCACTTATCACAAGGGCTTCGTCAGCGCCGTCGCCTGGAATCCCGAAGGTACGCTGCTGGCCAGCGCCAGCTACGATGGCACGCTGCGCTTGGCCAATCCCGCCCTGCCCGATGATCCTGCCGAAATCCTCTCCGGCCACAACGGACCCATCCACGCCCTCGCATGGGTCCACGTTCCTTCGGGCGACCCGGAGAATCCGCTGGCAGCCCGCGCGCTCTTCACGGCCGGGAGCGACGGGACGCTCCGGGCGTGGCGGGTGGAAAAACTGCGCGGCCAGCACTTCGCCGCCAGCATCGGCTGGATCTCCGAAACCCGCTGGCGACCCGACGGACAGGGCCTCGCCGTCACTGGTTTCAAAAACCAGTTTCACCTCTTCGACATGGAGCGCTCGGCCCAGCGCCGTACGGTACCCGCCGGCACCGCCAATACCTACGACATCGCCTGGTCGCCCGACGGGCGCCGTCTTGCCACCACTCACAAAAGCGCCAATCAAGTCCTTGTCACCGGCGCTGAGAGCGGCGCGGAGTTGGCCCGCTTCGATCATCCCAAACCGCGCCGTGTGCAGTGGAACCCCGACGGACGCCACCTCGTCTGCATTTCGCCAGTCGAGACCCGCGTGTGGGATACTCTCGAGCAGAAGGAGGTCTGCACCATCCCGCGCACCGGCGGGCGCGCCTCGTGGCACCCCGATGGGCACCGCCTCGCCATCGGGACTAACGAGGGCGCGCTGGAAGTTTGGGACGGCTTGAAGGGTGTGCAACTCGCCACCTGGCGTGCTGCCCCACCTCCCATACCCGGTACCGTTCCCGATGAGAACGAACCGGCGACCCAAGTCTCCGATGTAGCGTGGAGCCCGCAGGGCGACCGCCTCGCTTATGTCACCCAAGGCGCCGAGGCCGCCATCCTCGACGCATCCGAGGGGAAGTTGCTCCGCCGCCTCACCGGCCATACCGGCGGTATCTGGTGCCTCGCGTGGAGCCACGACGGGGCGCGTTTAGCCACCGGGGGGCAGGATGGGAGCATCCGCATCTATAATACGCGCACCGGCGATCAGGTCGCCGTCATCCCTCACGGCAAAGGCGACAAGGAAATCAGCGCGCTCGATTGGAGCCGTGATGGCCGACGGCTCGTCACCGGCAGCTTCGATGGATTCGTGCGGGTGTGGGACACCGTGCGCGGGCACGACCTCGACGCCGCGACCGAAGCCGAAGCTCTGCTCGCCCACCAGCCCAACGACCGGGCCACTCAACAAACCCTCGCCAGCCTCGCCACTCGCCTCGGTTGGGCGGATCGCGCCCGCACGCTACGCGCGACTCTCGGCGACGATTCCACCACCACCGACCCGCTGATCACTGCTCTGCACCACGGCTTTTCTCCTCACACCGGGGTCGCCGCCTCCCCAGAACTACCGAACGTAAACGACCCACGCGGGCGCGTGGACGCCGTCCTCGCCGCGCTCGGCACCAGCCTCGCCAAAGCCACCGCCTTCATCCGCCCCGATGGCAGTTATAACCTCGACCTGCGTGCCAGTCCCGTCGCCAGCCTCGCACCGTTGCGTGGCCAGCCTGTGCGTCTGCTGGTGCTCGACGGCAGCCCCGTGCGCGACCTCAGCCCGCTGGCAGGTTGCCCGATCGAGACCCTCTCCCTGCAGAACTGCCGGCAACTCACCGACTTCACTTCCCTTTCTCAACTCAAGGTCCTCACCGGTCTCCATCTCCAGTCCACTTTCATCAGCAACCTTGAGCCCCTGCGTGGTAGCCGACTCCGCTTCCTCTTCCTCAACGGCACAACCGTTGCCAGCCTCGAACCGCTGCGCGGCCAGCCCCTCGAAATCCTCCACCTCGGCAACGCGCCGGTGACCAGCGTCGAACCGATCGCAAGCGCCGGTACTATCAAGGAACTTTGGCTCTCGCGCGGCGTGCAGGATGTCGCCGTCTTGCGTGCCCTGCCCAGCCTCACTCGCCTCTCCTACACATTGGAGAACAACCGGCCCTCCCAAACAGCGGAGGAATTCTGGGCCGAATACGACGCGCAGAAAGCGGCAGGGAAGAAGTGAGCGCAGCCGGAGCTTGGCGGGGACGAGCTTTCCATCCTAACCTCCGCACCCATGTCCGCCCCGCAGACCGAAGTCATCCTGCGCCACGAAGGCGCCGAACTGGCGCGGGTGACCTTGCCGCCGGGTGAATATGTCATCGGGCGCGATCCTGGCGCGCAGATCCGCGTGGATACGCCGCTCCTCTCGCGCCAGCACGCGCGGTTGACGATCAACGACGGCGCGCTGCTGCTCGAAGACCTCGGGTCGAGCAATGGGACGTTCGTCGGCGAGCAGCGGATCCGCGCCTCGCAGCGGATCACGCCGGGGCAGGGGATCCGGCTCGGCGACGTCGAGTTGCAGTTCCGCTCCTGCGACGACGTGCTCGCCGCCGCGGCTCGATACGAGATCGGTCGGGAGATCGCGAAGGGCGGCATGGGCGCGATTCTCGCCGCGCGGCAGCCCGCCATCCGGCGCGAAGTGGCGATGAAAGTGATGCTCGGCGACTGGACCGCCGACGACCGGCAGCGTTTCGTGACGGAGGCTCGGATCACCGGCCAGCTCGAACACCCGAACATCGTGCCCGTGCATGAGCTGAGCGTCGATGATCACGGCCAGCCATACTACACCATGAAGATGGTGCGGGGCGTGACGCTCGGCGAGGTGCTCGAGCAGATCTCCGAACGCGTCGCCGGCACCATCGCCAAATATCCACTCGGGCATCTGCTGACCATTTTCCAAAAGGTGTGCGACGCCATGGCCTTTGCCCATAGCCGCGACATCATCCATCGCGACCTCAAGCCCGAGAACATCATGCTCGGCGACTTCGGTGAAGTGCTCGTCATGGATTGGGGGCTGGCGAAAAAGATCGGACGGGCGGGCGCGCATGATTCCTCGGTCACCGAATCTGCCGACATCGAATCTCCCGACACGCATCCTTCCAGCGTCCACACGGTGCCGGCGGAAGCTGCGAATCGAACCCTCGTTGGGACGATCCTTGGCACGCCGGCCTACATGTCGCCCGAACAGGCGCGCGGGGAGGTCGATCACCTCGACGCCCGGAGCGACATCTACGCGCTGGGCGCAATCCTCTTCCGCGTGCTCTTCCTCAAGGCACCCTACCGCGGCAAGACCGTGAACCGCATTGTGGAGAAAGTGCAGCGCGGCGCCATCGAGTGGCCAGAGGTCCGCGGGGAGAAGCTCGCGCATCTTCCCGCCGGACGCGTGCCGGATTCACTGCTCGCGGTCTGCCGTCAGGCGCTGGCCTTTCAGCGCGACCAGCGCTATCGGGGCGTGGCCGAGCTCCAGCGTGACCTCGAGGCTTATCAGAACGGCTTCGCCACGAGTGCGGAAAATGCCGGCGCGTGGAAGCAAATGACGCTGCTCATCCAGCGGCACCGCGCCGCGGCCGGGGCGATCGCCGTGAGTCTCCTGCTCATCGCTGGAGTGTCCGTGGTCTACGCCGTGCGCCTCGTGGCCGCCAATGATGCCGAGCGGCAGTCCACGGCCAACGCCAAGGCTGCACTCCGGCAGGCCGAGCACTCGAGAGGCGTGGCCGAAGAGAGACGGGTGCAGGCCGAACAGGCGCGCGAGGAAGTAGCCCGGGCCAGCGCCGAATCGGTGGAAACTTTGAGCCGGCTTAAGGCCACCGTGCCGGCGGTTTTCGACGGAGCCAAAGGACTGGCGAAAGATTGGAAATTTGAAGAAGCGCTCGATCGGCTGGCGCTCGCGCTCACTCTCGAGCCCGAGAATGCCGACCTTCATTTGCTTCAGGGCCAGCTTTTGCAGACGCTGGAGCGCCACGCACAAGCGGCCAAAGTTTTCGATGGGATGCTCCGTTTTCCGGCCTCCGAGGCCACCCTGAATACCGCCCGGATCAATCGCGACCTTTGCCGGGAACTCCAGCGGCAGAATGAAGCGGGAGCCTTGGCGGAAGCGAGCCGCGCCCGCCTGACCAGAGCCTTGGAAGAGCAGGGCCGAAATGAGGAGGCCAATTCGCTCAAGGTGAAAGGGCAGCAGGGTTCCGAGAAATCGATCGCGCTGATCAAGCGGCAGTTGAACGGCGCGCTCGCGGGACTGCCGGGATTTTCCTGGGACGGCAGACTCGAATCGCTGCCCGACAACACCTTTCGCCTCAATCTCGGCAACCTGCCGCTCACGCAGATGCCAAAGCTCCACGGCCTGCCGATCACGGAACTCCACCTCGGCGGCTCGGGCATTCGGGGCCTCGAACTTCTCAAGGGAGTTGCCTTGAAAAAGCTGTGGCTGGGCCGCACGGCCGTCGCCGATCTCAGCCCGCTGGCGGGCATGCCGTTGGAACAACTCGAACTCACAGCGACCAAAGTCACGAACCTCGGACCGCTGCGCGGAGCGCCGTTGCTCCGCTTGCTAATTTCCGGCAATCCGCAATTGATCGACCTCGAGCCGGTCGCTGCTCTGACCCACCTGCAGTTTCTCGATCTCAGCCAGACGGGCTGCGTCCGCCTCGAACCGCTGGCTGCGCTGCGCACGCTGCGCACGCTCTGGCTGGCGGCGACTCGCGTGGAAGACCTCGCGTCACTGCGGGGCTTGCTCATCGAGGAACTCGTCCTCGATGGCACGCGGATTCAGGACAAGGATCTCACGATCATCGCCGCGCTGCCCCTGCAGCGCCTGAGCCTTCGCCAATGCGCGGCGGTGCGAAATCTGGACGCATTGGCCCGGTGTCGGACATTGCAGGCGCTGGCCTTGCCGCCGGTCGAGTCGCTTGCGGGTTCGGCTGAGGAGAAGAACTTTTACGGCGTCCGCTTTCTGCCCAATCTCCGACTGCTGACCGAGAAGCAGACCGGGGTGCTGGACTTCGGCGCGATTCCTCCGCAGGAGGAATTCTGGAGTATGCACTCTTTCACGGCGAGCGAGATGAGACCGGAGATTGGCGTCGTTGAGGCATTTACCGAAGCGGCCAAGGCTCCGCTGCGTAGCCACACTTTGGATGGAAAGATTGATTTCGATATGCGGGGCTTGCCGCGGAAAAACGTCCACCCCCTGCGCGCTCTCCCGATCAAAAGTCTCAACGCCTTCGATTCCCCCGTGGCCGATTTTTCGCCCCTCGCGGCCACGCCGCTGCGCACGCTAAGCTTGGGCGGGCCAAAACATCAAAAGGATCGCATTCGCCACGAGGGCACGGGCGAGGATTTCCGTTC
>ENA-ORBV01007730-ORBV01007730.1-microbial-mat-metagenome-genome-assembly--contig:-NODE-7730-length-18376-cov-7.243893_pt1 | contig 18376 bp, 13 predicted proteins | sample MGYA00237777_ERZ505514 | MGnify/ENA primary metagenome ERZ505514 (study PRJEB26160, sample SAMN06269048) | microbial mat metagenome | isolation source: Oligotrophic lake microbial mat | place... | reverse complement strand
TTCAAGCAGAAGACGGCATACGAGATTCGCCTTAGTCTCGTGGGCTCGGAGATGTGTATAAGAGACAGGAATATCAATGTAAAGATAAATATCAATACAGTTCCATTAGGCGAGCATATTGATAATGTACAATCTGGTAAAGCTGACTTCTTCCGTTTTGGTTGGAATGCCGACTATCCGGATCCTGAAACATTCTTAACATTATTCAATGGTAAACACGTTCCAGAGAATCCTGCAGATAAATCATTTACTAACTTCTTCCGTTATAAAAACCCTCGTTTTGATTCGTTGTTCACTGCTAGTCAGATTGAAACCGATAAAAGAAAACGTTTTGCGCTTTTGAGTGCTGCAGAAGCAGTAGCAATTGATGATGCACCATTTATGCCAATATTTTATGATGAGAACTTTAGGTTAGAGCAAAAAGGTGTGCGTAATTTGCCTGAGAATGCGATGAACCATATTGATCTTACAAAAACATTTGTTATCCCTCTGGATAAATTGAAAAAATAATAAACACATTTAAAAAAAATCCCGGCCAAATGGTCGGGATTTTTTTTGAACTTAATCCCTCTCCAAAATGAGGAGGATTTGAGAAGCACCCCTTCTCCTTTTGAGAAGGCAGGAACGAGGCTGAATGTTTCCAGTTAAAAATTCGTAATTTTATAGTGTATATGAGAAAAGATTTTGTGATCATAGTGGCTGGAGGAACAGGTACCCGAATGCGAAATGAAACGCCCAAACAGTTCTTGGAAATAAATAAAATTCCGGTGATCGTTTTGTGTATCAATAAATTTTTGAAATGTAAGCCATCCATACACGTCATCATCGCTGTTCATCCTGCTTTTAAAAAAGAATTAGCAATCATCTGCAAAAAGCATTTTCCAAAAAAGGAGATACAAATAACTGCCGGTGGTGATACGCGTTATCAATCGGTAAAAAATGCCTTGGCGCTCATTACTACCGAAAATGGTGTGGTTGGAATTCATGATGCTGCTCGACCATTTGTAGCCATCGACGTTATAAAAAATTGTTTTACAATTGCTGCCAAAAAAGGAAATGCAATTCCTTCAATTACTTTATTTGAAAGCGTGCGCAAAGCCAGCGATAAAAGGAACAAAGCCGTTGATCGCAATAAATTCAAGATCATTCAAACCCCACAATGTTTTAATATCAAACTTATTAAAAAGGCATTTACTAAAAGGTATTCGCCAACCTTTACTGATGATGCTACCGTATTAGAATCCATCGGAGAAAAAATAAATCTGGTACAAGGTAATTACGAAAATATCAAGATCACCAACCCTAACGACCTGATCATAGCAAAAGCCTATGTGAACCATGACAAATGAAGAAGTTGTAGATATTCTCGATCTCCAAGCTAAATTAATGGAATTGCATGGCGAAAATTCTTTTAAATCAAGAGCTTTTTCAGGCGCAGCATACAGGCTTGATAAATTACGGTACAATTTTTCGGGACGAACCCAAAAGGATATTGAAAGTATTGAAGGCATTGGTAAAAGCGTCGCCAAATTTATTTTTGAATTACTTGAACATGGTTCGGCCAAAGAACAAGATGAGCTCATAAACAAAACACCTTCTGGTGTTATTGATATGATGGGCGTAAAAGGACTCGGGCCAAAAAAAGTTCATGCAATTTGGAAAGAACTGGATATCGAAAGTGTTGGCGAGTTGTTATATGCTTGCAACGAAAATCGTTTATCTACTTTAAAGGGATTCGGACAAAAAACACAAGAAGCGGTTAAGGCCAGCATCGAATTTAAAATCGCAAACTCTGCTAAAAAACATTATGCAAGTTTAGAGCCATTTATAAACACACTCGTGGAGAATATTGCCAAAGCCGCCCCGAAAATAAAAGTAAGCGTTGTTGGAGAGTTTAGAAGAAAAGCAGAAGTATTAGATAAAATAGAAATACTAAGCGACCCCGCTCTTAATTTGGATCTGAAAAAACTAGAAGAAAAAGTGGGAATGCCTTTTGTTCATCATAAATTTCCGGCAAACGAATTCATAAAGAAACAATTTGAACTAACCGCTACTAAAGAACATTTGCAAAAAGTGGGCTTTGATTCATTACAACAAACTGAATTTGCAACCGAGCAAGAAATTTACCAAGCATTAAATTTACAATACATCGAACCTGAATTACGAGAAGGTTTGAATGAAGTAGAATTGGCAAAACAAAACAAGATCCCAAAACTTATTGAGCTAAGTGATCTAAAAGGAATTTTGCATAACCACTCTACCTATAGCGATGGTGTGCATTCGTTAAAACAAATGGCCGATTATTCCAAAGAACTTGGTTATCAATATTTAGGAATTTGCGATCACTCCAAATCTGCGTTTTATGCCCAAGGCCTTAATGAAGAAAGAGTTTGGCAACAGCAAATGGAAATTGCCAAGTTGAATAAGGACTATGGCGATAGTTTTAAAATATTAAGCGGCATTGAAAGTGATATTTTAAATGATGGCAATTTAGATTATGCCGAAGATGTTTTAAAAACATTCGACTTTATTGTGGCCTCTGTGCATTCGAATTTAAAAATGACAGAAGAAAGGGCAACCGCGCGTTTAATAAAGGCAATTGAAAATCCGTACAGCACAATTTTAGGACATCCAACCGGCCGTTTATTATTAGCTCGACCGGGTTATCCCATCAATCACAAAAAAGTAATTGATGCCTGTGCAGCCAATAAAGTTAGCATGGAACTCAATGCGCATCCTTACCGCTTGGATATTGATTGGCGATGGATCTGGTACTGTTTAGAGAAAAATGTAATGGTCTCAATAAATCCCGACGCCCATCATATGGAAGGTTATCACGATATGAAATACGGTGTATGTGTTGCACGAAAAGGAATGCTTACAAAAGAGATGTGTTTAAATGCTCTGGATCTTGACGCTCTTCAACTAAAATTTAAGAAATAAGGGTCTGTTTGGAATTTATATGTTTAACTTTGGTATAGAGTGTTTTTTAGCGAGACGAGGCAACTTTTGCAGACGAAATCTGGTATATTCGGCTAAAGAATTAACGAAGTTGTAGCCAAAGAGACGCATAACAAATTAAACAGATAAATTTTAACCAGACCCCACATGCCAATTGTAAATTCCATAGCGAGTTGGTTGATGAAAAAGCGCATGCATCAGATCGAGTTATTTATGAAATACCCGGTGGATGTGCAAATGGAATGGATGCATAACTTATTGAATTCGGCAAGTGAAACAGAATACGGTAAAACATATAATTTCGCCGAAATAAATTCGTACGAACAGTTTAAAAAGCAAGTGCCGATTAATGATTACGAAAGTTTAAAACCATATATAGAACGCAATCGAAAAGGAGAACAAAATTTACTGTGGCATACCGATATTAAATGGTTTGCAAAAAGCAGCGGAACTACCGATAAAAGTAAATTCCTTCCGGTAAGTTTGGAGCATTTGGATGGTTGCCATTATAAAGGCGGCCGCGATATGGTGACTTTGCATTGCATTAATAATTTAGAGACCCAATTGTTCACCGGAAAAAATTTGGCACTCGGCGGCAGTTTTAAAGAAGATCACTTTGGAGATCATCACTCTTTTCATGGAGATGTGAGTGCTATCATTATTCAAAATTTGCCCATGTGGGCCGAATTTTTTAGAGCGCCTAATGTTTCTATTGCTTTAATGGACGAATGGGAAAGTAAACTCGAGAAGTTGTCCGATACCATGACGAGTGAAAATGTAACCAGTATTGCCGGAGTGCCAAGTTGGATGTTGGTTTTATTGAAACGCATTTTAGAACGTTCAGGCGCTAAAACAATAAAAGAAGTGTGGCCAAACTTTGAAGTGTACTTTCATGGAGGTGTAAGTTTTGGTCCGTACAAAGAACAGTTTAAACAATTATTCGGGAGCGATAAAGTTTCCTATTTACAATTGTACAATGCCTCTGAAGGTTTTTTTGGAATTCAAGATCAGCTAAATTCGGATGAGATATTATTGATGTTGGATTACGGTATTTTTTACGAATTTCAAGAACTTGGGCAGGATAAACCTGTGATATGTTTGGATGAAGTGAAAGTGGGCGTGGATTATGAAATTATTATTTCTACAAACGCTGGTTTATGGCGTTACCGTTTGGGAGATGTGATCCAATTTACGTCTATTAATCCTTACCGTTTTATTATTACAGGCCGAACTAAACAATTTATAAATGTTTTTGGAGAAGAATTAATGGTGCATAATGCCGATAATGCTATTGCTGCCGCTTGCGAGAAAACACATGCCATGGTTCGTGATTATACCGTAGCACCTGTTTTTATGAACGAAAATGCCGGAGCGCACGAATGGCTAATTGAATTTGAACGGCAACCCAACAATTTTGAGTTCTTTGTGGCGTTATTAGATGAGGCCCTAAAAAAACAAAATAGCGATTATGAAGCAAAACGTTATAATAACTACGTATTACATGCACCGGTAGTAAAAAATATACCACAAAATTCGTTTTATAATTGGTTAAAGTTTAATAATAAATTGGGTGGGCAGTACAAAGTGCCTCGTTTAAACAATAAACGTGATATCTTAGAGGAAGTATTAAAAGTAAATAAACTCTCCTGAAAAATTTAAGAACATATTTATGTATTCTCACAGCAATTCCTTTTTGTTCATTTCAAAACGACACAAAACCGCAGGTCATTAAAAAGGCGCATGATTATTTTACCGTAGATAATTTAGGGAATGTATTCTTTGTTAAAGAAAACGAGATAGTAAAGTATTTAGCCAATGGAAATTATTTTAATCGTTACAGTAATTTAAAATTGGGGAATATTACCTCTTTAGATGCTACCAACGCTTTGCGCATTATGTTGTTTTATAAGGATTATCAGCAATTGGTTTTTGTAGATAATCAGCTCACTCAAAAAAATGAGCCTATTTCTTTAGAGAAGTTAGGGTACGAGCAAACCGAGCTCGCTTGTGTTTCGGCAAATAATGGCATTTGGCTGTTCAACAAAGCAAATAATGAATTGGTGCGTTTTGACGAACAATTGAAACAGTTGGCCTCTACAGGGAATCTTAAGCAGATGCTGCAAACCGAAGACATAAAACCAAATTTTTTACTGGAGCATAATGGCAATGTGTTTTTAAATTGTCCGGCAGCGGGTATTTACGTCTTTGATATTTTTGGAACCTTTAGTAAGATCATAAGTTTAAAAGGGCTTAAAAATTTTCAAGTGAACGAGAACATCATTTATTTCCAAAAGGATAGCGGCATTTGTAGCTATAATTACAAGTTGTTTGATGAGGTTTGTAAGGGCTTTGATATCAATAGGCTAAACCAAGTGTTTTTCTTCAAAAACAAGACCTATTTAAGCAATAAGGACTCCCTTTTTGTGTATTCGTATTAAATAATCGATAAAACCTACCACTTATAAAGTAAAAGTTCCATGATGCTTATAAGGCTTTGAACCTATCTTTATTTTCTTAAATTTATTAAGTAAAATGCGCAAACACCTTTTCATATTTACTTTTTTCATCTCTGTAGTTTCTTACAGCCAAAACTGGAATGTATTTAGTCGTCCCTCAAAAACTGTGTAAGCCTTGTTATTATTGAGTTTGTTTAAAAATAGTGCGATAAAAATCTAACGAAAAAAGTAAAAAAGGATTAAAAAAGCGGCAGATGTTTTTAAGTGTAAATTAAACCGCAATTCTGCGCCCGGGATAGAATGAAAAGCCTTGTTTAGGGCTTTGCTTAATGTTTGCGCAACGAGGAGGCTTCGCTTTTTCTGCGCAGACCCCGCAGTGCGACAAACATAGCAAAGGACAAACAAGCTTGAAGTGATAGCCCGATAAGGCGCCCAAATAATAAAAATACTTTTTGAGGTTCGACTATTTAATAAAGGATATCGTTATAATTATAAGTTTGATAATTCGGCTTTGATCTCGAGTGTGTTGTTTGCAGATACGATAAAACAAACTGGAACGGATACAACTTATATTATGAATAATATTGGGGTTGTAAATGGAAATACTTTAACCACCAATAAACCTCAATTCTTAATGAAAAAGATCGTCAAGTTGGCTAACGGAAACGTTAATCTTCTTGATACACCTAACATTACTATTATTCCTACTTGCACATTAAATCAAGTATGGCTATTCGACAGTAATTATAATTTAACGGCAACATGTGTGTCTACATCGATCGAATTGTGATTTAGAAGTATTGATTCTGTGAAAACGATCCTTGTGAATAAATCAGATACTATTAAGTTAAGTAAACAATTTGGTATCATTCAATTTCCTAAATTGTATAATCATAATAAATATTACAGATTGGTTGGAATTGAGGACGCTTCACAATATGATCCAATTCTGCTATTTGGCGAAAGAGTTCCAAATGCCTGGGATTTATATAATTTTGAGATCAAAAAAAAGTTTTGTAGAAACACTGATAAAGCCGACAATAATGGAAGCTTAATTGTTTTTACTTGTATAAAAAATATTGATATTATTCAAAATAAAACCGTCACTGCAGCAGGTTATCCCTATGGTGTTTATAGGGTTAATAAAACTAGCACTTCTAGTATTAACCAAAATTTTTGCTCATCTAATTTTGTACCAGCAACAACACTTAACGTTATTGAGAACTTTTCTTCACTTCAATCAAAATCAGCTACCGAAAACAGGATGTATCCTGGCATGGTAGGATCTAATCATCCAGGTTATTCGGCAGTAAATGTTACCAGGTATGGTTTATGTTGAAATGGTGTTTTTATTAAGTATTTTGGACCTACATGTTCTACTGTCGGTATTTCATTACCAAATATAAATGCCTTAGTAGGATTTCAAGCAGATGGTAATTCTGCCTTAACATTTACGTCTTGGTCATCAATCTATCCGTTGATGGCCTTAAGCTATGGTGTTTCTTTAGGAAAGCTAGATAGCAGGTATGGTTTTTTTGAACATTGTTACGAATATTGCACAGCTTGTTTTGAAACGGTTTATGTTTCGCAGCATGAAGAATACTTTTCGAATAATTTGATTTATCCTAACCCTACAGGCGAAAAATTGAACTTTAAATGGAGCGGCAACTTAAAAATTGTAATATACAATTCATTAGAAGCAAAGGTGAAAGAGGAATTTATTGAAGGCAAAAGCACAACAGGTATTTCTCCCCTCCCTAACGGTCTTTACCTGATTGAAATTCAAACCGATTCCTTTAAGAGCACTCAAAAACTGATAATTCAGCACTAAATTTTTTCCGCGCTGCCGCGCCCGCGATTGCAGTGGAAAGCCTTACGCTGTACTTTGCGTTATGTTTGTTGGGCAAGGAGGCGACCAACGGAAGCCACCGCAGCCCTACAAACATAGCAAAGGGCAAGTAAGCTTGTAGCGGAAAGCGCGTAAAGGCGCCCAAAAAATAAACCGCTTTACCAAGTTATTATCTTGTTGAGATTCAAAACAGGGGAATTTCTTAACAAAATTTCATTATTTTCCCGCTATGGGATGAGTTATATTTACGGGTAAGTGAGCGGGCATTGCCGTTTATGGAAAAACCCCCAAAATAGCATCTAAATATTGTACATTAGAACAAAGAATTGGCTCAAAACAACATACTCATTAATAAGCTGGATGAATTCATCCGCAAGTATTACAAAAACTTACTCATCAAGGGAACTTTGTATTCGTTGGGTTTGTTATTCTCGGCTTTTTTAAGTGTTGTGGTGCTAAGTTATTTTGGCGAGTTCGACACTACGGTTCGTACCATTTTCTTTTTTAGCTTTTTAGCGCTCACCAGTTTTGTGCTTACCAAGTACATAGCTATTCCACTTTTAAAACTTAATAAAATTGGCGATACCATTTCTTACAATGATGCAGCAAACATTATCGGAACGCATTTTACTAATGTTCAGGATAAACTCCTTAATGTATTGCAACTTCAAAATCAGCAAGGTCTTTTAGGCTCCAACGATCTGCTCATGGCAAGCATCGATCAAAAAATAAATGAACTTCGTCCTGTACCTTTTACTTCTGCCATCGATCTTAAAGAGAATACCAAATATTTAAAATACGTTTTACCGGTACTTTTTCTTTTTATATCTACGTACATCATATGGCCTGGCATTATTAATAAAGGAACAGAGCGCTTGGTACATTATCAAACCTACTATTCAAAAGAAATGCCTTTTGAATTCACCATTTTAAATAACGATTTAAGTGCACTTCAATCGCAAGATTATGAAATGAATGTGAAAGTTAATGGCGATCAATTACCAAATGAAGTATTCGTAAAAATAAATGGTGTAGAATATAAGTTAGATAAAACCGACAAAATAAATTTCACCTATACATTCAAAAACCTTCAAAAAAATACTAATTTTAATTTTGCCGCCGCAGGTTTTGAATCTAAAGAATACGAATTAAGAGTTTTACCAAAACCTGTCATCACGCAGTTTAGCACTCAAATAATTTATCCGGCCTATTTAAATAAACCCAATGAACAACTGGTTAACTCCGGCGATCTTCAATTACCACAGGGTACAAAAGTAGTATGGACCTTCAATACAAAAAATACCGATGATTTGAGTTTGCATTTTATAGATACACTAATTAATCCTGTGCACACAACACAAGATCAGTTTACGTATGCACGCAAATTTTTAAACAGCAATAATTATATTCTAAAAGCAACAAATGTTTTGGTTGATAAAGCCATTGATTCTGTTTCGTATGTGATAAATGTTATTCCCGATCAATATCCAATGATAGAACTGAATCAAACTACCGATTCGGTGAATACTAAAAATATTTATTTAAGTGGAAGCGTAAAAGATGATTATGGATTCTCTCGTTTAAATATGGTGCTTAAAAAATACAGTACCGATTCAACCAATAAACCCATTGAAAGTTCAGAAATTGTTCCGATCACTATTAATCCAAAACAAGTTTCACAAGCGTATTATTATTTTTTAAATGCAAGCACATTTAATCTTTTGCCCGGAGATAAGATCGAGTATTACTTCGAGATCTTTGATAACGATGGCGTAAATGGCGCTAAATCATCTAAAACAAATGTGATGGTGTATAAAGCACCAAGCTTGGATGAGATCAACGAAACGGCATCAAAAAACAACACCGAAATAAAAAACGATCTGGAAGAAAGCATCAAACGTGCTAAGCAATTACAAAAAGACGTGAGCGATCTTTCAAAAAAAATAAATGATAAGAATCAGCTCAGTTACGAAGAGAAGAAAAAGTTGGAAGAGATCATGAACAAGCAGAATGCTTTAAAAAACAAAATCGAAGAGGTTAAAAAAGAGAATCAGCAAAACAATCAAATGCAAAATGAGTTTTCGCAGCAAGACCAATCTATTATGGATAAGCAGCAAGAGCTCGAAAAATTATTTGATCAGATCATGACGCCTGAAATGAAAAAGTTGTTCGAAGAACTTCAAAAGGCCATGAATCAATTGAATAAAGATCAAGTGCAACAAAAGCTAGAGGAGTTAAAACTAACCAATAAGGATATTGAAAAAGAGCTCGATCGAAATTTAGAATTATTCAAAGCCCTGGAAGTGCAAGAGAAAATGCAGAATGTAGTTGATAAATTAGATGAGCTTAAGAATAAAGAGTTGGATTTGAAAAAGGAAACAGAAAATAAAGACAATAAATCGCCAGACAATAAAAAACCCGATGACAAATCATTAGAACAAAAGCAAAACGATATTAGCAAAGAGTTTGATAAATTGAAAGAAGACATTAAAGAATTAGAGAAAAAGAATTCTGAATTGGAAGAGCCGGCCAAACTTCCTAGCAACGAAAAAAAGCAAGAGGATATAAGCAAGGAAATGAAAAAAAGCTCAGAGAGCTTGAACAAGGGCGAGAAAAAAGAAGCAACAAAAGCGCAAGAAGATGCAGCCAAAAAAATGGAAGAGATGGCTGAGGAGATGATGGAAGAAATGGAAATGGGAGAACAACAGCAAGATGAGGAGAATGCCGCGGCCATGCGACAAATATTAGAGAATTTATTGAACGTATCATTTACCCAAGAAGAATTGATGAAGCAATTAGGTACCACGCGAATTGATAACCCTCAGTATTTGAAAATTCCGCAGCTTCAAAATAAATTAAAGAACGACAGTAAAATAATTGAAGATAGTTTGTTGGCCTTGAGTAAACGTGAGCCGTCGGTAAGCAGCATGATTAATCGCGAGATAAGCGCTATTAATCATAATATGGAAAAAACAATTAAGTCATTAGCCGATAGAAATACGGCCGACGCTGCAACGCGTATGCAAACTACCATGACCTCGGTAAATAATTTGGCATTGTTGCTAAATGAATCGTTAGAACAAAAACAAAATAAAATGAAAGCTGCTCAAAAACAAAAAGGCGGCAAAAAAGGAAAATGTAAAAAGCCGGGTTCGGGCCAAGGGCAAAAACCATCTGATGCGCCAAGTATTCCTAACATGAAAAAACTGCAAGAACAATTAAACAAGCAATTGCAACAATTAAAAGAGGCCATGGATAAGGGTGAAAAACCAGGCGAAAAACCAGGTCAGAAACCCGGACAAAAACCAGGGCAAAAACCGGGTCAGAAGCCGGGAAATGGGCAAGCGGGGAGCCAAGGTTTACCTAAATTAAACATCCCGGGAAGCAGTGAGCAATTCGCAAAAATGGCAGCACAACAAGAAGCCATCAGGAGACAGATGGTTCAGATGATGGAAAAGTTAAAAAACAAGGGTTCTAATCCTGGAGGAGATATTGCCGATATGATGGAACAAACTGAAAAAGAGCTAGTTAACAAACAGTTGAGTAATGAGATGATCAAGCGTCAAAACGATATTATAACCAAACTGCTTGAAAGTGAGAAAGCTGAGCGCGAAAGAGAGCAAGACGAAAAGAGGAAAAGTAATGAAGCGAAAATGCAAAATTTAAGTAACCCTGGACAGTTTTTAGAGTATAAAAGACTAAAGGAAAAAGAACTGGAACTCATAAACACCGTTCCGCCTAGTCTTACTCCTTTTTATAAAGAGAAGGTGAATAACTACTTTAATAGCGTAAATAAAAAATGATTTTAACCCACGGGGAAAATTTGAGAATAAGTTCAGATACCCAAAATATAACTTTAGTTGAAAGAGTCATTGATGATGTGTGTGAAGCGTACAAAGTAAATGAAGATCGTTACGGAAATATTTTAATTGCTGTTACCGAAGCAGTGAACAATGCCATTCAACACGGAAATAACAATGATCCGGCAAAATCAGTAACTATTACTTACAATGTTGATCCAAGTGCGATAACGTTTTTTGTTTCGGATGAAGGAAAAGGTTTTGATCACATGAATCTTCCTGATCCAACAGCACCCGAAAATATTGATAAGATAAACGGAAGAGGAATTTTCTTGATGAAAAATCTATCCGACAATATGCAATTCGATCAAAATGGCAAACAGGTTCAGTTGAAATTCAATTTCAATTAACTTGTAGATTAATTTAGAATTTTGAAATTGAAAAAAAGAAAGGGGTTATTCTAATTTAATGTTTTTAAAGCCACTCATAATATTAATTAGCTTACTTGTATTGCAATTTTCTGCAAATGCACAGATCAATCTTCAAGCCGGCGGTAACAATAGCAAAGAAGCCTTAGCCATTCAGTTCTTCGAACAAAAGGAATATGAAAAAGCGAATGTGTATCTCGAAGACCTTTTTGAGAAAAACCCCAACGTTTGGTTCGGATACTATTACAAAAGTTTGTTAATGGTAAAAGATGTAGACAAAGCCGAGAAAATCACTAAAAAACACATTAAGAATAATAAAAATGATGCTTCCTTTCTTGTTTTGCTTGGAAACATTTACAACATTACTGGCGATAAGAAAAAGGAGGACGAGTGTTATCAAAAAGCATTAAAGGAATTAAATGCTGTGCAACCTTTTATAAATAATTTGGCCCAAGCTTTTGTTGATGCAAAATTATATGATAACGCTATTGCCGTTTACAACAAGGGGAAAAAAGCAACGCCCGATTATCCTTACTTCTACGAGCGTGCCGACGTATATAAATTAAAGGGTGATGTTGTAGCTATGGTGAACGAATATTTGGACGCCATTGATTTTAGAGATTCGGAATTGTATATGGCGCAAAATAATTTGCAAAACTCCTTAGGTTATGATGAAGAAAGCGCAGGATTAAAAAATCCTATTTTAAAACAAGAGTTACAAAAGCGCATTCAATCTAAGCCGGATAAAATAGTTTTCGCCGAATTTTTGATCTTTATTTTAAAGCAACAAAAAGAATTTGATGCAGCATTTATACAAAGCAAATCAATTGATAAACGAAATAAGGAAGATGGCAGACGCGTTTACGAACTGGCACGCATTTGTGTTTCAAACAAAGCCTGGGAAACTGGGCAACGTTGCTATCAGTATTTAATTGATAAACCAAATTGCATGTATTCTGAATCTTCAGCCATTGAAATATTGGGTGTAGAATACGAATTGGTTCTAGAAAAACCTCAAGCTACCAACGAAGAGCTAATAGCTGTAGAACAAAAATTACAAGCTGCTTCTGATAAACACAAAGGAACCTTTATGCAAACCTTTGTAGTAAAAAATTTAGCAATCCTTAAAGCCTATTATTTAAGTAAACCCGAAGAAGCTATTTCACTTTTGGATGAAGTGGTTGCCAATCCAAGTATAAAGCCTGTAGATAAAGCGGACTATAAAATTTTGCAAGCGGATATTTTTTTGATAAGCGGTGCTATTTGGGATGCCTCACTTTTATATTCACAAGTTGAAAAGGATTTTAAATACGAAGCTATTGGCCATGAAGCTAAATTCAAAAATGCGAAATTGAGTTTTTATGCCGGCGATTTTAAGTGGGCAAAAACACAATGCGATGTTTTAAAAGGCGCTACTACAAAATTAATTGCCAACGATGCTTTGGATCTTTCGCTCATTATAACCGATGCCATTGGCGTTGACACAAATGAAGTGCCTTTGCAGTTATTTGCGAGCGCAGAATTAATGATATTACAACATCGTTACACCGATGCCATTGCACGAATGGATAGCGTTAATTTATTATTTAGTAATAATACATTGGGCGATGATATTTTTTATAAAAAAGCGGCGATTTACGAGCGAACAAATAAATATACCGATGCCGAAAAAATGTATAAAGACATTGTTGAATTTTATCCATCCGAATTATATGGAGATGATGCGCAATATAAATTAGCCCAATTGTACGAGTATAAAATAAAAGACAATACCAAAGCCAAAGAAGCCTACGAAGCCATTATAACCAATTATCCCGGAAGTATTTTTGTTACCGAAGCACGTAAACGTTTCCGTGAACTAAGAGGTGATAAGATAAATAATTAGTGTTTGGCCGAAAAGTTCATTTTTATCGTTATACTTGTTTTGAAAACAGTCATTTACGAGGTAAACTCCTTGATTTTCAAAACTGCATAAGCCTCGAAACTGAACTTTTCGATCCAAACATTATTCACTAACGAAAAACTAATATATGACCATTGCAGTATACGCGCGCTCAACAAAAGATAACCTACCAGTTTATATTGAGCAGCTTTACAACCTGTTCAGTAAGGAAAAAATTAAACTTATTATTTTTAAAGAGTTTTACGAGTTCCTTAAAAGAGAGCATAAATTCAACCTTGATCTTAATACCTATTCAAATTCGGAGGAATTAATTTCGCAAGCCGATTATGTGATCTCTTTAGGAGGCGATGGCACCATGCTAGAAACTGTTTCACTCGTGCGTAAATCCGGAATTCCTGTACTTGGCGTAAACACCGGTCGTTTAGGATTTTTAGCCAATGTAAATAAAGATGATCTTGAAAAAGCAGCAACCTTACTCATCAAAGAAAAATTTACTTTAGATAAACGCGAATTAATTGAACTCTTAGGTTGTGATAATTGTTTTGGTGATGTGAATTACGCGCTCAATGAATTTACTGTTCACAAACAAGAAGGTGGTGCTATGATCCATATTGATACATATGTGGATGGCGTATTTTTAAATTCTTATTTTGCCGATGGACTTATTGTTTCAACACCAACAGGATCTACAGCATATTCGTTAAGTTGTGGCGGCCCTATTATGATGCCCGACTCAGATAATTTTATTATCACACCAATTGCACCGCATAATTTAAATGTGCGCCCTGTTGTTATCCCAAATAAAAAGGTTATTAGCTTTAAGGTAAGTGGACGAAACGAAAGTTTTTATGCTTCTTTAGACTCAGTTACGTCGTCCATTTCACCCAAGTCGGAAATAAGAATTAAACTGGCCGATTTTAAGTTCAACCTCATCAACCTCGAAGGTTCTCACTTTTTTGGCACGTTGCGAAACAAATTGCTATGGGGAATTGATAAAAGGAGGTAACAATAAATACCCTAATTTTGCGTTATAAAAATTGGTGCGCTCAAAACTGATATACATATTGTCTTTTTTAGTGGTGTTTTCGGCTTTTGCCCAAACAGCCAAACGTAATTTTCGTCAGCGCGAGATAGGAGTTTTTTTAGGAGGCTCTTATTACATTGGAGATTTAAATACCTTTAAACATTTTGTATATTCAAAACCTGCAGCGGGTATTTTTTTTAGATACACAACCAATTACCGTTATGCGTTTCGTTTTGGTTTTAATTACGGCAGGATCGCGGCGTCTGATGCGAGAAGTAAGAATGCTGATCAACTTTTAAGGAACGCAAGTTTTCGTTCGGATATTTATGAAATGCATATTCTTTCTGAATTTAATTTTGTGGAGTATCGCATTGGTCACAACAAACATTATTTTACCATGTTCATTTTTGCCGGGGTGGCGGGTTTTCATCATAATCCCCAAGCAAATATTGGCAGAGGATGGCAAACCTTGCAAAACATTCACACCGAAGGTCAAAAAAAAGGATACCCACTTTACCAATTTTCAATTCCTTTTGGAATTGGTTTTAAGTATAACCTTTGGAATTTTATGGGTATAGGTCTCGAGTGGGGCCCGCGCAAAACATTTACCGATTATCTGGACGATGTTTCAGGACTGTATCCCGATCCGTCAATTAGTCCTTCGGCTGTAGCTTACACCTATCCAAATAAAGTACCTGCCGATCTTATTGGTACCATGCGCGGAAATCCTCGTACTAAAGATTGGTATTTTTATTATGGGGTTTCCGTTAATTTCAAACTCCGCGATCGTGGGGGCCCTTGCTATGGGGTAAACAACAATAAGTATAACTAATTTTTTTCTTTTTCATTTTTTTGGGCGTGCCCCCATGAAGTAGAAAAACCGGACACACTCTGGAAGTTTTTCACTTCACGGGGTCGCGCTTTCCGCTGCAAGCCTGCTTGTACTTTGCAATGTTTGTAGGGCTCAGGTAGCTCCTAAAGTCGCTTCCTCATCCAACAAACATTTAGCAAAGTCCTGCGCAGGGCTTTCCGCTTCAATCGCTCACGCGTACGGTAATAAGACACAGCTGCCTCTTTTTACCACAACGCGCCAGGGATGTGGAGGGTTTAGCTCTTTTTTGTTTGGCTTTTCGCCAAACAAAAAAAGCCGAAGCGAAGCGAAGCCCGAAGCAGCCCGGCCCCTGAGCATGAGTAATTCCAGAGGCGAAGGGGAGGCGCCCTAATAGGAATTCGTAAAAATGAAGTTTAAAGTAAGCTTCAAAATCCTTCTAAATACCTGTTAAACAAACCCTTATCAGCAAGAAATTTTATCAATATTCTTTTGAATTAAGGGATATTATTCTAACTTTGCCTTCCTAAATTTTTGATTGAATATGAGCATTTTAGAAAGTATTAGAAAGCGTACCGGTTTATTAGTTGGTATAGTTGGTTTAGCCCTTGTGATCTTTATCTTGGAAAGCCTTTTGGGCTCGGGCAGTTCCATTTTTGGTGGAGATGTAAACGAAGTGGGAGTTGTTAACGGAAAAAAAATTGACCGTAACGAATTTTACACCAAGGTTGAGAATCAGTTGAACGGTATCCGTCAACAAAAACAAACAAATGATATTGATGATCAAACGCGCAAGCAAGTAGTTGAATATATTTTCCAATCGTATATTTCCGAATTGGTTATCAAGCCTCAATACAATATGCTTGGTTTATCTGTTGGTGAAGATGAGTTGTACGAGAACATGGTGGTTAATCCATCACAAGTTGTTATACAACGCTTAACCGATCCAAACACGCGACAATTAAATCCTCAGTTTGCTTTGCCCGATGGCTCATTAGATCGTAACAAATGGAAACAAGTGGTAGCAAGCGTTACCGGCGACCAAGAGTTGGCTGTGAAACAAATGGAAGAAGATGTTGCCAATACACGTTTGGCCGAAAAATATTCAGCGCTTATTAAAAAAGCAATTTATGTTACATCTGCAGAGGCAAAAAATAATTACCAAACACAAGGAACTAAATTAAACGTAAGTTTTGTAATGAAACGTTACGATTCGGTTGGAGATAGCGCAGTGAAAGTTAGCGATGACGATCTTAAAAAATATTACGATGAGAATAAATACAAATACGTGAACAATAAAGCGAGTCGTAAAATTGAGTACGTTTCGTTTCCTATTGCACCAAGTATTGACGACGTAGCTGCCATTGAAAAGAATGCAATGGAAGTTGCCGATGCTTTTAAAGCAAAAAAAGCTTCAGAAGATAGCGCATTCATGATGACGGAGAGCGAGAACGGACAAATTATTGTTCAAGATTTCAGTCGCAAGAATATGGTGATTCGAGATACAACCATTTATGTGGATCCAATTGGAACTGTATATGGTCCTTACAACGAAGGTACTTATTTTAAAATTTATAAATTATCAGACATCCGTACGATATCTGATAGCTGTAAAGTTCGCCACATTTTAATTGGAACTATTGATCCTCAAACACAAAAACCTACACGGGGTAAAGCTGCCGCTAAAAAAACGGCTGATAGTTTATTGACTTTGATCAAAGACAAAAAAGTAACTTTTGATACATTAGTTAAAACCATTAGCGATGATAAAGGCAGTGTTGATAAAGGTGGAGATTACGGTTGGTTCAATGAGAGCACACAATTTGTTGAACCATTTAAGAACGCAGGTTTAATGGGTGTTAAGGGAAACATTAGTGTTGTTGAAACAGCGTTTGGTTATCACATTATTGAAGTGTTAGATCTAAGTGCTACACGTCATACAAATTACCGCTTAGAGCAAATATTTAAACCAGTTGTTCCAAGTGAAGAAACCACTAAACGTATTTTTGAAGAAGCAAAACAATTTGCCGGAGAAAATAGTAGTGCCGAATTATTTGACAAAGGTATTGAAACAAAAAAATTAACAAAGCGTTTGGCCGATAATATTGACGAAAACGATATTACTATACCAGGCTTAGAAAGCGCTAAGGAATTAGTACGCTGGGTTTACTCGGCTAATAAAGGAGATGTGAATTTATTTAGTTATAACGATAAACACATGGTGGTTAAATTATCTTCTATCAAAGAGAAAGGATTTTTACCTCTAGAAGACGTGAAGGATGATGTGATGGCAGAAGCTGTTCAGCAAAAGAAAGCAGAGATGTTTATGAGCGAATTTAAAGCTAAAGCAGCTGGCTCGTCAAACATAGATGATATTGCTAAGAAATTGAATTTGGAAGCTATGACACAGGATAATTTAGCGCCTGAGTCGCACAACGTTCAGGGAATTGGACATGATGATGTTTTAGTTGGTACTGCAGCCGGAACAAAACCAGGCGCTTTATCAAAAGCAATAGCAGGTGAAGTAGGAGTATTTGTAGTAAAAGTAAATACGGTAATTCCTGGTGCCGCTACAAATGACTATAATGACCATAAAAAAATGTTAGAGCAAATGTATTCTTACCGTGCTGATACCGAATTCTACAGCGCTTTAAAAGAAAAAGCGAATATTGAGAATCACACAGGTAGATTTGAATAAAACAGAAATTCGTTAATTAGAAAGGACCTTCAGCGGGTCCTTTTTTATTTTATATTTGTTCATGATCAGATATTTGTTCATAGTAAATTTTATCGCGCTCTGTTTTTCATGCCAAAAGAATCGGCACACAAATGAGCAGTGTGATAATGCGGAACTTTGTGTTGGGAATAGAACACAGGATACCATTTTTTACGGTTGGAATACAAACCTGCTTGAAGATACTTTGCTGCCGGGTAAAAGCGCATGTTTATTAGTTGGTGAATTGGATATTGAATACAATAAAATCAGCGGAAAGAAAAAAAACGAACCTAGTTATACAATAATGATTACAACATCCCCTGCAGGAAGCTGGTTTGTTGAAATAGCAGAATGCCACAAGCGCTCTAATTTCTGTCTCTTATACACATCTCCGAGCCCACGAGACTAAG
>ENA-ORBV01007729-ORBV01007729.1-microbial-mat-metagenome-genome-assembly--contig:-NODE-7729-length-18376-cov-24.484617_pt1 | contig 18376 bp, 16 predicted proteins | sample MGYA00237777_ERZ505514 | MGnify/ENA primary metagenome ERZ505514 (study PRJEB26160, sample SAMN06269048) | microbial mat metagenome | isolation source: Oligotrophic lake microbial mat | place... | reverse complement strand
ATGATACGGCGACCACCGAGATCTACACCTCTCTATTCGTCGGCAGCGTCAGATGTGTATAAGAGACAGCCACCACGCAGGCCCAGGTACATCATGAACGTACTGCACGAATAATTCTTAGTATCCACCCGCGCATCCGACCAATCAGTTCTTAGGGATGCAGGCACAAGATGCTTGAGCGCCCACGTCGCATCCGCATTCACCACAACGTGGTCATGCACTACGCACTCGCCCCCCTCAAGCTCCACACCGGTCGCCCGCTTGCCCGTAAACCTCACCCCTTTGACCGGGCTGGATAAACGAACTTCCGAACCCAGTTCGCGACAGACTTCCGCCATTGCGCTCATCAGCGCGTTGCACCCGCCCACCGGGTGCCAGACCCCATACTCATATTCAATGAACGGCAGGATCGTGAAGAGGCTCGGGCAATCCATCGGGCTCATGCCCAGGTACTTGCTCTGAAAGCTCACCGCCAGACGGACGTACGGATTCTTAAAATACGTTCCGAGCAGCGAGGCCACCGAACGGTGCGGATTCAGATGCGGCAGAAACTTCACGCCCCCCACACCGCCCGCCTTCACAACATCCGCAAGCCCTCGCATCGGCGAACGCAGGATCGGCTCCATCAGCCGCAGTTTCGTCCGGTTGTCACTGATAAACCGCTCGAAGGCCGGGCCATCCGCCGGCTCAATTGCCGCAATCCGCCGGGCCATCTCCGCAACATCCTGCGTCGCATCGATCGTGACCGGCGGCCCACCCTTGCGCTGGCCCATGATCAGTCGGTACATCGGATCAAGCCGCATAAGCTTGACGTAGTCGGTCAGCCTCCGCCCCGCCTTCGCAAAGACCTCTTCCAGCACATACGGCATGAGGAAAAACGTCGGCCCGCAATCGAACGAATACCCATCCTGCGTGAGCCGCCGTGTCCGCCCACCCACTTGCCCTTGGGACTCGTAAATAGTAACGTGGTGACCCCGAGCAGCCAGCATCATGGCCACCGCCAGACCGCCCGGCCCCGCTCCAATCACCCCAATGTTGGCCTTCCGCTCGCTGTCCACTGCGTTCGCTCCATTCGCATATCCTGACCTGCACCACGTTTCTCCCCCTGAACCCTTCGCTCCTTCCCACTCCTCCAAACCCTCGCAAGTCGGTTGAATCTTTCCCGACGAACGAATCGAATACGCCGTGTGGACGGATTCAGGGCATCTTGCCCGACTTCTGATAGGGTATCGCTTTGACCACCATCAACAGACAATCCCCCGAGGGCTTTACGCACATCTGGCCCGATCCCCAGGTAGATGCCCATTCCTCGAACGGCACACGCACCGACGCACCATCCGGCACGCATGCGTCGCAAAGCTTTCAACCGCTCCACATTCCGACCGATGCCCCCGCTTGGTCGCGCACCACGCTCCGTCAACGCACCCTCTGGCTCAAGCGCGTGCGCCACAATCTTGTCAGCCATGCCGAACCGCTCACCTCCCTCATCGCGCAGGAGTCACACAAGTCCGACTGGGAGGCCTTTACCGGCGATCTGCTCCCACTTCTCGCCGCCTGTCGCTGGCACGAACGCTGTGCGGCCCGCATCCTCAGCCCACGCCGGCTTCGCGGCCGCCCTTTCTGGCTTCCCGGCCAGCGATGGCACCTCGCGCACATGCCCATCGGCACCGTCGGTATCATCGCGACGTGGAACTACCCCGTTCAACTCTTGGGCGTTCAGTTGCTTCAGGCACTCTTTGCCGGCAACCGCGTGGTCGTCAAGCCCTCTGAACGCACACCTCGCACCCAAGCCCTGCTCTGCAAACTCTTTGATGATGGCCTGCTGCCGCAGGGCACCCTCCGCATCTGGCCCGCTGGCCGTGACTTCGGGCCGCAGATGCTCCGATCAGAGCCATTCGACCACATCGTCTTCACCGGGTCAACATCCGTCGGGCGCGAGGTCGCCACCTGGGCCGCTGAGCGGCTCATTCCCACTACGCTCGAACTCTCCGGTCACGATTCCGCGATCGTGCTCGCCGATGCCGATGCTGGCCTGGCCGCACGCTCGATCTGGAACGCCGTGACGATGAACTCCGGCCAGACCTGCATGGCCCCGCGCCGCGTCCTTGTTGAAGAGTCAATCTATCCTCAGTTCATCGCCGCGCTCGCACCCTTGACCGCAGGTTCACCCGCACGCGAACTCATCGACATGACCGCTGCAAGCCACGCCTTCTCACTCGTCCAGCAGAGCCTCGCACGTGGCGCTCGCAGCCTCAGCGGAACCCTCGAGCCTCCGTCCGGCTCAACCTTCCATCCCATCTGCCTCGTCGATTGCCCGGCCGATTCACCTCTCGTGATCGGCGACCATTTCTCGCCCTGCCTCGCCGTACTCCCGGTGCGCAACGCCGAGCACGCGCTCTCCATCCACCGCTCGTTCGGCCAGCACCTCTCAACCAGCATTTTTACGCGCATCCCTGCCCACGCCCACAAGCTTGCCCACCAACTCGGTGTCTCCCTCATCACCATCAACGACTGCGTCATACCCACCGGCCATCCGGCGGTTGGTATTGCACCCTTTGGCTCAAGCGGATGGGGTGTCACACGCGGCGAGCTTGGCCTTCTTGCCATGTCACGCCCGGTGCAGATTGCCCGAACCTCACCCTGGCTCCGCACCCCTACCGATCCTCCTACCTCCGCCCTCGCCTCCCGCATCCGTCGCTTCGCCCTCCGCTGGTACGCACGCGGCACACTTGAGAACAGACCACAGCCCAAATGAACACACACAAAACTGCCATCGTGATCGGCGGAGGCCTCGCGGGTCTTGCCTGCGCTGTCGAACTCGCAAACCGCGGGCTGTACGTCACCATCGTCGAGCGCAACGCCCATCTCGGCGGCAAGATGAACGTGCTCACGGCCTCGCCGACATCCGGTCCACTCTCAGGTTCTTCGTTCACCTTCGACATGGGGCCGACCATCATCACCATGCCCGAGGTTCTCCTCGGCATCTTTGCACGCTGCAATCGAGTTCCTTCCGACTACATCAACCTGGTCAACCTCGACCCGCAATGGCGATGCCTCTTTGAAGATGGAACACGCATAGATCTCGCACGCGATGCCTCGACCATGGCCGCATCGCTCGACCTTCTCTTCCCCGCCTCTAAGCCCGGCGCTGGTTTCGAGAAGTTCCTCGCCTTCTCCCGGCGCATGTACTCGCTGTCCGAAAAAGTCTTCTTCTACAAGGATGTCGGCAGCGCGATCGACATGATGCGCAGCTCGCCGATGAACGATCCGCGCCTAGTCAAAGATGTCATCGGCATGCGCATGCACAGCACCATGGGCGCGACCGCGCACTCGATGATCAAAGAGCCGCACGTCCGCCAGATGGTTGAACACTTCCTCCAATACGTCGGCTCAAGCCCCTTCCTCGCCCCCGCCATCCTCTCCCTCATCGCCTCCGCGCAGCTCGATCACGGGTGCTGGTACCCCATGGGCGGCACACGCAACGTCGCACGCTCGCTCGAACGTCTGGCACGAGAGCTCGGCGTTCATTTCCGCACAAGCACCTCGGTTGACAGAATCCTCCTTGAGAATAAACGGGCCATCGGCGTTCAAGTCAGTCCGAGCAACCAACGCGGCAGCTCCCCGGAAACACTCCGGGCCGATATCGTCGTCTCCAACTGCGATGTGCAGCGAACCCTGCGCGACCTCATCCCAGCGCCAGTCGCTTCCCCTCGCGCCGCAAAGATCGCGCACCACTACAAGCCCGCCTGCTCAGGCGTGGTCCTCTACCTCGGCCTCTCGCGTCAATACGAACACCTCGCCCACCACGACTTTCTCTTCAGCCATGATTCCGACCGCGAGTTCAACGACATCTATATTCGCGGCATTCCCACCGAAGATCCAACGCTCTACCTCGCGGTCCCCAGCCGCACCGATTCTTCGCAGGCGCCGCCTGGTTGCGAGTCTCTCTACATCCTTGTCCACACGCCCTACCTCCGTCCCGGACACGATTGGCTTTTGCCCGATGGAAGCCCGGGCCCGACCCTCAATCGCTACCGCACGGTGATCCTCGAAAAGCTCAAGCGATTCGGCATGCCCGATATCGAGAGCCATATCCAGGTTGAACGGTTCCTTACACCAACGAACATCGACAAGATGTACAATGCCGAAGGTGGTGCGATCTACGGCCTCGCTTCGCACGGTCGCTTGATGGGCGGCTTTAAGCCTCGCAACAGAAGCCTCGTGCTTGATAACCTCTACCTCGTCGGCGGCTCGGTCAACCCCGGCCCCGGTGTACCCATGGTCTTGATGAGCGGCGTGACGGGTGCCAACGCCGCACTCGAAGACCTGGGTATTGATCCCGAATCTCCAATCCCGGCCAAGCCACTCCCACGTGTTGAGACCAAGCCATGGACCCGCGAACACGCGATGGCGAACTGATCCCCGCCGCGCACGATCCGCGATTCGAGCGGGTCTTTGCCTGGTACACGCGCCGACTTGTGCGCCGATCATGGCACGCGCTCAGGCTCGAACGATCCGGGCTTGATCTGGCACGCGAACTCAACACCATCGACGGTCCACTCATCCTGCTCACCAACCACATCGGCTGGTGGGATCCCCTCATCGTCTTCGAGCTGCGCCGCATGTTCTGGTCACAACGCCGCGGCATCGCGCCGATGGATGCCGCTCAACTGCGACGATTCCGATTCATGCGCAAGATCGGCATCTTCGGTATCGATCCCGATGACTCGAGTTCCATGCCTCCCATGCTCAGCTACATCGCGGGCTTCTTCGCCTCGCACGACCGGCCAACACTCTGCATCACACCGCAAGGGCGCTTCGCCGACCCACGCGAGTCTATCCAACTCCGACCCGGCGCGGCCGCGGTCGCCGCCGCCACACCCGGCATCACCCTTGCCGCATTATCCATCGAGTACGCCTTCTGGCAGGACAGGAAACCGGAGGCACTTCTGCGTCTTGTTCGAGTCCCAACCCCGAAGGTTCCGAGTACAAGCGGCTGGCTTCGCGCCATGTCCTCAGCAATGCAGGCCAATGCTCAGGCGCTCTCCGCACTGGTCATTGCCCGCGATGAATCATCCTTTGAACTGCTCACCGGTTCAGGCTCCTCAATCAACCCAATCTACGACCTCATCCTCCGTCTGCGTTCTCGCCACGGGCCAATCCCTTCCCATCGCAACGCACATCCACCACCGCACCTGCCCCGTTCGGCCTGAACCATGACCATCTGGCTCCTCATCCTCTCGACGTGCGTCTGCGCAGTCGCACTCACCATGACGATCGTGAACCTCACGCTCTATCGGCGTGAGCCCCCGTTAACCGCGCACGGCGCGCCCGATCACCCGCCGGTCTCCGTGTGCATCCCCGCCCGCAACGAAGAGCGCAACCTTCACGCGTGCGCCACCGCCATACTCGCAAGCACACACACCAACCTCGAACTGCTGGTCTACGACGATCAGAGTTCCGACAATACTCCTGCCATCCTCGATCAACTCATCGCCTCCGATCCCCGCCTCCGTTCCATCGACACCTCGCCACTTCCTTCCGGATGGGTAGGCAAACAGTGGGCCTGCTCGCAACTCGGCCTCGCCGCAAATGGCGAGTTCATCCTGTTCATCGATGCCGATGTCCGGCTTGAGCCGTCGTGCATCGCGCACGCTCTCCGTCACGCCCGTGCGCTCAATGCAAGTCTGCTCTCAACTTTCCCCAGACAAGTCACCGGTGGTGCTGGCGAGTCGCTCATGGTCCCGCTCATCCACTTCATTCTTCTCTCATACCTTCCCTTCGCACGCATGCGCTCCAGCAAAGACCCGAGGGCTTCCGCCGCCTGCGGCCAGTTCATCCTCGTTCAACGCACCGCCTATGAGCAGGCCGGTGGCCACACGCCCATCAGAAACTCAATGCATGATGGTGTCAAACTCCCGAGGGTCTTCCGCAAAGCTGGCTTTCACACCGATCTCTACGACGGCACATCGCAGGTCTCATGCAGGATGTACGAGGGTTTCGCCGCGACTTGGCGGGGTTTTGCCAAGAATGCCTACGAAGGGCTGGGCAGCCCAACTCTTCTGATCTTCATCACCGCGTTGCACATCATCGGCTACATCGTTCCCTGGGTAGCCATATTCTTGATCATCCGCGATTCAGCGTGGATGTCCCCGCTCCTTCCGCTCGCCGCGGCGGCCATCTTCATGGCGCTTGTCCACCGCCTCATACTCGCGCTTCGCTTCCGTCAGTCCGTGTACTCGGCAGTTCTCCATCCGATCGGAATCCTGCTCATGGCCGGTGTGCAATGGCACAGCTTCATCCTTTCGCTTCTTGGGCGCCGCGCGTGGAAGGGACGCACGCTTGCACCACCTCAACTCACAACCGACACACGATCACCCGATACCGCGCCAAAGCATGAATACTCTTGAAAACTATGCTCTCCTCACCTGAACGCATCGTCATCCCCGTCGCTGCGGGTGATCAGGCTCCCGAGTTCACACGCACCGACCACAAGGGCGCAGCGGTTTCCCTCTCCAGCTATCGCGGCCAATCGCCCGTTGTTCTTTACTTCTATCCGAAGAACAATACCCCGGCCTGCACCGCCGAGGCCTGCGCGTTTCGTGATGAGTTCAGCGACTTCGAGAATCTCGGCGCGGTCGTCATCGGTGTGAGTTCCGATTCTCCTGAATCTCACCGGTCATTCGCGCAGCGCAACGATCTCCCGTTTCACCTCATCGCGGACCGTGATTCGCAACTTCGTAAGCTGTATGGTGTTCCGAAGACTCTCGGCTTTCTCCCGGGCCGGACAACCTACATCATCGATACTGCCGGCATCGTTCGAGCTGTCTTCAACAGTCAGTTGCAGCCCAGGCGGCACGTCCGTCAGGCTCTCGCCGAACTCCAGAAACTCACGCCCGCGCTTTGATCAACGCGCGGCTACTCAGTGGCTGATCCACGAAGGGCATCACCCGCAAACCTCCGCATGGCCGCATCTTCCCCCTCATCATTGGAAATCTCAACCAACCGCTCTTTCAACGCGGGCAGGTCATGCGTCACAATCGCATTTCCCGCCGCAATCGCCGCGTTCCGCCGCATCATCTCCAGGCTCGCACGCTTGCCCGCGCTCACCGTCAGCTGAGTCTGCCGCTGCTCTGCGGTCCAGCCAAGAACTTCAATCAGATCAAGCGTGCCATCCTCAAGCCCGGCCCGTGCGCGATAAGCCGTGTTCACCACACTCTCACCGCGGCCAATGTGCGCGTGATTGAACGGGCAGACATCCTGACAGATGTCGCACCCGAAAACCCAATCACCCATGGCGCGCCGAAATCGTACATCGATCGGCCCTTCATGCTCGATGGTCAGGTATGAGATGCACCTGGTCGCATCCATTTCATACGGAGCAATCGCTCCCGTCGGGCACGCATCGATGCACTTGGTACACGTTCCGCAGTGGCTCTCCGGATCGATGCTTCCCGAAGCGCTTCTGGTGACGGTGGGTGTCAGCGCAAGGCTTGTCACAAGCCCCCCGAGCAGGACATAGCTTCCAGCTTCAGGATCGATAAGCAGTGTGTGCTTGCCAATAAACCCGAGTCCCGCGCGGGCCGCGTGCTCGCGCTCCAACACCGGCGCGGTATCGACAAACACTCGGAACTCTTCGCTCTTGAACCGCGCCCGCAGGCGGTCAGCCAATGACTGCAAGCGACGTTTGACCACCTCATGGTAATCGCGCCCGAGCGCGTACTTGGCAACCCTGCCGCGACCCGGCGCAACCTCACGGCTCACGCCTGATGTCGATGCGCTCGCGTACCGATCGCTGACCATCACCACCGACTTTGCATTAGGCAGCAGGCAACGAATGTCCGCCCGCGCCGCCGCGTGTTCTTCCATCCAGTCCATCTGCCCATGACGACCAGCTTTCAGCCAGTCAGCAAGGAAATCGGCACGAGTCGCGCCGCGCGCATCGGTGATACCCGCGCTCGCAAAGCCGAGTGATCGACAGGCCCGTATCACTTCCGACGCGAACTCATGGGCAGCAGGTTCGCCCGGTGTGGGCTCAGCGCCGCTCAAAGCTTTGCCTCATTTCCGCCGACCTGTAACCGTGGGCATCGGCATCGCCTTCGCGGCGGACTGCGCGCCGGTCTTCGACCCGAGCCAAGACCATATCTTCGCCGCCGCGCCACCCAACACCTGCTCAGCCGGTGCGAGTTCCGGAATCCATGCGCGGTCCCACTCATACACCAATGGGCCTTCAAACTCCCGCGCCATGAGCGCACGCACAAAGACCTCGCACGGCACATCACCCATACCCAGTTCGCACGGGCGGCGATCTTTCAGATCCTTGATTCTGCCAACCCACAACCGATCCCCGATCGTTTGAATCGCCTCCTGCGGCGAATCACCCGCCGCGAACCCCGTCGCAAGGTTGTAGCAGACACCGATCAGCGGGCTTTGACACGCCTCGACCAGTTGCATGACTTCGGTCGCGCGCCCGAAGGCCCCACCATTTTCAATCACGATCCGAATACCCATGTTGTGCGCGTGATCGGCAACCATCGTGAGCCGCTTGACCATTCGGCCCATCGCCGAAGCGCGGCCCTCTCGTGCCGGAACATCAAAGCCGAAGACCCGAACATACGGACACTCGATCGCCACCGCAAGATCGATCGCCCGCTGCGCAGCCCGCACGGTGCGCTCGGTATCACTGATCGCGTAGCCGATCACCGGCGGCCGCACCGGCTCTTCAAACCCGGTGCTGGTGGCAAGGCTCAGAATCTCCACCCCGCGCTCGCCAACAATCCTGCGCACCTTCTCGCCGCTTGTCAGTGCCGGATCACATGCGAACATCGCGGATTGGTCGCCGAATGTTCGAAGTTCAACCGCTTCAAACCCCAACGATTGGGCACGCTCAGCCACTTGGGCAAGCGTCCACTCCGGACAGGCAACGGTGCTGAATGCGGGCTTCATCATGGCGAGCAATTACTTTCGGCTGAGTTCGGTCGGGGTAGGGTCTGTTCCGCCCAAGAACGAATGGTAAGACGCCTGAAACCGATCCGCCAATCGACGTCCAGCAGAAGCTCCGATTCCCATCACCGTCGCACACTCATCGACCCGCGGGCGGTTCCAGGGGAATCACCACCGCAAAGTCCGACCCTCGGTCAAGTTCAGAATGGACATCGATCCGTCCACCGTGCTCCTCGATGAGCCGCCTTGATGTTGGCAGCCCAAGCCCACTGCCCCCCGCCCTCGTGGTGAAGTACGGATTGAAGATCCGCGCCAACGTCTCAGGAGCTATCCCCGGCCCGGTATCGATGACGTGCATCCGCGCAACTCTGCGACCATCCGGGTCTCGTCCGAGTTCAGCCCGCAAAATCAGGTCACCCGCCGCACCCGTTCCTACAATCCTCCCGCCCAAGCCAGACGCAGATCCCGACTCTCGAAGGCGGGCGTGCATCGCCTGCGTCGCGTTCAACATGAGGTTGAGCAACGCCTGCTTCACCCGTTTCACATCGATCTCCGCCTCAACCGGCGCGCCCGCGGCTTCGATCCGAAGTCGAACGCCATGCCGCTCTGCCTCAGGCAGAAAGAAATCAGCCAGTTCCGAGAGCACGGCGTTCAGTTCCGCGGGCTCGCGCTCGAGCCTGATCTCCCCGGCATACTCCAGAAAGTCGCTGAGAATTCCCGCCAGTCGATCGGTCTCGCGTCGAAGGCTCTTGGCGCGCGTGAGCAACCTCGTCCGCTCATCCTCCGGCAGTTCCTGTTCCTGAATCGCTTCCTGCAAAAGCTGCGCGTTGAGGCCGATTGTTGAAAGCGGGTTCTTGATCTCGTGCGCCAGACCCCCGGTCATCGACCCGATCTCGGCCATGCGCTCTGCGGCACGCGCGCGGCGCTCCGCGGCGCGAACACGTCGCACCTGTCGGCGTTGAACAAACCAGGCCGCGGCCGTCGCGATCCCGACCCCTACGCCCAGCCCGACAAAGAACCAGCCTTGCACGGCGGTCTACCTCGCTGAACAACGAACATCCAAGTGCAGCATCATCTGCGCGGAGATCGCGCCGAGCCCTTGTTCGGCGGCACTGTAACCTCCAGATTCTCGGCTCGGACCACGCGCGTCGCGTGCCAGCCTCGATCCGTGAGTTCAGCGTCGTAGGCAACGGTCGAGCCATCAACGAGCACACGGAACCCATCGCCGATGATCTTGGAGAAGTGGACGAAGACATCCTTGTTCTCTGGACCAACGATGAACCCGTAGCCCTTCTTTGGATCGAACCATTTGACCAACCCTTGGACATCGGTAATACGTACTGGACCAACCTCTGACATCAGAAAACCCCCTTGATGCCGTTTTCCTCCCGACCATCTTGGGCCGGGCGGCCTCACATCAGGGAAAATGTCCGGAGCCGTGGACGCACGCTCCTTCATCTCTTCCAGGCGACTCAGGGCCCGGAATGCCTCCACCCAAACAACGTCTCCTCCCCAGTTAAAGCCGAACCCAACAAGGTGTATCGATCTTCGGAACCCACCGAAGATCGGCACACTTCGCCTAGCCTACCAAGTTCGCGGGTTCTCGCCAACCCGGGGTCAATGCATGTGTGAATAACTTCTCATCCACAACTGAAACGACCCAACCAGTTGGTGCTGGTTGGGTCGCTTTGGAAGTCACTTAAATGGGGTGCTATTCGATGATCAGAACCGGTCAGGTCAGTTCTTCGGCGCGCCGGCCGTATCGCCCTGCTCGATCATCGCGGCCTTGCGGCTGAGCTTGATGCGACCCTGATCGTCAACCAGGATCACCTTCACCTTGATCACATCGCCGATCTTCACCACATCGGCCACGCTCTTCACGTATCCATCAGCCAGCTCGGAGATGTGGCACATGCCGTCGGTCCCCGGGGCGAGCTCGACAAATGCGCCGAAGTCCTTGGTGCTGACCACCTTGCCGGTATAGATCGTGCCGACCTTGATCTCTTCGCACAGGGCCTCGATCTCGGAACGGGCGGCATCGATCGCGTCACCGTTGGGGGCCGAGATCATGACCGTGCCATCGTCCTCGACATCGATGCCGACGCCGTACTTGTCCTGCATGCCGCGGATGGTCTTGCCACCGGGGCCGATGAGCTTGCCGATTTTCTCAGGATTGATATGGATCGTGATGAGGCGCGGGGCCAGCGGGCTGATCTCCTTGCGGGGAGCGGCTATGCAGCTCTCCATCAGGTCGATGATCTCGAGGCGCCCGATGCGGGCCTGCTCGAAAATCTTCTTGATCTGGCTAATCACCAGGCCGCGGGTCTTGAGGTCGAGCTGAATGCCGGTGATGCCCTCACGAGTGCCAGAGACCTTGAAATCCATATCGCCGAAGAAGTCTTCTTCACCGATGATGTCGGTGACGAAGACTTCGTTCTTGTCGTCGTCATCGGCAAAGCGACCGACGGAGATGCCGGCGCAGGTGGCCTTGATGGGCACACCTGCATCCATGAGTGCAAGGCAGCCGCCGCAAACCGAGGCCATCGACGATGAGCCGTTGCTCTCGGTGATGTCGCTGACGATGCGGATGGTGTAGGGGAACTCTTCGGGGCTGGGCAGGATGCCCATCAGGCTGCGCTCGGCGAGCGCGCCGTGCCCGATTTCGCGTCGGCCGGGGCCGGTGATGCGCTTGGCCTCGCCTGTCGCGAAGGGCGGGAAGTTGTAGTGCAGCATGAACTTCTTGCTGTACTCAGGAATAAGGCCATCGACGATCTGCTCATCCTTGCCGGTGCCGAGCGTGCAGGTGACGAGGCTCTGCGTCTCACCACGCTGAAAGAAGGCCGAGCCGTGCGTGCGTGCGAAAATGCCGACGGTTGATTCGATCGGGCGGATCTCGGTCGGTCCGCGGCCATCGGCGCGGGTGCCGCTCTCGACAATGAGCTTGCGCGTCAGCTTCTCTTCGAGCTTGCTGTAGGCCATCTTGGCCATCGCGCGGCGCTTGCTGGTGGTGAGGAAGAGGTCGTAGTTGCCATCGGTCTTGACCTTGAAGTGCTCGTCGAGCATCTTGGTCTTGATCTCATCGACCTTGGCGCCACGCTCAGACTTGAGCTTGATCTTGCGAGCGGCCGTCAGTTCCTTCTCAACCAGCTTGCTGACCTCGGCAGTCACTTCGGGCGAGGGAAGCAGCAGATCGCCGCCGCGCTTCTCGCGGCCAGCCTTGCGCACCAGTTCATCAATGAGCGAGAGCGTGTCCTTGATCGCGTCATACCCGAACTCGATCGCGGCGAGCACATCCGCCTCGGGAACTTCGGCCGCGCCAACCTCGATCATGTTCATCCCGTCCTTGTGGCCGGTCAGCACCATGTCGAGATCGCTGTAATCAAGCTGCGTGATCGTGGGGTTGAGGACGAAGCGCACACCGTCATCGGTATGAACGCGCCCAACGCGAATGGTCGCGATCGGGCCTTCAAACGGGCAATCGCTGATCGCCAGGGCCGCGCTCGCGGCCGTGCCCGCCAGCACATCCGAATCGTTCTCGCCATCGTGGCTCATCACGAAGCACTGCACCTGCACTTCGTCGAGAAAGCCCTCGGGGAAGAGCGGGCGGATCGGGCGATCGATCATCCGCATCGTGAGAACTTCCTTCTCATTGGGCGCACCCTCGCGCTTGCGGAAGCCACCGGGAAACTTGCCCGCGGCGGAGGTCTTCTCGCGGTAGTCAACGGTGAGGGGGAAGAAGTCGAGACCTTCACGGGGCTTGGCACGCACAACGGTGGCGAGCACGGTGGTGCCGCCGTAGGTCGCCATCACCGCGCCATCGCAGAGCTTGGCAATCTGGCCCGTCTCGAGCGTGAGCGTGCGGCCGCCGATCTCGCGTTGAATCTTCACATATCCGGTCTTTGCAGTACTCATGGGGACTCTGCCTTTCGCACCCTATCGGGTGCCTTCAAGGCCCCTGGACCGATGGCTCATCGTGAACGATGGCGCTGGCCTGAAGAGCCTTTCCTTCTGGGACAATCTTGACCCGCGGCAACACCCAAGAGGAGGCAGAAGGCATGGGGCAGTGCCTTCAGGTCATTGAGCATGACCGAGAGACTGCCCTGTGCCCACCGCCACCCGGGTTGGCATCGGGTCTTCTCGGGCGCATACGACGCCGGAGAATATGAACAGACACACCAAACGAAGCAGATTCTGGCGAAGCTTATGCTGGAAACCAAAAGGCCCGCGCGTCTTTCGACACGCGGGCCAGCATGATGGTCGGTTACTTGCGGAGGCCCAGGCGGCCGATCAGCCCGAGGTAGCGGTCACGATCGGTGCCGGCAAGATATTTCAGCAGCCTGTTGCGGCGTGAAACCTTGAGCACCAGGCCGCGGCGGCTGTGGTTGTCTTTCTTGTGGGTTTTCAGATGCCCGGCAAGCTCGGTGATCTGCTCGGTGAGCAGGGCGATCTGCACCTCGGGCGAGCCTGAGTCGGTCGCGTGTACGCGGTACTCGGCAACAACCTGATTACGACGCTCCAAAGCGATGGCCATACAACCCTCTGATGAGGCCTCAAAAGGCCCCTGTTGATCCTAACGGTCCGTGAACACGATGCACCTTCGGTCATGCGTGAATGGAGGGAAGGATAGGCCCGCGGGAAAGACGGATCAACCCTCGGCGATCCGAGCCGACTGGCGAGTCGCCAACTTTGCCACATTCAACTTGTGCCCCAATTGTGCTTCAACAGCCGCCGAAGTATGCACCGATGAAGTCAGAAAGGTCTTGAGGGGCCTCTGAATAGCCCCCCTTTCACGATCAAAAACCATCACATTCTCCGACAATTTCGTCTGCTGAATCTGCCAGTTCAGGATTGTTAAGAGGTCCCAACTGATCGACTGGTTCACTTGAATCAAAAAAGAAGCGAGGCACGCCGGAGCGTGCCTCGCTTGAAGTCAGATTTCACATTGAGCGATCAGAGATCAGTCAACCCATGTGGTGTAGGTGAACACGCTGCCGGTGGGCGCGCCACCGATGAGGCTGATCGGACGAAGGATGACGTTCGTGCCGTTGCCGAAGCTTGTGGCACCAGCGTCGGCAGATGCTTCGTTGGTCTCGTTGACGAAGAGGTTGTCGGCCTTGGCGCGGTTAACGGCATCGGTCGAGTTGAAGGTGATGCCATCGGGGTTCGGCTTGGTCTCAAACTGGACGTGGCCGTCGTTGTAGGCGATGTTGCCTTCCCATGCGGTTCGGCTGCCGTGGATAAGCAGAGTGTTTGAACCCGTGCCGGTAAGATCATTGGTGAGCTGCCAACGGGCAGATGCGGGCTGCACCGTGCCGACGTACGTCGGGCCACGATTGCCGAAGACGGCTTCGGTGGTCGAGAACGTGTCACCCCAGCGTGCGCGACGCTTGCCCGCGTAGACCAGCGGAGCGTAGGACTGATTGCCAAGCGAAGTTGCTGTGGTGGCGGTGAAGCCCGGCGAAGAGACGCCCGCATCCACAGGTGTGCCGCGGAACGTTGGGTCCCATTGAGCGTTGATGTTGCCTGTGGGCGGGCTGAACTGGTAATCGTCCTTCTTGACGATGCCGCCCGTGTTGGACTCGGCGGGGCCGATGCAGATTTCGGGTGAGATGTTGCCGTTGAAGATCAAGACCGAGAGGACGTGGCCGGTCGTGTTGAGGTTCTCCCCGAAGACGCCGGGAACGGTCACGGCGACGGTGGGCTCAAGCTTGCCGGGAAGCGGGTATGAGCTGTTGTTGTTCTGGGAGAAGACGACCATCGACTGGACGACGCCACGAACCTGGGTCGAATCCTTCAACTGACGGGCGCTCTGACGAGCCTTGCCGAGTGCGGGCAGCAGAATGCCGACCAGCAGGGCGATGATCGCGATCACGACCAGAAGCTCGATGAGCGTAAATGCACGGTTCTTCTTCATACGAGAGAAACTCCTAAATAGGTAGCCTGGATGTCAGGCTGTTGGCTTTCCCCCCCGGGAAATGCGACAAATCGTGTTGCACAGTCTTTGCACACGCCGAAGACCTCGCCGCGGCCAATCGGATGTGCTGGCAGAACTAAACCTTGAGAATGGACCTTAAGGCCGAGTGTCTGCTTCTCAGAACGCGTCACGGATGGGGTTTGGCACCTGCGACCTTGGACCTTCACCAATGTGCGTGAATGCCAAGAGCGAGCAAGGGAGGGTGCAAACCAACCCGCGAACCGACCAAACATCTACCGCAGTTCCCGTGGTTGGCGGCATGGTCGGCGGTGACCAGACTGCAAACCCGCTGTGGGGATGTTCATCAAAATGTCGGTGTGCGTTTGGCTTTGTCGCGGAAGACGTGGGGACCGGAAAGGTCGCCAATGAGAGCGGGTGCAAACGGGTATTCGACAGGGCCGCGCAACACACCAGAGACGTAGGACAGGACACAAAATGTCAAGTTTCTGAACGTTCAGACTCTAGCTTACCAAATTCTGTACGCGAGGCAAGGCGGCGGGATGCGTTGAGGCCAAAGAAAATGTGAAGAGGTGCCGGTGCATCGGGATGCCGCAATGCAGGTGGGGCGGGTGATTTGGTAGACTTGTGCTTATGAAACCCGAACAACAACTCGTCAGCCTCGGTCTGGTCCTTCCCATTCCGGCGGCACCGGTGGCGGCGTACATTCCCAGTCGGCTGGCCGGAAACCTTCTGTACATCAGCGGGCAGATCCCGTTTCTGGATGGCACGCTGATGGCGACCGGTCGGGTGCCTACGGAGGTGCCGCTTGAGCTGGCCCGCGCGTGTGCGCGGCAGTGTACGTTGAACGGATTGGCGGGCGCGCGGGCCGCGCTCGGATCGCTCGACCGCATTCGGCAGGTGGTGCGGGTCGGGTGCTTTGTGGCGTGCGAGAACGGGTTTGGCGATCAACCCAAGGTGGCGAATGCTGCGAGCGAACTGCTGGTGGAGGTCTTTGGCGAAGCCGGACGCCACGCGCGAGCGGCGGTGGGGACCAATGCGCTGCCGCTGAACGTGCCGGTGGAGGTGGAGTTTTTGTTTGAGGTTGAGTGAGTGGTGAGTGGTGAGTGGTGAGTGGTGAGTGGTGAGTGGTGAGTGGGATTTTATTGATGCAGGATTACCGGAAACTGGTTGTTTGGAAGAAGTCAGATGAGTTGGTGCTCGAGGTCTCTCAACACACGGAGTAATTTTCCCAAGCATGAGCTCTACGGCCTTGACCCGTCAGTTGCGTCGGGCGGCGGCCTCGATACCTACCAACATCGTTGAAGGGTGCGGATGCGGGAGCGACCGCGATCAGACGAGGTTCTTTCAAATCGCCATGGGATCGGCGTTCGAGACGGAGTATCTGCTGCTGTTGACCAGCGACCTCGGCTATCTCAATGCTGAAAAGCACAAGTCGCTCACTGAGTTGGTCAGCGAGATCAACGCGATGCGGCGCTCACTGCTTCAAAAACTCGATCTCCGAATACAAAAGGCGGAATAAACACGGAACAGAGTGGTTTGCCTATTCACTCACCACTCACCACTGAGCACTCACCACTCACCCCCCAAACGCCTTCTTGTAGTCCTCGATGAACTTCTTGAGGCCTGAGTCGGTAAGGGGGTGGTTGAGCATTTGCTTGATGACGCTGAAGGGGACGGTGGCGACATCGGCACCGGCGAGCGCGCAATCGACCATGTGCTTGGGATGACGGACGGAGGCGGCGAGGATCTTGGTCTGGAAGCCGTAGTTGTCATAGATCTGGCGCGTCTTGTGGATGATGTCCATGCCGTCTTCACCGACATCATCGAGCCTGCCGATGAACGGACTGACGAGGAACGCGCCAGCCTTGGCGACCATGAGCGATTGCAGGGGCTGAAAGCAAAGGGTGAGGTTGGTCTTGATCCCCTCATCACTGAAGGCCTTGCATGCTTTCAGACCATCGATCGTGATCGGGAGCTTGACCACGATGTTGGGCGCGATCTTGGCGTGGGCGTGGCCTTCCTTCATCATGCCTGCAAAGTCGGTGGCGACGACCTCGGCGGAGACCGGGCCCTGGACAATCTCGCAGATTTCGGCGAGGCGCTTGGCGTAATCGGTCTTTTCCTTCGCGATGAGCGAGGGATTGGTTGTCACGCCATCAAGCACACCGAGGGTCGCGGCTTCCCTGATCTCGTCGAGGTTGGCGGTATCGATGTAGAGTTCCATGTGGGCGGGCTCCTGATGGGCTGAGGGATATGGGCGGGCGCGTGATTGCTATGAGAAGAATAGACAGATCTTTGGATGGTGGATGGATGCGGATGGTCACGGTCAGATGAGCTTTTTGAGTTCGCGTCGCAGGACTTTGCCGGTAGGGTTGCGCGGCAAGGCCTCAATGACGCGGATCTCGTCGGGCACTTTATAGCCCGCGAGCCGGGCGCGGCACCAGGTCAGCAGTTCGCGCTCATTGAACGCGGCTTTGACACCCTCGGGCGATTCCTTGAGCTCGACGAATGCGAGGGGTTGCTCGCCGCGCATCGGGTCGGTCTTGCCGATGACACCCGCTTCCTTCACGCTCGGATGGGCGTTGAGGACTTCCTCAATCTCGCGGGGGAAGACGTTCTCGCCAGCGACGATGAGCATTTCCTTCAGGCGTCCGGTGATGTGGAGATGGCCATCGGTATCGAAGCGGCCGATGTCGCCGGTGCGGAAAAACCCACGGGAATCAAAGGCTGCCGCGGTCTCTTCGGGGCGTTTAAAGTAGCCGCGCATGACGTTGGGACCGGCCATGCGCACTTCACCATCGTGACCGGGCGGGAGTTCGCGGCCAGTCTCGATATCGACGATGAGCTGTTGAAGCCGTGGGAGCGGTTTGCCAACCGAGCCGCGTCGCCATTCATCAGGGCGACACCAGTTGGTGATGGGTGAGGTTTCGGTCAGGCCATAGCCCTCGTTGATGGTGACCTTGTAACGCTCGCGCCAGCCATCGAAGACCGCTTGCGAGAGAGGCTCGCCGCCCGAGACGGTGAAGCGGAGGGAGGCGAAGTCCTGCGGGCCGGCATCCTTGACGTGCAGGAGCGCGTTGTACATGGAAGGGATGGCGAAGAGGACGGTGGCGCGGTGCTCCCGCACCAGCCGCACGATTTTGGCGGGGATGAAGCGCGCGGTGTACACCGCCTTGAGCCCGGCGGTAAGCGGAAGAAGCGTGAGCGCGGTCAGGCCGAAGGAGTGGAACTGCGGCAGCACACCGAGCATCACTTCGCCATCACCAAACTTGACGAAGTCGAGCACCTGGCGGATGTTGCCCTCGATGTTGCCGTGTGTGAGGGCAACACCCTTGGGGCGGCCACTGGTGCCCGAGGTGTATAAAAGCAGAGCGAGGTCGTCGGATGATTTGGTGGCGGGCCAGCGGAAGTCGGGGACGGAGCGGAAGTCGAGCTGATCCATGCGCACGAGGTTGACGCCGCGTGGACGCCAACCCCCACCCCCCCCAACCCCCGCTC
>ENA-ORBV01007726-ORBV01007726.1-microbial-mat-metagenome-genome-assembly--contig:-NODE-7726-length-18382-cov-6.149795_pt1 | contig 18382 bp, 15 predicted proteins | sample MGYA00237777_ERZ505514 | MGnify/ENA primary metagenome ERZ505514 (study PRJEB26160, sample SAMN06269048) | microbial mat metagenome | isolation source: Oligotrophic lake microbial mat | place... | reverse complement strand
TTTTTCAAGCAGAAGACGGCATACGAGATTCGCCTTAGTCTCGTGGGCTCGGAGATGTGTATAAGAGACAGAGCTGAGACAGGTCGTCGCCCAGCGTCACGGCTTGTTGCCAATGCGGCTGGGTACCGTGGCAAAGTCTTAAAAAGGTATCTTTCCACCAGCCCCAATAGAATCTCCTCGACGACATCGGACTTTTTTACCAGCAATGTCTTTGAACGAAACCACTCCAACAAGAGGGGTTTGACCATTGGCATTTTACGTGAGACCTATGATGCTTGGGAACGTCGAGCTCCTGTCTGTCCTCATCATGTCCAACAGCTCGTCCAAAATGGCAATACGGTCTTGGTCCAACATTCTCCTCAACGTTGTTTTTCCAATCACTTGTACGAAGAAGCCGGTGCCACGATCCATGATGACTTGTCGGCCGCCGACATTATTTTGGGCGTCAAACGACCTCAAGATCCCACGACTATGATCCCGGACAAAACCTATGTCTTTTTTTCTCATGTGATCAAAGGACAATCCAGTAATATGGGACTGCTACAGCAAGTTTTGGATCAAAAGATTCAATTGGTCGATTATGAATGCATTGTGGAACAACCCCAACCCAATGCCGATGCCGACGGCCGACCTCCCCAACGATTGGTGGCCTTTGGAAAATATGCCGGTTTGGCGGGTATGATTGATACCTTTTATCCATTGGGCCGACGTTTGGTCACCGATTTTGGCATTCATACGCCCTTTTTGCAGTGTCCTTTGGCCAGTATGCAACGCGATTTGAATCATGCCAAGGCGACCATTACAAGGATGGGAGAACAAATTGCCTTGGAGGGATTCCCCGATGAATTGGGTAGTCCAATGGTATTTTGTGTCACTGGGAATGGTGGTCGTGTCTACAGTGGTGCCATGGAAATTGTCGATTTGTTGCCACAAGAAAAAATCTTGGCCGCCGACTTGCCCGAATTGTACGCCCAAGGTGCCAATTATAATCGCAACAAGGTCTACGTGGTGACACCGACGCCTCAAGAACTCTACCATCATCAAAATGACGATACCCATTTTGATATGAATGATTGGAGGAACAATCCGGGCGATTATGTGTCCAAGTTTGCTATCAATGTGGCTCCGTACATTCAAGTCATGGTCAATTGTATTTATTGGGATCCACGCTATGCCCGACTCTTGACCAAGGATGAAGTGCAAACCCTGCACGAGAATGGACAAAATCGACTCTTGGTGGTGTCGGATATCAGTTGTGATGTCAATGGTTCGATTGAGTTTTTGGATCGTACATGCACCATTGCGCAACCCTTTTTTACGTACAATCCATTGACCCGTCATGAAGATTGTGCCGATATTGGAGACAAGGGCATCACCGTCATGGGTGCGTTTTCGTGACGTTCTTGGTTTTGAGTTGCTAATCGTTGAATAAAGCCATGATGTGTGGGTGCGGTCAAGGGGCTTGTCTTCCTCGCTGTCTGACACCATTGTTTCGCTTATTTATAGGAACCGATATTTTGCCAGCGGAACTTCCCAAGGAGAGCAGTGAGCATTTTGGAAATGCCGTGGTCAAGGTGCTGGACGAACTTGTGGAAAGCCGGGCTGCTGCAGCAAACCCAACGATGGATTTGAAGGATGGACCACCCATTTTGGTACGATCCCTATGTCATGTGTTTGCTTATAATATTGAAAACTTTCGCAATCGTGAATATTTGTCTATCCAAACTAACGAAGGTGCTCCTTGTGTTTCATTTTCAACCAGTCCAATGCGTGTATCACAACACCCAACGGCACTCTCACAGAGCAATACAAATACTTGGACTCCTTCTTGCAAATTCACCCATCCGATCTTCCAGAATGCGCGGAGACCATGGAGATATTGTTGGTTGGACACATGTAAGCGAAATGGCCAAGCCAGTTGTCTGTTTGAACCTGTGTGCCTCTTTCATTATTTGCTTTCTCCCTTTGGCAGCACTGTTCCCACAACTCGTTGCTAACTTTTTTCAATTTAATGGTGTACAGATTTGACTCGGGCTTGATCAATTCGATTCTGGACGCGGCGGAACACCTTGGATGCCACTTCCACATTTCGAATTGCCGTGTAAACCGTGGCGAAACGAAGAAGGATGTAGCCCCAACAGAAAAATCCACAGCATTGGTCCACTTCTCAGGTAACAACCAGGAGGTCTTGGAGGAGCTAGCACGCAAGATTCAGACCATGGTTGACGTTATGGATAAAGCAGATTGTACAATGAAGTTAGTTGCGCGCAGTGCTCCAAAAGACAAGCCTGCAGGAGGAAGTGCCAAAGTTGGTAATAGTACAGCCGTTGTAGAGAGCCAAAAGGAACAGAAGGTACTAGTTCTTGGTGCGGGCCGTGTTTCCATGAGCTTGGTGGATCTACTTGGCAGGACTGCTCAGAAGCACATCAACGTTGCTAGCGACAACGAGGACGAAGCCAAGGACGTCGCGAAGATCGCCAAGCGAGGAAATCACGTCGCACTCGATCTGAGCAATGCCAACGAGCTTGCTGCGCTCGTGAAAGATAAAGATGTTGTGATTAGCCTTCTCCCGGCTCCCATGCACCCATCCGTTGCTGAAGAATGTATCCGCCAGAAAACCAATCTTGTGACGGCTAGCTACGAGAGCCCGGCAATGAAAGAGATGAATGAACGGTGAGTTCCCGCTGGACAAGCTCGTGCCCAGCCTATTCCGATGGCCTTTGAATCTGACCCCTCTCTCATAATCTCCTCTTCATTCTCTGTCGTGATCGTTACCGCGCTACTGTATTTGAATTACAGTGCCAAGGAGGCGGGGATCATTATCATCAACGAGGTTGGTCTGGACCCAGGCTTGGACCACATGAGTGCCATGAAGATCATCGACGACGTCAAGGCCCGCGGAGGAACCATTCGCAGCTTCAAGAGTGTTTGTGGTGGTCTACCGGCACCAGAAGCTGCCGACAACCCGCTGAAATACAAATTCAGCTGGAGCCCCAAGGGCGTCATCACTGCCAGTCAAAACGCCGCACGCTTTCGATGGAACGGTGAAATTGTCGAGGTTAGCACGCTTGGTTTCTTCTGTTTTTGCAGATATTTTGTTTGTTCTTCGGTCAACGAATTGGCCCTGAACGTTTCTCTGTTTTGATAAATATAAATACTTTAGGTGGATGGCAAGGATTTGATGCGATCAGCCAAACCATTCAACGACGCCTGGCCAGAAATCGAATTGGAATGTCTACCAAACCGTGACTCGCTCAAGTATGAATCCATCTATGGAATTGACAAGGCTGAAACCCTATTCCGTGGTACTCTTCGCTTTGGAGGATTCTGTGACCTCATGAGCGTCTTTCAAAAGATGGGTCTCTTTGAGGCGTCTCCAACTGGCGGAACCACTTGGGAATCAGCCATTGCGGCTCTTCGTGGAAAATCCAATCTCGATGATTTCTTGCTGGATTGTGCTGACGGTGACCAAGCGAAGGCTCAGAATGCCAAGGCAGCTCTGCAGTGGCTTGAGATGGAAGGATCGTCCAGCGTGGCCACAAAGGACAGTCTCGTGGATTCGTTCTGTGCTGTACTCGAACAGCACTTACAGTTTGGAGAGGAGGAACGTGACATGGTGGCTATGCATACAGCTATTGAGGCATCCTTTGAGGACGGCACGAAGGAGTTGCACCAATCGAGCCTTATTGCGTTCGGTGACGCGTCCATGTCTGCCATGTGTCGCACCGTGGGCTTCCCTGCTGCTGCTGCAGCGGATTTGATTTTGAGCGGTCACTTCAAGGACTACAAGGGACTCGTCTTGCCAATTGAGAAGAATGTCTACGGGCCGATTCTAGATGCTGTGGAACACGAAGGCATTGTTTTTGAGGAAACCTCCGAAGTGAGGTTGTGATAGTTGAAAACGTTTGGCCATTGTGTAACGTGTCTGTTTCGTCTCAGTCTATACCAGTACAACCAAGAAAAAAAGATAGATGCTAATCGCATCCTACAAGCTTCCACATCGCGTGGAAGTATTGAATGCACTCAATTTATAAATTAAGAAGGCAAATGCGGAAATTGCTACACCGTGCTGTGCATGAGAATATCATCTGGCTAGCTAGCTTATTTTCCTCTTTGAGCCAATAGTACTTTTCTCATCATTTTCGTCAATGCTTCCAGTTAGGTAAGTTTAGTCATGTCATTACAGTTGGGTTGTTCTCCCGAGATTGACCTTCAGCCACAGTTGGGTTGACAGGAGAGTTCATCGGTTCACTGGTATCTATATCGATCTTGCCCGCTCCACCCCTTTTATTCCTCAACCTCAAGTTTGACACCACGGCGCATGTTTCCCTTCTCCATGGCAGCAGCAGTGACTGCGCGACGGACACCATTTGTCTTTTCTGAGTAACTGTCGCTGGTCACCTCATTTACCTTGTTGCCGTTGCTGAAAATGAGAGTTCCCCCACAATGGAGGAAGTAGTCATATCGCACCTTCAAGAAGGGCTTCCCTGGCCACCAGTTTTGAAGCAAAAGATGAACTTGGGTCTGGTCAGTCCCCAAGTTGTCTTCGGACTTGAATACGTATTCAGCAGCTGGATTGCTAACTGCTGGGTGAACGTTCGTGTCTTTGAACACGCCAATCAGCAGCATGCCATGCCCACTATCCAATTTTTTCGATTCCGTTGGTGGACTCCCTGCATACACAACCGTTCCCTTCTCCTGAAAGTCTTCCGATAAGTTAGCCATCTCGACAAGGGCAGGGCCTCTAGTTTTCAGACGTTCAACGACTTCGTCGAAACTCATTACCCCACCGCAATTAGTAGAAATGCCGAAGGCTTCAGGCATAATTCTCACGGCAGTCTTGAGGGAAAAGTCACCGTCTTCTTCCACAATGTAACTATAGAGCTGGTCATTGGGAACCGCGTTGCGCAAGTACTTGGACATGTGAATCATCCGGACATCATTAGCTCTCTTATCTGGATCATGCCACAAGGACAAGATCCAGTGCAACAGCAATGGACCTTGCATGTGACAGTTCCCACACGTTTGCTCACGACAGAAGTATTCCATGTTGCCATGGTCCGGGTCGGAATAGATCGTGTACGCATTTTCGTTCGGTGCCTCCACACCGAGACTGTCTTTCATGAACTGGAGAGGATTAATGAGATTTTCTGAGCCAAATTTGTCGTCCCCGTCATACTTGTAGATAGTGTTGAATCGCTGACCTACAGCGGTGCTAGAATTGAGCATCTTCAAAACTGTCGCGCGGCCTGAGAAAAAACCTTTCCTTTGAAGAATTACTTTGTCAAGACCTTTCCCAATGATCCATAAGAGCTTCCCGTACCAGTCTGCGGATAACGTTGCTACAAAAAAACCCAAATTGTTGATTCGGATTTCTGCGTCCGCTATCTCCATCTCCACGATGGCCCCATCACTATTCTTTGGCGGACTCGGACGGCCAGGAATCCCAAATTCGTCCTTCAATTTCCCCTGTCTTGGAGTGAACAGCCCGATTCTTTCGAAGACGGTTGCCACCTTCTTCGGCGTTTCGGCAGCCTTGGCAAAGAAGGAATCAGGGTTGTTGTCACTGCTGGTGGGGCTAGGATCGTCTTGCGACCCCCCAGAACCCTCTGTGGTTAATGTGTCCTTCTTTTCCAAGTCCATCTCGTTGATGTGTCGCTCCGATGATTGTTGTGAACTTCGATACTCTGTGTGTGCGGGTTAGTATGTAGGTCTCGGGTCAGCAGAGCGGTAGGCAGAGATTCAGCGATTCCGAGAGCGTGCGAACTTGTAGTCGGTCTTCGAGAGCGGTTCCGATAGGTTAACGCCGGTGATAGCATTCGTTGGAAGAGCTGTTTCGTTGCTATTGATGTTATCGAATGTTTCGCGCGCTGGGTTGGTGACCAAAAGCAATTCCTGTGAACGCACACACCCTCTAAAAAAATCAGTCCTGTGTGTTCGATTACGATTCATGACTCAACACAACGCATAGAAAGAGTGACGAATGGGTTGCCACTCGCTGTGATCTCCATCTTCATCTAGCGTCTGCCTATTTTGACATGTATTTAGGCACATTGAGACGCGTCACCGAAAGCAATCAAAAAGAAGGGTACTGTTTTAGGAATAGTGGTAGGTTTGGAAGCAGTTGATAGGATCGTGCGAATTGTGATGCGAAGCTCTATTGAAGAAAACCAAACCAAAGCCAACAACGAGAAGCAGGCGCCTACTTCAAATGCCAACAGCCACCGGTATTATTATTGATTATCACGGAACGGTTTAAAATCCAAGGCCACGAAACCTTGTTGTTTTTCGCATTCGCATCCTACAGTACTAGCTCTAGTAGTAGCTTTCCTTTTTTGTCGTCACCATCGCCTCCTTGCCTCCATCTTCCCTTCAAAACACAGCAATTAATTTACGACACTACACTACTTAACTAATAGATAGCCAAGTGCTGCCTGGACTGTAGGATCTCTGTCGTTGTGTGAAACAAGTGGCAAGTGTCTACTATAAAAGAAACGACACCACACAACACGCAACCGCAAACGCTTCTATACGCTATCGACCATCATCATGAGCTCCTTCTCTTCTGCAGCTGCAGAGGACTATGGTCCACAATTGGAACTCGTTCATCAAGCGTTGGATGAGTACGTTGTTATGAATTAATGAGTATTGATTCGTCGTGCAAGGAATCAATGCTTCGCTCACTGACTTTGTTTTCTTCTTCTTCTAACCACCAATCCATCCACACACACACTATAATTATACAACTATCACAATCAATAGAATTGCCAAATTCGTTTTGGCCAACGCCCCTATAGTTCAAGAATGGACGACGGAATTGTTGGATACGATTTTTGTCCCTCGCACCGTTGCTCGTCAATTGGCCTTGGCCGTCGCCCTGGATGCTGGCATGGTGACTTTGAACTCGATTACGGCCGTGGTACAATCCATGCTTTCCAATTTTAGTTCGAGGTCGCGTCTCATCCGACATTTGCAAGAAAAACAAACGGGCGCCGCCTCTCAAGATGAATGGATTGAATTGGCCTTGAAAATTGATAACGTCCAAGGCAATGATGTCTGGAGGAGTGATCCCATGTGTCCCTTGTACGAACGTGAACGCATCAGTGCCCGCGTCGATGAATTTGTTCATCTCATGCGCCGTCGCGATTTGTTTGAATTAATGTTTGTCTTGCGTGGAGGCATTGCCCGCAATAAATTTGGATTGTTGCACGAAGGACTCTTTTCCAAGGCGTTGGCGGGTACCAAAGTATTGGTGGAAACCTATCACAATGTCGTGTGTGCCGCTTTGGATTTTGTGTGCGATGCTCCCACACCCGAAGGAGAGCCCTTTCCCATTCCGACCGAAGCGCGTCTGGCCTTTTTCAATGAAACACGACATGCCTATGGCAGAAGTTCGTTGTTGTTGAGTGGTGGTGCGGCATGTAAGTGAACAATTATTTTTTTTTTGAGTGTTTTTGTACGTGAAATTATTCCATAAAATAGTTTTTCTGGAGGAAAATACTCACACAACATTCTTCCTTCCACTGACTTGACGTATGAACCAACAACAACATCGCAAAATTAGTGGGATTTTATCACGTCGGCGTTGTCAAGGCCCTCATGGAAAATCATTTAATGCCCCGTGTCATTGGTGGAAGCAGTGCCGGTAGTATTCTGTGTGCCATGTTGGGAACACGGACCGATGAAGAATGCCAACAAGACATGTTTGTCGGCAAAGGTACCCATGCACCCGGCCATTCCGGTGTGCTCAATTTTAATTTCTTTCGGCCCATGCCCATTAAGGGAGCTGCCTCCTCCAACAAAACCAAAAATCTCGCCTTGCAAGATCCCAAACGCACCTGGCAAGTCTTTGTTCCGATTGGATTACGAACCTTCACGTCCGTCCTTTACGATATTTTGACGGGCAATCGACGTCCCCAAGAAGCCTTTATGAACGATACGAATCATTTTCGAAGCGTTTGTAAAGCCAATATTGGGAATTTTACCTTTCAAGAGGCCTTTGATCGAACCGGTCGCATTTTGAACATTGTCGTGACTCCCAAAAATTCCAGTGATCCGCCGCGTCTCTTGAATTATTTGACCGCACCCCACGTCATGGTATGGAGTGCTGCCGTGGCCTCTTCGAGTTTGCCAGGAGTCTTTGAAGCCAATCGGCTCATGGTGAAAGATGGTAAGCCAACGAATCTAGAAGTGTGGATTCTGTGTTGAGTGGGTGTCGATGGAAACCACACGGAAATTGGATTTCTCACCACTTATTTATTCTATATTGCCTGACCTCTCACAGCTGACGGAACGGAACGTTATGAAAGTGCCGTCGGAGCCGCCTTTAGTGATGGAAGTATGGAATCAGATTTGCCCATGCAGCAGTTGAGTGAAATGTTCAATGTCAATCACTTTATCATCAGTCAAGCAAATCCACACGCCGTCATGTTCGCCTCGTACAACCAAGAACGCAGTGTTTGGATCAATCCCTTCATGGGTATGTCTCATTCCCTCTTGATCTTTTTAAAGGATCAAGTGAGGGCGTGGATATCCCATGTTGTTCAACTTGTGGGGGCGCGGCGTATTTCTCCCTTGTTTGCAACCCAACGTGATATTGGAGCCCAGTTCTTTACACAGGAATACGAAGGACGAGATTGTGATATTAGTTTAATTCCTTGGAAGTCGCATCGAGGCCTTTGGAGTGCCTTTATGCACTGCTTGTACAACCCCACGTTGGAGGAATTTCATGAATGGGTGTTGGCCGCAGAACGAGAAACCTGGAAGTTTATTCCGGCCATCAAGGTGAGTATCATAGCAGATTTTATTTATATATCATACTTTTTGGTGGTTTGCTCTAACGTTTTGAGAATTTTGATATGTAGTCACACATTGCGGAGGAAGTTACGTTGGATCGTTGTGTGCAACGGCTGAGAAAGAGAATTGTCAGTGAATCCTGGGCCAAAAAGCGCAATAACAGCGGAAATGTTTCCACGGGAAAGATGGGCAATCGTGTCCCCAGTTTCTTTACCAGTCCCAGTTTGGTCAACCTCAGCGGTCTTGGCGTTTCCGATCAAACCAAGTTGGAACAATTCCAGGTCGACCCGGCGGATATGATGAATGGCAACGGCAACCACGAACAATATCAAAAGCCGGAACTTCGCGATCCAAGTCGTGCCAATGGATACTCCCAACAACCGGCAGCAGAGCCGTATTTGCCTACGAGCGAAGGATGGGGTGGTTTGGGACTGCGTGGAAATCGCTCTAGTGCAAGTTTGAATCGAACAGCTTCCGTGTCCTCGGGTATCTTTATTGACGGAGAGGAGGATCCTTCGAGCCAAGTGCCATCCGTACCAGGAAGCCAAGAGCCAGGTGAAGTTTCCAAGGTTCCATCGGATGGCCGACTGAACAAATTGACAGCCGCACAAGAAGGTTACTACAAAACGACAAACATGGCATGCTTTTACTACCGAAAGTCCCTCAGTTATTCCGAGATTCGAAAATCTACCAGTGCTCAGAACATGGTGGACGGCTCTCCAGTCGCCAAAGAATCCAAACGGCATTCCCGAAAGCGATCCCAAAGCCAAGGAGATCTGAAAAAAATCTGGGCCAATGGCCCCACTGCCCTTTGAAGCCGCGTTGATTTTGAATAATTTTCGTGGAGACTTCCTCCATCAGTTTTCACCCGTTTGCAGATACATTGCATAAGTATTCATTTTATCTTTTTGGCCGCCACAGTCTTTCAGTTAAGGATCAGTGTGCCAATTAGAATTTTAAAATTAAAAATCCATTGTTAATAGATTTGGGTTTTGTAGTACTGAAATAATTGTTATTGACCATAGCTTGCTGTTCCTGCTAGTTTGCTAGGAGCTGAAGACAAATAGCATTGCCAAAGTCAACTGCAAACTAGCTATATAAGAAGTTTTTTTATTGCTCCAATTATTGATGTCCCCTTGGGTGCTGAAGCCCAACACATGTTGTAGGAATTAAACTCCAGAATGGCAACACAAGGCACTCATGCCAGTCCGTGGAAGCAAGTGCAGTTTCACTTTCTTTAGCATCATTGCTCTGTTTCAATTCCTTTCCACCACACTTAAGGGTAAGTTCATTTCTCCTTCCAATCTTTGACAGACCAAGCGCAGCTATTAAACAAGATCTACATGATGCTTTGGAAGTAGTTTAAAAATGGGCATGTTGGCTCAAAGTGCGATGTCCACTATGCTAAATGAATCTGATAGACTTGACTTTGTAGGACAAACCCATTGAGCTGAAAAGCTTAATTAAGCTTAATTCAATCAACTGAATCAAACCCAGATTGGTTGCAACCGGTAACAGCTGAGTTAGGGATGCATGCACCATGCAGTGCACTGAAGTTGTTTGGCTTGTTTCGTCCATTCTAGAAAAAAATGTTATCCCAGAAAAAATGTGGAAACAGCAGAAATTCTTATTCCTGGATTTTGATCACATAGAAAAAGGCAATGAATTACAAAGTCAGAAAACTTCATTGGTTCCAGGGAAGTCCTAATTCCAGAAAACATCTTCTAACCAGAAAAATTCGTAGAACAACACATTTCCAACAACTTCTTTTTTGCATGTGTTCAAACACATGCAATGCACATTAGCAAGGATTGCTACCAAACATTCCAGTCAGATTGATTTAATCCAATTTAGCTAAGTTCAGCACAATGATCCCAGCCTCAAGAACTTTTGGGCCTTAAATGCTATATGGACACGCCCCTATCAAAATCACAATAATTCAAGACATAGACTAGTGTGCGTCGCCAAACTTATTTTCCCGACCTCCCGGGATATTTTTACCGGAGTGTTAGGGGTGCCTGGTGCAACCGTTGAATGCCAGGCAAATAGGATTTCCTTACCCGAATTGTTTTGAATTGCATCGTGGGACTATTCAAAAATTGTTTTTAATTTTTCTGCAAAATCCGGGTAGTGATTAGCTTTGCGACTGTTGCTATTAAACCGAGGGATTGATCATTCAACCCAAATACGTGTTTCATGTTCACTGGTGCTCATGAGAATCATGAATGAACTCGGCGACGAAATTTTTGTGCGTGGAGTAGTAATGTTCGGAGGAGTAGTAATGTTCGGACGAGTGTTGATGCCCCTGCGCATCGATTGCCCTATTTTTCCAATTGCTGTGCTGTCGGTTTGTTGTATTTGCGTACTTCATGATATTTGGGGACATGGCGAAGCGAAGAAAAGAGCCGCAGCGTCTGATGCTGCCAAGAACACCGCGAAAAGGGTATCGGTAATTTCCACACCCAAGAGGAGCGTCGCGAAGAAAGAAGAGAAACGTAGCACCGCCAAGACATTAGAAGCGCCTCCTTTGAGATCCGACAATGGAAGCGCCCAGCAAAAGGGCAGTACAAGTGTCCCTGCGAAGGCAAGGGCAACCGAGCTACAGAGAAGCTGCGCAAATAATGCGGAATGCAAGTGTCCAAATTGTTGGGACGAAGGCACGGCCAAGAAACGTTTGAATCAGACAACCAGCGCGATCAACGCTGCATGCAAAATTCCAACATTGTGCGTGGAAGGTTTTTTGGCCAGGGAATGTTTGAGTCATCGTCAACATCTAGCATTGGAGACAGTAGAATTGTTCGCCATTTCATCGCATCTGGCGGCCATGCCCAGTCTGGAAGGTCGTGTTGTCATGCTCGGTTTCAACAAAAAGGATCTCGATCAATGCCTCCATTACATTCGTAACGAGGCCAGTATCATCATCCATCTAACTAAGAAGACATTGGAATATCTCACTCAAGACACACACTACCGCAGCTATTTCGAGAAAACCAACCCAACAAGCAAAAAAAGGATAGACGACCGGAAAAAGAAAGAGCACTCTTTGTTCGCGGGACTCTATGACGCTGCGCACGCCTCTCGACGTGTCAAATACGGCTGTCTGAACATCACAGGCGACATTGCCGGGGTTACGCAAGCGAGAATTTATGGGCCTCTCTATATGATTCTCAAGTCCAGTGTCCGTCACAGGACCACTTTCTTCTATCAAAACACTAGCCTCAAAGATACCGTCACATCCCTTGGCACCAACCGGTACTACGCCCATGTGTTGAATGGCTACAGTGACGCGGATTTGAAAACCGCACTTCTCGTCAATGCACAACAACGGGTTCGCGGTGCACCTTGCCGAAGTCCGACCCACAAGGAATGCCAGATCCATGGACCGATCCGACTCGACACGGACATTCAGGCTTTGTCAATTCCCGGCAAAGAAAAAGAAGCGACCGCTACTTTGCGGAAGCTTGTCACTACATTCCAAAAGCAAACTCAGTGCAACATCCTTTGGCAGGGGGATCTTCTTGCTGATGACGAAGACTGATGTATCAGCCGAAGTTCGCGCTGATCAAGCTTCTTGGAATGTATGCAGATTTCCGTTCTTCGATAAAGAGCAATCCGATATCAAAAGCCCCATCATCGTCCGCTGTACTACTAGACTTGGTGGCTGACTTCTAACTTTACAAACGTAGAGGCTAATTCTATTCTCGGAAGCAATAATAAGTGTTTAATATTTTGCCTCAGGAGTTATGGACTTCCCCCAACGCCCAACGGGCCGCAGAGAAGCTTGCGCTGTTAGAATGTGCACCATTTGGCGCATGCATCGTCTCTGATCAATCTCTACAGCTTGTCCGCTGCATACAGCGAGGGAATGCCCATAGTGTACCGGTGGCATTCGTCGGACGACCCTGTCATCCAAATTGCTTTCTTGTTTGGGTGTCGCGTAGTTTCATTCCACGAAGCTCTTTGGTTTTCTCTTGTTTCTTCGCTGAAGATTCCAAAAAGGCCCGATTTGTTATGGTAGTTGCCATGTCCAAAAGCGCAGATCCATCGACGTGGTTGAAAATACACTAGTAGCAGCAGATCACTCAACTTTGCCAAGTATTCTTATCAGTGTTGATCGACGCTTTTCGCATCCTCAAGGTCCGTCAAGCTACGCGCGAATTGTCCCACCATCCTCCGATCGTATCTAGAAGGGAAAGCTCCTCCAATATCATACATCATAAAAGGTGCTTCCATCTTGGAGACAGGTTGTGGTCGGCATTGACGAATGCGGTTTTGACGGTTCCGAATCATCCAAGGAGATCAGCGATTCGGGTCTTGTCGGTAGTTTGGGCATGGTATCAAAAAATGTTCTGCTTTCAGCACCTGCAATAGAAGTTGGCGATACACCGAGCTCATCCTCCTCGAGCTCACAGTCTGGATGGTTGGAAGTAGAAGCAGAATTGCCATCTCTACTTTCTTGGGTATCAACCGTCTTGGTTGGAGAACCAGGAGGAGGAGGAGGAGGAGACTCACCCTGATTCTTGGTCGTCATACCTTTGAGGCGGATCACATAAGTATTGTCGGGGGATGGTGCGTTGTTGCATTCATGGTCGTGGTCCTCGTCCTCGTCGCCTTTCTCAACACTGCTCCAACCCACCAGCGATGGCATGCTGCTTACTCTACTCGCACACGAGCCGGATGGGCGAACTCGTAGAACGGCCGATCCAAGAGAGGTCTTGTCAACGTCAATTGCGTTCTCACCCGAGTCTTCGTTTTGGCAGGTTTCCTCATCTATATTGTACACGCCACTACCACCACTCATCTTGTAATTTTCCAAAAAACAATCCACGTCGATCTCGAGCTCCTGAGAAGGTTGTGAGATTCCGCGATGATGGAGTTGAGCGGAGCCAAACAGCGAAAAGGAGCTTCGCGAGGCGTGAAAGCACAAGTTCATTCCATTGAGTTTCTTCAGTGAAGTTCTGTTAGTGTATTGTTGCACAGCACTTCGGATGGAATCCTTACTATCGACTTTGTCTCGATGATCACTCCACAAACTATACATGAGATTGCCGAAAATGAGGACCAGCACGACCAGGTCATTCATCCTGGCAAGTCGTAAGAACATGTGAGTTGGGCGAGAGCCACAGCAAAATCCACATACATAGCACCCCATCACACAGACTGACTTACCATATAATGATACTTCGTACAAAGAAACTTGATTTTGGATCGGATCCCAATATAATCAATACGGGCAAACCAATGATAAAGATTTGCAGATTGCTAAACATGGCAATGGCCACCATTTTGCCTTCATTGAATTTGCTAGGAATGTCGCGCGCTTTATAACATAGCCACGAGGCAAAGCCCAACAGACTTAGATGTAACGACGCGATAATCCCTGCAAAGATCATCCAATGGTGGGAAGTACAATATCCTTCGGACGTCAATGGATTTTGGTACTTGTCGGTGGTCAAAATGTTGCGCTGCCATTGGAGAGGATCGACCAAGGTCCACACAGTAAGGACGGTCACATCCAAGAGCAATACTCCACCAATCATACCCACCGTTTCGGGAATGGAGATGCGGATGCGTCGCATATCGACCGCGGCCCGAAAGAGGACGTAGATGCGACGAATTTTGGCAAAGAGCGATCCAAAGGTAATGCTAAAGCCCACCGAATACAACCACGGAATGGCCATGCAAGCCGTATGAATGCTGTCATTGTCGTCGATGTTGCTACTGTCCAGATTCTCTTGCGCCATGGGAAGAATGGTACTGGTCGATATGAGACACCCCAACAAGACAAAAAACAAAAAGAAAGGCTGCGCCACTTGCACTTGTGGACTGTGTCGAAAGAACCAAAGCCACACGCCGCAAATGGTGACGGCGGTCACGTTAATCCCAAACATAATGTACCCAATCAAAATCAAGGTGGCGGGAATCCCATTGGTATCTTCCATGACTTCTACCGAACAATCCGATCCCGTCCACAAGGTCGAATCACAGACACAAATTCCCAATCGATCACTGCGACCATGACTGGCATGACAGGGTTTGTCACAGTCTTTTCCTGCCTTGCCGAGAGGACATAGATTGACGGAGAAGTACTGGTCATACAAAGCGTCCAAAGTTGAATTGGATTGTGCGGCATAAAACCATCGTTTCAAAAGTTTTTGGGTCGTGGCCGGTAAATTGGATCGCATCGGCCAAACAATGAATTGCGTATTGAATTGTTCCATGGTGACATGAAGAGTCGCGTCTTGCACTGCACGGTATCGGAGTTGCAATTCGTCATCGACAAACAAGGCACACTGGCCGGCTTTCAAGTGTTCCACGCAATCATCTTGGGCCTCACACTTGTAATAGTTGCCCGTCGGAAATTTTTCCATGACCACGCCGTCCATGTACGAATCGTACACGACACAAATACACGCATTGGCTTGGACGGCTTCGGCCAAGGTGGTCACGTCGTGATAGGGTTGGTTGCCGTTGTCGCTTGTAGTAGTGGCCGTACTAGTAGTAGCATTGCGTGGTCGATTGTACTTCATGGCCGATACAGCGGTCCGTAGCCACGGCGGTGTAAAATCCACGCGCATCGATCGATCCGGATTGGTGTAATAGTCGCCAATCAACAAGTCAAAAGTGCCGCACTCTTCTTGTGGCTGTGGATTGTCCGTCGTGTTGCAATTGTCACTGAGGCGATCAAACATGAGCACATACCCATTGATCGGTGCTTCTTCCAATGCAAAGGTCAATGTGACATTGTCGGCGGCGGCAAACTCGACGAGCGCATGCAACAAGTCGATTTGCAAGCCACTGTATTGACCTGTTGTTGGATCGAGCATGGCAAAGGGTTCCGCATGGGTCAAGACGGCCGCCCGCAAAGTAATGTTGGAAGGAAACAACGATGACCTTGACGAAGCCATGGTTGTTGCAGTAGCCGCAGGAGCAGCGGCTTCGTCAATGGCAAGAGTGGCGGAGGAAGCTACGACCAACAATAGAGACAGGACCCAACAGATGAGTTGGTGTGCCAGTGTGGAAGGACTCCTCCGCCACCTCGTAGCAGCCGTCATTGTATTGACTCTTGGGGTGGCCAGTAGGACGGGGGCGAGTGTGCTTTGGGACTCTTCTGTCTCTGGCTCTACTAGCTAGGTGACTAGTCGCTACTCTACATGAATTGAATGGTGTTCTAATAGCTTGTCAAGAGTGCAAGTGTTGTTGTGTGCAATACTTATATTGAGTTCGTATGTTGCACTGGCCTATTATGCTGGACGAAAAAGGGAAGAAGTTGTGGATCACAATCATGAGATGAGATCGGTCGTCGATCGATTGATTGATTATTGCCTTGTTTTTGATTCTCAGCGAATGATTCATTGTTGATGATCGATGTTCCACCAACATGCTGGTCGTCAGTAGTACTCTACTCTACTATAGTACCGGTACACACTACTGTACATACATAGTGTAGTACTGGTACTGTAATAAGTTTCAGTGAAACGCCTGCTGCTCCGTTACCATACAGTAGTAGTTCGGTGTTCCCTAAATGTAGTCGGTGTTCCTTCTCATTATTGGTCATTATTAGGATATTCCTTAAACAGCTTTGGTCATAGACTTTTAAAGACACTACTGTATACGTAGCAACCGAATCATCAATCATGAAAGGCATCTAAGCCGCCATAGCACTTGTTTCAGACGAGCGGTACTAGAATCATGAGCAAAATGTCCCGCTTCCTTTCTTTGTGGAATTCTTATGCACTGTTTCGTGTTGGGTCGCGCAAGAGGAGAAGAACACATTGTAGGTGCAAGTCATTCGATTGTTCCAAAAGGATGCACAGCACAACAGCACAAGGCCTTTCTTTGGGAGCTCGAAGTGTCGTCGTCGCCTCTTTTGGTCCCGGCGACAGCGGCGGTCAACTTTTGGACCTGCTGGTCCCAATGCAAGGTTCAGTTGACTAACCTTTTGAATCTCCATGCACATCTCCACCCATTGATGCAGGTTACCTCCAATTAAAAGGCTTGCACCATCTAGCTAGCTCAACCCTTTGGACTAGAAATCAAACAAGAGTCACATTCATCTCTCTGTGACGTCAGCAGTCGAAATCGCCAATGAATGGCTTTCAGATCCACAACAGAGACATCCTTGTTGTCATCAGAAAGAATGAATGAAAGCATGCTTTTCATGATGAAGCAAATGATGACTGCATGCATCATTTCTTCAAGTTGTCTTTGAAAGCATGCATGCAAAGACATGATGTGTAAAATGCAAACAAAAACACGAAAAGGGTGGAAATGGATGTCCAATGCCCCAAAACCCCAACAGACACCTAACCCATGCATGCTGAAGCATTTGGTTTGGACATGACACCCCATGATGCAGGTTGCATGTTCCTTCCTGCAATTTCTTTGCATTCAGGTGCAAAGTGGGCTGAAAGAGGAAAACAAGTGAGTTCTTCAATTAAGACCGACACACAGTTCTTGCACAAATGAAGTGCTGAAAGACACACCGATGCTGTGCAAAAGATAAAATGTCTCAATGGAATCTATGAGTTGCTGAAAGTCAACAAGAGTCAACAATGTTGTCCCTGATTTTGTCAATTCAGCAAACAGAAAACAACTTCCAACACAAATTATCTTTTTCTTTGCCACCCTGTGCAAACCATCATTTGGGTCTCACATGTGTTGCTAATTTAGCAATGCTCTTGGCCTAGCCTCCAGGTCCAAGTTCTTGCACATGAAAGGAGAGGAAGAAGAGATGCCTTGAGACCTGGGGGGAAGGAATGGCCAAGGGAGACGGATGTGCGTCCCACGCAGTCGGGAACACGAACACACCAACGAAAACAAACCACCACACACAACAACAAATCTAAGGATGTCCCACACGAAGTAAATCACGAGCACCCCAAGTTGAAATGTTGACGTTGTGTTTTGAGTGCCGTGTGACGTCAGCGCGTTCAAATCCTACCAACGGCCATGTTGATTCAAATCGATCAAAAAACAAATTCGGCATCACAACATCACAAAAATCGACACGAACCACACAATCCGACTGGACTGTTAAAATTAGCCATTAGTTAGATAGCTTTATCAACACATTAATAGTTGTAGATGTTTAAAAGCAGAGACGTGCGCAAGAGGTTATAATTGGACACTTGCTTTGGCTAATTGGTTAATGATGCGTGACATCACATGTGTCGAAACCGCACCGACACCGCACAACGGTCGACAAAATCACATCTAGAGCAAGCATCCACATGCATCAGCTTAGTGTTGTTAGGTACACACATAAACAACACACTCGTAAAGTAGTTTTACCATTAGACTAATAGCTAATTAGCAATAGCTCGCTCTTTATCCACATCATGTGTGATGCGTTACACTGCTCGATCGTTCGTGTTGAACTTGGCAAAAATCATGTTCGGACGCACACGGGCCACACCTTTGTGTGGTACATCCTTAAAACCCGCCATGGTGTCACTTGTGCTACTAGCTAGCTAGCTAGCTACTAGCAGTGCAAGTAGCAGTTCACACCCACTCTGTCTCTTATACACATCTCCGAGCCCACGAGACTAAGGCGAATCTCGTATGCCGTCTTCTGCTTGAAAAA
>ENA-ORBV01007725-ORBV01007725.1-microbial-mat-metagenome-genome-assembly--contig:-NODE-7725-length-18383-cov-9.633617_pt1 | contig 18383 bp, 11 predicted proteins | sample MGYA00237777_ERZ505514 | MGnify/ENA primary metagenome ERZ505514 (study PRJEB26160, sample SAMN06269048) | microbial mat metagenome | isolation source: Oligotrophic lake microbial mat | place... | reverse complement strand
TTCGCCTTAGTCTCGTGGGCTCGGAGATGTGTATAAGAGACAGCGCAATGGGTTGCTTTTCGTATTGGGACGGTTTTTCTGGAGGTGCAGTAGCTTTTCGATGTCATCACTTTGGGCAAAATGAACCGGAAGGGGGTTATCGATCCCATGTAGTTAAACTTCACGGCTCCATAGATTGGCATTTAAGTGATGACGATCGTGTTTGGCGGGTGCGAGATGGAGATCTTTATCCTGAGAAATCAGCGCGAGTCCTTATTTATCCACAATCCACCAAGTATTTTGCTACCCAGCATGATCCGTTTGCGGCTCAGTTTGATTTATTTAGGCGAGCTTTGGGATCAAACGCTGAAAATGTTTTAGTCACTTGTGGGTATAGTTTTGGAGATGAACACATTAACCAAGAAATCGAATTAGCACTTCAGCGATCAGATAATAAAACAACAGTTCTTGTATTTTCAGTAGAACTTAATAATGTGTTGGAAAAATGGCGCAAATCTTCTTGGGCTAAGCGCCTCTATGTTATTACCGAGACAGGGTTGTTTGTGGGATCTGAAGGACCTTTCTTTAAGCCTGTATCTGGAGCTAAACGTGACTGGTGGACATTCGCTGGTGTAACTAAAATTCTGAATAATGGCGCAGAGGCATGTGCATGATGAACTCTTTTGATCTTGTTCCGGATTTGAAAATCGGGAGCATTGTTGAAGTGTCTGGCACGACTATGCGAATCGAGCTTTCTGGTGATGTAACTGAGCTTACTCGAACTTATGCGGGGCGAGTTTATCCTATTGGGCAGATTGGCAGTATTATAAAAGTTCACTTTGGCCGTAGACTTATCTTTGGATTTGTTACTTTACTCCGAATGCGTTCTGAAGAGTTACTTGAAGTCGCTAAACCAATTCCTCCTGATGCAGATCAACGTGTAATGGAAGTCGAGCTATTTGCCGAAGGAGTGTGGAATGGCGCGGAGAGTAGATTGAGCTTCGTTCGTGGCATAACAACTTATCCGTTGCCTCGACAAGGAGCTTATCTCTTAACTCGCCAAGAAACATTTGAGCTTTATAAGTCTGCAGAAGGAAAGCTAAGCGGCGATGGTTACGATCCCATGGTTCCCTTTGCTCATTATGTGGGAGCCGATAACACACTATGTCGGACAAACATTGATAAGATGTTCGGCATGCATTGCGCTATTTTAGGTTCAACAGGTTCCGGAAAATCAGGTGCGGTTGCGGCTTTATTGCACAGCATCCTTGAACATAAAACCAAAGGAACGGATGAATGTAAACCGCGTATTGTTATTATCGATCCACATGGCGAATACGGAAAAGCTTTCGGAGATCGAGCTGTAGTTTATCGAGCATATGACCCCATTGGTACGGAAGAAACAGAGGGTGTTCCAATTCTATTACCATATTGGCTCATGTCTGCGGATGAGTTTCGATCTCTTTTAATTGGTAAAACGGAACAAGAGGCTACATCACAAAACAACATTGTCTATAAGGCGCTGACATATGCTCGGATGGTGTCTGCTGGACTTGTAGCTCCGTCGCCCTCAAATTATGGGGAGCCTGCGCCTAAAGATGGAATGAACCCCGATGAACCTAGAGCAATAGCTGGAGTTGGACCAGAAAAGTTAATTGAATTCGATCGTGATAAGCCTCGGCCCTTTTCCTTAACGGAACTTTTTAATCATATTAACTATTTGCAAGCAGCTCGAGTTAAGGACGCCGTTTTAAAAAAAGTTACTGAAACTGATTTTGCGGAATCTTTTAAATCGATTTTAGATAAGTTATCTGTTCTGCGTCGAGATCCACGTATTGGGTTTCTAATGAAAGAGTGGTCCAAAGAAAGTCCATCCTTAGATAAAATTATCAGTCAATTCGTAAGTGATTTATCAGGCGAAGGCATGGGGCGTCGCGATATTCGTATAATTGATATTTCGGGACTTCCCAACGAAGTGGCGGGACCCTTAGCGGCGATGCTTGCTCGTTTACTTTTTCAATACAAAGTATACCAAACGATAGGGGAGCGGGAGCGCGATCCTATTCTACTTATCTGTGAAGAAGCTCATCGTTATGTACCTGATCGAGGAGAAGCTGAATATGCTGTTGCCCAATCAGCGATTAGAAGAATTGCCCGGGAGGGACGTAAGTATGGCATTGGATTAATGCTTGTGAGTCAACGACCTGCTGATGTGGAAAGCACTGTTATTTCACAATGTGGAACCTGGATAGTATTGAGACTGACTAATTCAGCCGACCAACAGCACGTGGCTCGATTTCTTCCTGATGGGCTGTCAGGAATGACAAAAGCTTTGCCAAATCTTGCTCAGCAGGAAGCAATATTTGTTGGCGAAGCAGCTGCTTTGCCAGCGCGTATTCGTATTCGCGATCTGCCCGAAGAGAAATTACCCAAATCGCATACAGCAAAGTTTGCAAAGGGGTGGTCATTAGAGCGTTTGACGCCAGATGAGGTCACAGATATTGCAAAGCGAATGGCTAATTAATTTTTGCTTAAGATTAAAATTCAATTAGCTCTGCGTCCTTGAAATAATAATCACTCAATCGTTTTCCTCTGGAAATCGAATGGTACCGGGTACCAAAGGGACAGGTAAGGTCAGGATTTGTGGAGATGTTTATCCACTATAGCTTCATAAGCTCTTTCTTCAGCCACGTGTTTTTCATATAAACGCATTCGTTCTTCTTCATCAGTTGAAAGGCCCAGGAACGCGGGCGAGTAAGTAAGCCAGATAGGTTTATCACTTCTTCGGCAGGCGTAATGTCGAAAGCTGGAATATTTCCAATCTTTGGGATGCTTTACAAGGCCAGCCCGCACAGGGTTACGTTCGATATAGCGGCCGCAATCCAATAAATGAGATTCGTTATTGATGACGATGCTTTTATATCGCCCTTGGAATAAGTGACCAAAGTAAGCATGCTTTCGGCGGTAGTAATGATGGTATAAGCGCTGCAAACGATGCATGAATTTACTTAACGTTTCAGCGGTATCTGCTTTGATCAGTAAGTGGTAATGGTTGGTCATCAAGCAGAAGTGATGAGTCTCAAGCGACTCGTTTATGCAGAGCTGCAGTCTGTCCATAAAAGCAGTGAAGTCGTCAGGGTGATGGAATACATTTCTTTTATTATTACCCCTCGCCATGACATGATAAAAACCTGTTTCAGAAACTTTTCTTGCTTGTCTGCCCATTCAAAAGTTATAAATCATTAAGAGAGCAGTAAGCAATAAAGAGTGGCAAGGAATAATCCCAAAATCTAGCAATAATAGAATCGGTAACGTGTCCCTTTGGTACCCGGTACCATTCGTGCATGACATAATTTTTTAAATGATTGCCGAAAGCCTGGGATCGGTCGGTACCATTCAATATCAAAGGGGGGAACAGCAGATGGACGGGGACCCTAAATTATGCACCGCATGCGGGCAAAGCTTAGTTGATAAATTTGAAAAAATAGGAAAACTTTTCTTTCAGGCTACACAATCGCTGATGTCCTTAAGAGCCAACGGTACCGGTTCCAAAAGTGCCGCTATTGATTTGATTAAGATAGAAGGTACCGGTTCCGCCGGAACCGGTACCAATAATTAAATTCAGGATTTAGTAGGAGTAACTATGAAGCAGATATTGTTCTTATTGTTGTCGTTAAGTCTTTTATCAGGTTGCTCAACAACCAAAATCTTAGAGGCGACAGGTGGCAGCAAATCCGATGGGATTGTGGAGCTATCTTATCAATATGGATCTTTTGAAAAACCTGTTGTTGATTGGAATGCCGGGCTAGTAACAGCGACTCAAAGGTGTTTAGCGTGGGGCTATAAAGGTGCAGAACCTTTTGGCGGTACAGTTTCTGAATGCCAAGTTCATACGGATTATGGTTGTAATTCTTGGTTCGTTACTGTTAAGTATCAATGCTTGGATTAATGAAAAATCGAATGGTACCATTCGATTGGTACCATTGATTGCGAGTTCGAATGAACAAAAAAATCCGAGAGTTTGTTGGGACGGCTCTGATCATGCTGCTGCTTTCGCAGAACTGCCTCTTTGCCAGAAGCTATAATCCAAATAACATGCGATATGGAATGTCGAGAGCTGAGGTGGAAAATGCCATCGGAGGGACCCTGTCAGAAAAAGGTTCTTTCGATTTTCTTGCTCGCGGGAATGTATACCAGCAATTTAATCTTGATTATAGTCATGGATTTTATCTTCTGTTCGAAAATGATTCTCTTTATGCGGTTCAGCAAGGAGGGAGATCTGTCAGCATCGACCACTGCTATGAGAACCTCCGTTCAGCTGAATCATCCCTGGAATCATGTGTCGCGCAGTCGATCGAAATATCGCCTGAATGGAAAATCGATCCAGAGACTTATGATTTCGAAGGCTATCAATTAACTCTTTCACAGAAGCTCTGGTCTGTTGGGGCAATGGTTCTATTTTCGCCTGTCCTTGCGGTTGGTTTGGTCGTGACTAATAGGGTCAGGTCTTCAATTGTCAATTCTTGGTTCAAATGTATTGTCATTTGAAGACCTGACCCGTTTTCTGCTCGTTTTTTTGAATCAGCTGTTATTGGATGAAAGGCTGGCAGCAAGAGGTTGAAGCGGCACTTTTGGAACCGGTACCTTTAGCCCTGAGACTGTCCCTTCTGGAACCGTCCCCAATATATTATTACGATGCCCGGAATGAGCGGTTTTGAAGTTCTTCAGAGATTAAAAGGCGACAGTGCGACGGCGAAAATTCCAGTGGTCATGCTGTCTGCTTCCGGAGAAACGGCCAATATCTTTGAAGCTGAAAAGTTATGGGCAGTGGACTTTGTAATCAAGCCCTTTAGCTCAGACGATCTTTTGACGGTGATCCGCCGAAACGTAAAAGCTTATGAAGCTTAAGAAGACATAGGTACCGTTTCCAATCCCCAATGGGACTGCTTCGCTGAAGTGCCGGGTTCATATAGTAAAGCACAGGGGACAGTCCCCCCTGTAGCCAATGGTACCGGTTCCAAAAGTGCCGCTATTGATTTGATAAAGATAGAAAAGATAGAAGGTACCGGTTCCGCCGGAACCGGTACCAATAAACCCGGAGGGGAAGGGTTAGCTCAGTGTGTCCCGCTCAGAACCGTCCCCGCTCGCACATTCGCGGCCCGCGCCGATTTGCATCTGCTAATAGCTTCTAGCAAAAATCACCACCGGCAAGTGGCTTTGCAGATCCAAGGAAATAATTGAGGGCAGATTTTGACAGATCCTTCCCCATCAGGTATTTTTTCTGCACCGCCAGCTTTCTAATTCTTTTTAAGGGAGAAACCCATTGAATTCACGGATCAAAAAAACTGTCGCCGTTTTTATTATATTATCCGTCTTTACTGTCCAGAATGCCGCCGCCGCCCCGTCCCTGTCCTTCGGAATCCTTGACGCGGAACGTAATCCCGTCTTTTCGCTCGAGCTTCCCTTCGAACTCGGCACTATCGAGGAAATCCGCCCGGCTGCATCCCGCAAGAACGCGCCGGTCGTGATCGCCATTCAGACATTGCACGGCCATTATGAGACCGCGCTCAAGATCCGTGAACTTTCCGAATTCTTCTATGAAAAGCTCGGCACCGATCTGGCTTTCTTCGAAGGCGCGAGCGGTCAAGTGCACCCTGAGTTTCTCCGCTTCTCGGACGATGACGAAAAAAACGCGGCCGTCCTTGATGATCTCACACGCCGAGGGGAAGTGACGGGCGCCGACCTGACCGCGGCCTCGGGGAGAGTCAAAGGCATCGGCGTGGAAACTGCCGCCGGTTACCGGAAGTCGTACGATCTTTTCAAGGACGTGCTTGGACAGCGCGATAAAACGGAGAGGGCGCTCGAAGAACGCCGGCTCGCGCTCGAGCGGAACGCTTCGCGTATCATCCGTCCCGAATTGCGCGACATCCTTTCGCACTGGTTGAAATTCGGCGAGAACCGGCTCGAGCTCATGGCGGCCGTTGATTTCCTCCGCGAGGGGGCTTCTAGGCTCCTCGGCACCGATCTCCGGTCCGCCGCCGCGCAGTTCGACTGGCCGCAGATGACCCGCCTGGTCCTCCTGAACGATCTCTCGAAAAAACGCAATGAGACTGCCTGGACCGCGGAAGCGTCCCGCCTCGCGGAAAAACTTCGCGGGCTTGGCCTCGACGCTTCGTTCGTCGAATTCCTCGGGTCCGAGGAGAAGGGGGACGGCCCCGCTCCACGCCGCCGTGCGGAGAAATTCCTGACGGAGGCGGCGCCGAAAGGTTTCCGCCTGAGCGAATACCCCCAGGCCGTTTACAGGGCCGCTTACAGGATCATCGAAAGTGAGCTCGACTCGCATTTACTTTACGAAGAAATCGAAACCATGTTCGAGCGGCTTCTCATCGAAAGCACCGGGAATGCGGACGAAGAAAAAATTCTCCGCGATTTCCGCAGGCTCGTCCTCGCGGCCAAACTCACGCGTCTCGAGATGACTCCTTCCGACTGGAGGGAATGGCGCGCCCAGGATTCCGGGGAGAGCGGTGAGACGGGTGCTTTGAAGGAAGCTCTCCGGCTCGCGGAAGCGTTTTACGATTCAATGGAAGAGCGCGAACGCGCGTTCCTCGAAGCGGTAGAGACCTCGCTTCGTTCGGGCAAGGAGAAGACCGCGGTTTTCATTTCGGGCGGCTTTCACGCGCGCGAGATGATGGACCGGCTCGAAAGCGCCGGCATCGCGAGCGTACTCGTGACCCCCCATATCTCGGGGAGCCTCGAAAACGGGCTTTACCATAAAGTCATGCTGCGCAGCGCTACCCTGGAACAGACTCTCTTCACGAACGATCCCGCAGCCTCGAAAGCGCAGGGCTGGGATACCGCGGCCCAGGCCGATGCGGTCCGCGGCATTCTTGCGGAGCAGGGGATAACGGACGTAAAAGGGCTCCCTTATTTTTCGGCGCTCGAAGGGGACCGGGCCCGCTCCGAACTGAGAGCTTCGGAAGAAACCGGCGCCGTTGAGCTGCTTGAGATCGCCCAGACGACGTCCGACTTCGACCAAAATCCCTTTCCCGCCGTCGAGAAACTCGGCGAATGGTTTGCGCCGCACCGCTGGTTCATGGAAAAAGGCAGTGTCGTGCGCGGCGTCGAGTATGTGGACGCTTTCATCCTCGGAGAGGAAAGCGGCCGCTCCGCTCACGGGCTGATTATCCGGCTGAATCTCACGGATTCTGAAGCGCGCAGTTATTCCAAGCAATACTATCTTCCCGTCATTGTTTCCGCTTCCAAACCCGCCGCGGCGGATGCCGAAACGGTCCGCGTCCTATTGACGAACGGGGAACGTTATCTCTCGCTCGCCGAGCACCAGGCCGTTTATCAGAGGATCGCTCTCGAACATTTCCAGCGCCGCAGCCGGATTCCCACGTGGAACCGCGGGCAGGCCGTCTTCACGCCTTTTGATTCCACGCTCGACGGGATTCCCGCGGGCGGCGTCGACGCCGCTCCTCTCGGCGTCTCCACTTCAAACGTGCTGACGAAGGTGACTTCCGGCGGAACTTCCTTCGTCAGCAAAACCTACAAGGACATGCGCGGCGCTTCGGGGCAGGACGGGACCGTATGGCCCGCCAATACTGAAGTCGCGAAATACGAGGCCCTGGTGAAGGGCGGCTTTCCGTACATGCCCCCCCTTTACGGCACGCTTGAATACGTTGACGCCGGGGGAAACAAGACGGCGCTCGGCCTTATGATGAAAGCGGTCGGGACTGAGACGGAAGCCGGCGGTGTTTTCTGGGAAGGCCTGACGCGTTTCATGAAGGACTTGAAAGAATCAGGACCCGGCGAGGCGGAGGAAAGATCGCGCAAGTCTCTCGAAGGGGCCGCGGCCTTCGCCCGTGAGCTCGCACGCACGGTGGCGGAAATGCACGGGGCCTTCCTGAAAAGCGGGCAGAGCGGTTTCACCGCGGCACCCGCTAAGCTCGAGGAGATATTCGCCTGGGGCCGCGCGGGCCGGCATCATCTGGGCGAAGCACTCCTCAACCTGGAGCAGCGCCTCGCGGCGGCTCCCGGCGACGAAAATCTGGCCCGGCTCAAGGAAGAATTCGCGAAACGCCGGGGCGCCATTGCCGAGGCGAAGAGTGCCCTCACAGAACTCGAAGGCATCCTTATGAAAGCGCCCGTGCACGGGGATCTTTCGACTGCGCAGGGGCTCATCGAAGCGCTGGGCGATGAAAAACTGAATGCGCAGTTTTGGGACACTGCCGAGCGCGGCGATCCGGAACTGGTCGCCGAAAAAGCGAAGGCGCTCATCGAACGCGTACGCTGGCTCGATTTCGAAGGCCCTCCCGCGAAAGACGCCGTATCTCCTGACTTCGACCAGAGAGAGAACTGGCTCAAGGATGTTGCGGGCGTCCTCGAAGGTTTCTGGTACATCGCGAACATTCAGCTCTTCGGCTTCCTCGACCTCAAACCCATCGACAATCCCGCTGACCGCGAGGAGGCCCGCAAGGCATCGCTTGTGCTCGCGGGCTTTGCGGAAGCCTCCGAACTGTCCCGTCCCGTCGACCCGGAAATCATCCGCCTCATCAACCGGTGGGTGACGCAGACAACAGACGCTTTCCTCAATGCCTATTTCGATACGATCGAGAGAGACGGCTACGGCAATGCGATCCTCTCCCGATGGGACCGCGGGACCGCCCGGTCGCTCGTGGATTATTATCTGATGGAACGTGCCACGCATGAATTCCAGTACGAATTCTACGCCCGCGAATGGGGCTGGGAAGGCATACCGGGCACCCGCATCCTGCAGCTCACAGATTCCGGCCGCCTCGCTTCCGCCGCCGATGAATCGAAAACCTATACAGCTTCCGGAGACACCGTCTTCGGCGGCGCTCTCACCGAAGTCCCGGAAGTTCCGGAGAAAGAATTCTCCTCGCCTGTCGATGCGGGGATCCCCGTCGACGGCGTCTTCCTCCCTTTTCATCACATGCGCCACGAAGACGACTGGGGCGTCGGCAATTTCTACACCGCGAAGGTCGCCGGAGATTTCGCTCAGGCGCTCGGCTATCACGTCATGCAGGATCTCCCATTCACCTATTCCTCCGCGGGCAATTCGCCCTATTCGGTTCTGAGTGCGCTGCTTCTCGACCCCGTCTACCTGAGCGCGCCCGAAGCGGTGCGCACGCTGGCCCTCGAGGGGATCACGGTGCCGGGGTGGGAAAAATTCCTGGAAGATAACCGCGATACGATCCGCGCCCTCCAGGCGAGCCCTCAGATCCGTCATCAGGACATTATCAATCTCAATCTCGCCGCCGTGCGGCTCATATGGGCGGCGGTGCAGGGGCAGACGGATTCGGAAACCTTCCGCGCCTTCGAGACCTTCAAGGCCGCGAACCGGGAAATGGCCGAGGACGATCTTTTGTACCTTCAATTAAAGTCGGAGCAGGCAAGCGACTGGCGCCAATGGGACGCCGGGGTGCGCGACCGCGATCCCTCGGCTCTCGCCGCCGCCCGCGAACGGCTGAAACCTGAACTTGAGTTCCAGGCTTTCGTCCAGTACTTGCTCGAACATCAGAAGAAAAAGCGCGACGAGCATTACCGGAAACTCGGCGTCTCGACGATGGTCGACATGGCGTTTGCCCCGCCCGACGCCGAAATCTGGAAAAATCCCGCGGCCGTCGGCATGAACAAGGCGAACGGCTACAAGCGCGACGCAGTACAGGGCGTGCCCGGTAAAAAGGAAGCGCCCGTGGGCCAGCTCTGGAACTTTTCGGTGTACGACTGGTCGAATCCCGCGGCTCTCTCGCTCTTCATCAAAGTCTTCAAAATCAATCTGGACCGCGCAGACTACCTGCGCGTAGACCACACGCTCGGCCTGTACCGGATCTTCGTCTTCCTGCAGAAGGGGCTCTCGCTCGAAGCGCTTGGCATCCGGGACCGTATCGAGGAAATCCGCACGCAGGCTCTCGAGGAAAGCACGGACGCCGCGAAAGAACGCGCTGTCGCCGCGGCATGGGAACTTATCCGCACGGCGCTGATTGAAAAAGGCCGGGAGCTTGGGCTCCCTCCCGAGGTCTTCACTCTGCTCTTTGACGAAGCCGGCCAGCTCCGCAAGGGCGGCGCCATGGTGATGGCCGCGCGCAGGGTCCCGAAGGAATTACACGGGCAGAATCTGCCGATGGACTCCCGGTGGCAGCGTTTCCACTGGGAAGAGGATGACCTTTACGATGGGGAGCCGAAGTGGGATACGATCCGCCTGACGGCAAACGAACGGGCGCAGGACAACGGCGACATCCGCGCCTGGCTCTTCCCCGAGGACGGGCACGAACCTCCGCGGCCCGACGACCAGATCCGTCTCGGCTACTTCCGCCTTTCTCCCGGTGAGACCGCCATGGCGGAGCTCGCGGGCATCGCCCAGGAGCGCGGCAAGAAACTCATTTTCGAGACGCTTGGGACAGTGCCGGCGCCTATCCAGGCGTCCTCCAGCCGTTTCGGCAACAATTATTACCCGCTCGTCTACGGGCTCGACCCGTCGAGCTGGTATCATCCGCTCAAGATCAAGACGCGCAGCGGAATGATGACCTTCAACGTTGCCGACACCGGATCGCCTGCGGCGGCCTGGGCCGGCGTGAAGGACTGGGCCAACGTCAAGGGCCCGGCGGTCCGCGCCTTTTTCCCGGAGCTCCCGGGCGAGCAGTTCGAGCCGCACATGAGCTCGGTGACGCCCCCCGTCCATGAAAAGCTTCTTGAGATGGTGTACGATCCGCAGGGAATTTACCCCCAGATTGCGAACGGTCACCTTCCGCTGATCGCACTCCTCGGCCTTCTCGATATCGCGAACCTGCCGGAGGAATACAGGCTCAACATTCCCGGGCTCGGAGGCCAGTGGATCAACAAACTTCCGGAAACTCTCTCGCTCGAAAATCTTGCCGCCGCCGCGAAAGGCGAGGACGCGAGCGAAGAGGCGCGTGATGCCGTACGGGTCGTTCGCGCGCTGCAGGAAAAGCGGAAACGCCATTCGCCTCTTACGACGCCGGCAGATATAAAAATCCTCAGAACTACGCCCGATGTCACCGAGGACGGCATCCAGATCCGCATCGTCTCCAAGGAAGATCCCGCGTCGACGCCGCCTTTCTTCACGGAAACCTACGTGCAGGGCGAGCCGTTGAAAGTAGAGCTCGTCGTGCGTTCCCGGGATGGGATGGAAGCGCGTTTCGATGCCAAGCGCATCCGCTCGGCCCGCGGCGAGACAGCCGCGGTCTCGAACTGGGGCGCGATGGTGAGACCCTTGAAACCCGGCGTCTACGAATTCCGTTTCGAAGTCGAGAAACCGGGCGAACCCCGGGAAGCCACCGCCTCCGGCCGCCTGATTGCAGTGGAGGAAGGCGCTGACCTCAACCCGATGTCTCCCGGCTATGTCCTTACGGCGGATGCGCGGGGCTTCCGCTCTGAAATGAGGGCCGATCTGAATCCCCGGCTTCTCGCGGAGCTGGCCTGGAAAGAAGCGGACGCGGCCGACATTCTTATGCATTTCCGCGCGCTGATGGCGAAATACGCCTACCCGCTTCCGCGGAAAATCATCCAGGATGGAAAAGAAATGGAAGACGGCCAAGGCGGAATCCGCTACGCGCCGAAGCCGTTCACTTATGAGAACCTCAAGGCATTCCGCGACAGCGGCGCTTACGGACCCGCGCTCAGCCCGGCAGGTCTGTATCAGAGGCTCGCCAACGCCCTTTCCCTGTCTTCGTTCCTTTCAGAAGCGTGGGAAATGCCGAAACCTTTTTACGATTATTTCGGGATTCTTCCGAAAGGAACAGTATGGTTCATCCGCGAGGAACTGAAAAAATCACAGGACCAGCTGATAAACTGGATACGCCGCCGAGCGGAAGCGGGACAGATGCGTTTTTCTGTCGTAGTCCAGGGCGCGTGGCACGGGGAAGAAGCGTTCGCCGCGGCCATCATGCTCAGGGAGACTTTCCCCGCGCTTTCCTTTGAAATTCACGCGCGGGATTTCGTCGAGCCCAATCCGGACGAACTGAACTGGGCGGCAGGGCTCGAGAAGCTCGGCTGGCTGAAACCGAAACTCGGCGAATATTTCCACACGGTCGCGGGCGAGGACCTCGGACCAGCCGGCTCGCCCGCCGGATTCAAGGCCTATATCCTCAAGGACGAATGGCGCGGGCTTGTGAATTCCTTCGCTCAGGGGGACATCACCCGGCCGGAATCGTTCGTCCCGGACGCCGACATCGTCATCGCGACGAGAGTCCTCGGGCGCGGCCGCTACGTCACGAAAGAAGAAGACATCCGCCGCGCGCTCGAGAACAGCTATGGCGCTCTCAAAGCGGGAGGCCTGCTTGTTCTGACAGGCGAGGAGGACGTCGCAGAAATACTCGGCGCTTCATTCAAGGACCATTTCAGAGGGCTGGATACGGACGAAGGGCTTTATCAGAAAATGGAAGACGGCGAGGTCCGTTCAGAACTTCGCTCCGGGACAGATATCCGGGGGCAGGAAAGCGTTCGGAACCTTGACCGTTCCGAACCCCGGGACGCGGCCGTCAATTCTCCCGCCATACCTGCCCTGCAGATGCCTTTCCTGGCCGACGGCTCCGAGAATGCCGTTTTCGGCACCGCCTTCCTTTCCGCCGGCATGGCCGATCCGGACTGGAATGAGGGGACCGTGAACGATTACCGTCTCGCCCTCCGCAGGGTGGTCGAAGCCCGCCTCCGCGGGCGCTCCGGCGAAAGCCTCGAAGCGGCGGTCGGATCTCTGCAGACGGTTCTTCGTGAAAACAAGCAAGTCATCGCGCTCTTCGCCCGCCTTCGGGATATTTCGGATGAGGAGACTCTCCGGCAGATTTTCGATTCGGCCCGGTTCCTTATCCGCGCGAACGAGGCACAGGCCCATTACGTGGCCTTGACCGTGGAACGGGAGGAAGACGTAGCTTCGCTGCGCGAAAAACTCCTCGATTTCCTGAAACGGGAATATCCCGAAGATGCGGCCGTCCGCAATCAGATATATTCCCGCATGCCTGTCGTCACTGCGGCACAAAGCATTTCCGGAAGAGAAGTGCCCAAAGGGGCCCTTACCGTCCGCGTGGACTGGACGGCCGGCGCGGAATTCAACGCCGTTCTTCCAGTGTCTGCGGATGAAAAGCGGATCCAGGCCGACCGTCTGCCGGACGGCGCGCTCCTGCGTTTCGACGAAAAGAACCTCGGTTTCGGAGTATCGCTTCTGCAGGCGGCCGCGCTTCTTCTCCAGGGGGCCGAGGCAAGCGGCCTGCGCCAGCTCAAGACCGGCATCTTTGTCCAGGCCGGCACGGGGGCCTTCGAGAATTTCGGACGCCTTTACGACGCCCTCAGGATGATCTCCGCTTCCGCATAAACGGAGCTTCTCTGGATGCGGTCGTTTCCGGCGGGCGCGAGCCGGCGATTAAGATAAAGGGGACGGTTCAAAAAGGGACGGACTGAGCTAACCCGCATTTGACGGACACCTAAAAACGTGGACAATATGAGCTGACCCCGGTTTGACGCACGGATGAGCTCCACTCGAAGTTGCATCAAGGGAACTAACCGGACGCCGTCCGGCGGGGAAGGGTTAGCTCAGACCAAAACTCCAATTAGAGGTACCGTTTCCAAAAGTGCCAGGTTCAGAAAGCAATGATAGTTTTAACCCGGCACTTTTAGAAATGGTACCCATTCTTTTAAGGGATTCGAAGATGAAACTGTCCGATGCTCAAAGACCAGTTTGGTTGGCAGCCGCTGTTTTGTTTTCCCTGACTGGAATTTTTTTTACGTCGGACGAATATGGCATGGCCGCTGTTCTTGCGTTTATTTTTTTAGGGTTTGGCCTGTTCGTTTTTCTATCAGGAGATTATAAGAAGTACTTCGACAGGATGACGGGCTTTATTTCTAAAGCGATTGATAAATTACGGCCTGGAAAAAGTGGAAAATAAAGCTCCGTTACCGTCCCTAAAAATACAGGCTGACAAGCATGAGGAAAGAAACTCTATGAATAGATTCCGTTACCGGTTTCCGCGGACAGCCTTGCTTTTGATGCTTCTGGTTTTTTCTTTCACTTCCTGCGGCCGTTCGGACGTGGACGCGGAGCTTGTCGGCGAGTGGCAGCTGAAGGGGGCTTCTCCCGCCATTTATTGGAAGATCCGTTCGAATGGCACTTATCAGGTTTCAGGGCCCGGTGCGGGAGCGGGACATTCCGGCAGTTTCAGCGCGGCCGATGGGAAATGGTTTTTTACCTCCGAGGCGTGGGGGAAGGACCAGGGAACGTATCAACTTCCCGATGCAAATACGTTACTCAGCGTGGGTAAACTCGGAGCTGGAACCTGGGTGCGCACATCTCCCGTAAAAAATGCGAAGAATAAAAAGCCGGGCCCTTCAAAGGGAGACCCCCGCAAGCTTAAACTTGGGACACAAAATGAGAATGGGAAGGCGCTGCCCAAGGATATTCCTGAGCTCACTGAAGCGGCGACAAAGCGCGCGAGGGAATGGAAAAAAGACGCCGCTGCTGTTTCGATTCAATACGACGAGGTCAATGCTCCGAATATGAAAGGGCCTCAAGTCCGCTATTCTTTTATTTCTCCATCGGAGGGTACGGGCTTCATGCTCACGGTGACGACCGAGGGCGCCGCCCCCTACGAATTCAAACAAAAAGTCAATTGGGGCGAGAATCCCCTGCCGCCCGTTTTTATCGATTTCCCGGTGGCGGTCGAAAGAGCCCGCAAAGACGGTATGCAGGGCGCCGTCATTTCGGGAAGCCTGCGTATTTATGAAGCGCAGGGCATGAGAGCATTGGCCTGGATAATAAGCGCTGCGTCCGGCGGCCGCACCGTGGACGGTGCAACGGGCGAAATCATCCAGCGTGATGTTACGGGCTATATCGATTATTATAACGCGCAATGGGAAAGGGCCGCGCGTGCCCTTCGTGCCCTGCTCGGGGTCCGCGGAGGAGGAGGTTATTCTCCGCCGACTGCAGGTTCTTCGTCGAGCTCAGAAAGCGGTGGTGGTTATCAGGGCATGACCTCGGAAGAATATCAGCAATCCGTTGCTGAATCCAACGCCTACTGGGGCGGTTCTTCGGACGATTACAATCGCGTCAAGAACGGCGAATGCACATGGAGTGATTCATCGAATTACGGCTGCTGATCTTCTGTTCCGGTGCCGATTCCAATCCCGCAGAGACTGCTTCGCTGAAGTTCAGGGTTCAAAGAAATGATGTTTGATTACAGCGGAACCAACTGGAAGGTTCATCACAGGAGAACGGATTACATGGCTTCAACCAGCACGATCATTATGCAGGGAAAAAAAACGCGGCGGCGGGCAGGACGGGGTGTGCTCCCGCTGATTGCTTTGATGCTGGCATGTTCGACTATGCAGGAATCCGCCCGCGCCGGAGAAGCCGAATATCAGGACTGCATCAGGCAGCTTTGCACGACCTTTGGTTTTGCCGAAGACAGCTGTGTGCAATCCTGTGTGCATAAGCTCCATGGCTCCGGCGGTGGGATGACGCAGGCGCCCGTTCCCGTTCAGTATGGAGCCATCGCGATCGAAGACAAAACCCTCATCACGGGATATGCCAAAGACGAAGCATCCCGCGCCGAGGCAGAACGCGAGGCCCTGGCAAATTGCCGCAGCGCCGGGGGATCAGCCTCGGGGTGTAAGGTCGCCGTGTGGGGCCATAACAGCTGCCTCGCCCTGGCAGCAAGCAAGGCAAGCGATGGCGGTGAGAACAACTGGGGTTTTGCCTGGTCTGACGATGGCTGGGTATCCCGGCGAGACGCCACGGCTGCCTGCCAAAAGGATGGCGGCGCCAACTGCAAGGTAGCCGTCACTTTTTGTACCGGATGAGCTATTGAGTAACCGGACGCCGTGTAAATCTTCACAATTTCGGTAACAGCCTGTAGGCTAGTTGTGACCAAACAACACCTACTTTAACCCGTGAGGGAGGCTGTACCTTATGAACCAATCTACCAAGAAGGTCTTGGCAAGTAAATGGCTGCTCATTGTCCGAATATGAATTGATTAAGCAAGGTTGTAGCCCTAACTTTATTAATCTGCGAACCCTGTGCAATACATTCAAGGTCGCGAGAAAAGATATTTATAAATATCACAATCGTTGGGTTGCTTCCGGCCAAAGCATGGAAGCCCTCATCCCTCAAAAACGGGGTCCTAAACCGGGAACGCTCAAACTGTTAAGCAAGGATGAAGAGCGCACGATTATTAAAATCAGGCGTAAATTCAACGCAAACGAGTTTGAAATCTTTCACATGCTTCAGGGGCACTTTAAAGTTCATCCCTCAGTCTCAACTATTTATCGCACCTTTAAACGTTATCCCCTCAACAAGGCCCGAAAAGAAGAAATTAAACGCTATGAGAAACGCTACCCCGGAGAGCAACTCCATTCGGATACGCATAGCTTCGACATCGCTGTGTTTGCGGACCGCAAGAAGCGTTTTCTCTTTGGGCTTTTAGATGATTGCACACGCTTATGTTATGCCGAATTGATCGAAGACAATCGAGCCGCAACAGTCACGAAAGCGTTTTTCAGGGCATACAAATGGTTTGCTCTGCATGGAATTAATTGCGAGGAAGTTTTAACAGATAATGGCAGTGAATTCACAACTTACATCAGCCCTCAAGCCAAGAATCAGCACTTTTTCGAGACGATGCTACGAATATTTGGAATCAAGCACATCTATACAAGGCCTTACCGACCGCAAACGAATGGAAAGATTGAGCGATTTTGGAAAACATTTAAAAACGAATGCATGCGGTTTCAATACACAGCAACAACACCACGCGAATTTGGAGCTGAACTCGATGGCTTTCTGTACCGATATAATTATCAACGAAGACATTCAGCATTGGGACACATTACACCGCTGGATAAACTCAAAGCTGTTACCGAAATACTGAAGTGATACACGGCGTCCCGTTTTTCCTGAGTTTGTTGAAGGAGAAATGTTCCGCTTTCAGTAGATATCTATTTCTTTTTCTTGGATATTTGTCTGACTTTTTTATTTTGAAGCACATGGGGACGAGCGCCCGTAATCAAGCTTTTCCGGGTCTTGTGTGAAAAACTACGACTGCGCTAGTCCCTTCATTCAGCTAGGCCGTTTATCCTTTCTTTGCCACCATTACCTGAAGCATCCGCTAAAAAAATAGCTGTCATCATAGATAAAAGAACAGACATCCAACAAGCGGCTTCGGCACATATTTCATCGCATAATTTTGGATTATTCAAAATCTTAGAGACCGCATAATAAAAGTTACCGCCCTGCTCATCATAGATTAAATTCCAAAATGCGCTTTCCGGGTCACCGTGCGTAAGACTATTGTAACGCGATGTAATACCTCGAATTTCGCCAGGAAAGTCTTTCGCTACCGCGTCCATCATGGTTTGCAGATTCGGCCGCTCACCATGTTTCCAGCCCCTTTTCCAGAGCACGAGCTTTTCAGGCTTCTTGTATAGATATAGGACGATATGCGTTCTTTCAACAAGCGGTCGCAATAGCACAAGCGCCGAGTAAAGATACCCCTGGCGCACAAGCTCACGAATGGATAACGTGATGCTGATGCCTTGAGGAATAATCTGCGAAGCTGCTTTTTGCAAGTCATTCTGTGCTTTCGTTTTCGTAAATTCCGCAACCTGCCGATTCACTTCTAGGCACGTTACAATTAGATTATCGAAGCAATGCACGGTTTCCCTGCCAAGATAAGGCTCATTGGCCGGAGTAAATACGGCGTGCTGTTCTGGCTGTCCGCTTCCCTTTTTCATAAATGAAAGGCCTCTTTGTAGTTGAACATTATTCAGTACCACTTCCAAAAACGCCGGATTCGGTAAATAAAAAAGGCGTTGAGGGATTATACACCTACAACGCCTTGTAAAAACTCCCCTTCATATGCTCAAACTCTGTCGCAAATTAAAGACGCGGACGATAGAGGCCACTCTGTTACCCTCCGACGAACCAGCAGAACGTTAAGAATTTAATTAAGGGTCGGAATGTTACGCTTTATTTTGTTGCGTGTTGAATTTAACAGAGATCAGAGTTCGGAACATTTCTAAAAGTGCCGGGTTCAATTGTTAACACTTGACCAATGCCTTCTTGATCACAAAATAGATCATGTCGATTATTTCCACGATTAAAAACATGATATATCCCACCATCCACTAATGTTCTTGGTCGTCTTGGCATAACTTTTTGTATTTCTCAATTCCTTATCTATTTAGACCCGGCACTTTTAGAAATGTTCCGATCTCTGGAAAACGGTACGCCGTCCAGAGGGAGAGGTTAACTTTCTCTCTCTATCAACTATCAGTCTCTAACGTCTCCCCGCGGACGGCGTGTAAATCTTCACAATTTCGGTAACAGCCTGTAGGCTAGTTGTGACCAAACAACACCTACTTTAACCCGTGAGGG
>ENA-ORBV01007724-ORBV01007724.1-microbial-mat-metagenome-genome-assembly--contig:-NODE-7724-length-18385-cov-5.079364_pt1 | contig 18385 bp, 14 predicted proteins | sample MGYA00237777_ERZ505514 | MGnify/ENA primary metagenome ERZ505514 (study PRJEB26160, sample SAMN06269048) | microbial mat metagenome | isolation source: Oligotrophic lake microbial mat | place... | reverse complement strand
GCACGATATGGGGCGACGACCGACGATACATCGACACCTATTTCTCGAAATGGCCTGGACGTCCCGACTTGTACTTCGCCGGCGACGGCGCCAAACGCGACGCCGACGGGTACTTCTGGATCCTCGGCCGCGTGGACGATGTGCTGAACGTGGCCGGGCACCGCATCGGGACGATGGAGGTCGAGAGCGCCCTCGTGGAGCACCCCTCGGTCGCCGAGGCGGCGGTGGTGGGCAAGCAGCACGACCTGAAGGGGCAGGCAATCGCCGCCTTCGAGTGTCAGACACGCGCGCATTGGCGGAACGCTCCCACTGTAGCCGCCGCCGGACGACTCGCGAGGGCGAAGACGGGGCGCGGCGGCTACCAGATCAACCGTTCGCTACATCAAACTTTAGCACGCGATTTGCATTTCGGAAGCGCCAACATTGCCATCATTTGCCCAACTGGTCGATCGGCCCAAAGAGTCGATCGTTTAGCGTGTGCCCCGCAGGGACACAGAGGATTGGTGCCGTCCCCCTGTGGGGCACACGCTAAACGATTACCATCGCGCGCCGTAGATTGACGAAAAGTCATTGAGTTTTGGCGAGAAAGGGAACGAGATGCAGACGCGAATCGAAGGACTGGCCTACGTTCTCGGCGACAACATCGACACCGATCAGATCATTCCTGCCCAGTATTTGACGTATAATCCCGCGATTCCGGCGGAATTCAAAATGTTCGGCAAGTTCGCGCTCATCGGCGTGCCGGACGATCAGGCGGGGCTTCCGAAGGGGCGGGTGCCGTTCCACCCCCCAGGATCGGACGAGTACATTTCCCCGTACACGATCATTGTTGGGGGAAAGAATTTCGGCTGTGGGTCGAGCCGGGAACACGCCCCGATTGCCCTCGCGGCCGCCGGAGTCGTTGCGGTCGTGGCTGAATTCTACGCTCGCATCTTCTATCGGAACTCGGTCAACGGCGGCTATCTGGTGCCGTTGGAGTCGAAAACGCGGCTCATCGACCGGGTCTGCACCGGCGACAAACTGGTGATCGACATCACGGCGGGAACGCTGACGAACGTGACGAGTGGCGAGGTGACAGAGTTGCTTCCGCTGGGCGAAGTAGGCCCGATCATCGAGGCCGGCGGCGTGTTTCCGTATGCGGAGAAGGTGGGCATGTTGAAGCGTTAAGCCTGCCCGATGGCTTCTCAGGGGTGGATGCCGCGTGGTAAGGTGGGCCTATTGAATGATCGCTTGTTCCTCGCGCCTGGAGAGTTTCCGTGTCGCATTCTGAATCCCAATCGGGTCACGATCTGTCCGGGGGCGAGGTTCTGACGCTCGCCGAGGTCGCTGCATTCCTTCGGGTGTCGGAAGAAGCGGTCGCGGAGTTGGTTGCGAGGGATGCTCTTCCCGGTCAACAAATCGGCCGAGAGTGGCGCTTCCTGAAACGAGTGGTAGTCGAGTGGCTGCGCTACGGCTCGCACGTCAGCCGTGAGTTTCGGATGTTCCCTCCCCCGTGGATGTTTGACCACCCGGTCTGGGAAGATCTGTTCCACGCACTTGAACAGCACCTCGAAGCTGACCCCTTCCCGTATGTTGCGAACATGCTCGCCGCCCCCGAAATTGCGCTCGTACTTGTAGGTCACGGGCAGGTCCGCAGCCTGGCAGGCGTCGATGATGTGCAGACGCTGCACCGTCGCTCCCGCGTCGCCATGCGTAAGCACGCGGTCGAATCGGCCGACGACCAGCACCGGCCTCGGGGTTCGATAGATGTCGACCTGCGCGGTCGGCAGCTGCATGCACCGGGCCAGGGACATGCAGAAATGTTCGTTGACGACCAGATGCGGCGTCGCCTGCCGGTCGGGCTCGGGCTTGAGTATGTGGGTCGATGCCAGCGGCGGTTCGACGAGGAACATGCGCCCGCCGTCCTCGATCGCGCGGTCCAGGTAAACCATCAGCTTGTCCTGCACGCCGGCAATGGACATGCGAACCTTGCCATCCCAGAGCGCAAGCGGCACCGCATCACGCTCGGCCAGTCGTCGGTCCAGCTCAGCGCGGGTCACTTCCCGTGGCGGCGCGACGGCAATGCGGGGCGGTACCTCGTTCGGGCGCCAGAATCGGAAAGCGCCCGTGGTCTCGGTCCCCAATGCGCTGATGAGCGCGTAGAGATTCGATTTCGAAACACGGTAGGTCGTTGCCGCGACGTCCAGCGCGCGTCCCTCGGGCAGCAGGTTCTCCACGAAGCGCTTGACCGCGCCAGTGGAATATCCTTCGGCCGCCTCAAACGGCAGCGCGGGCGACAACGCAAACGCCTGCGGCGAGCCCACCCAACTGGGGTCGTAGCGCAGCGACCATCGGTCCTCCAGGGGGGCATAACCCAGTGTCGCGACCCTCCGGTCGTTCGCCCACAGGGCCAATTCGTGCCGCGCAGGTGGCGCGTCAGCCGCCGGCGTCATCACGCGTCTGGCCGCCCGGGCAGCGGTTGGCATACCGACTGCATCCAGGGATGGTCCTTGGGGCCGAGCACAAGCGCGAGCCCCAACCCGTCCAGCACGGTCAAGAGCTTGTCGAGCCGGACCGAGCCTTTGCCGTTCTCAAGGCGGGAGAGCAGGTCGACAGAGACGCCGCTCAGCGAAGCTGCGTCATCAATACGCAGCGACTGCGCACGTCGACGCGCCCGGATGGTCGGACCGAAGTCGTTGGCGTCGGCAATGCGCAAGATGGTGGGTGGTGCGCCAGGGTTCATTTCGGAGTTCCCGGGGTAAATACGTGATGGTGCATTTCATGAACAAATTCCTTGAATTCCGAAATTTTGTCATACAGAGGCTCCCATAACAAGTAATTTTGCAAAATCCGAACTTCTCGTCGCCTACTGGGCTGAAAGATCGGCGCAACTCAAATTCCGAAACTCGCGCCGTGCCAAAGTCCGAAAGATCCGCCCTCAAGCACGCCGCCGCTCGTCTCCATTCAAGGGTTTGCACGGGTGTACAAGAACTTTGTACGCTTGTTCAATAACGCGATGGACACCCGGACCCGGCCTGCCAGATTGTCCCGCGCAAACAGCGAGCGCGACGCCGAGCCACGCCCGGACCGCAAACTCGCCATCCTGCTGGCGGCGGAAAAGCTGTTCGCGCAAAGCGGCTACCACGCGGTGACGATTCGCCAGATCGCCGACGAGGCGTCGGTGCCGCTGGCGCTTGTGGGCTACTACTACGGGCAAAAGCATGAGCTGTTCGAAGCCATCTTCGAGCATTGGAGTCCAACCATCGAGGAACGCTTGACCGGCCTGCAGGCAGCGGTCGACACGGGCGGTCCCGATCTGCTGCGCCATATCGTTGAGGCCTTCGTGCAGCCGGTGCTGCGTATCCGCGCCAGCGCCGAGGGCGAGTTCTACGCGCTGCTGGTGGCGCGCGAACTCAGCTACGCATCGCCCGAGGCGGACCGGGTGTTGCGCCGCCATTTCGATCCTCTGGCCCATGCCTATATCGCCGCGCTGCATTCGGCGCTGCCGCACGCCAGCATCGGCGACGCCGCGTGGGCCTACCAGTTCGCGCTCGGCAGCCTGTTGCACCACATGAGCGACCAGCGCGTGGAGCGCCTGTCCGGCGGTGCCAACAGGCCCAACGACGTGGTCTCGCACCCGATGCTGGTGCGTTTCATCGAAGGCGGCGTCCGTGCCGCGTTGCCGTTGCCTTCGCCGCTACCTGTTTCGCGTCAGATACCAGCGACCCCCTCCCCAACCCAAACCTCAACCCAACGGAGACACCCATGAAACTTCGCCGCACCCTTTTGTCCGCCGCTGCGCTGGCCGCCTTCGCTACGCTGGCGCATTTGCCTGCCCAAGCGCAGCAAGTCATCAAGCTGACGGTCACCGCCGGCCACCCGCCGGTCTTCCTGTGGGTCAAGACGACCGACGAGGTCTTCATTCCCGAGGTCGACAAGCGCCTGGCCGCGGCCGGCAACAAATACAAGATCGAGTGGACCAAGGCCTGGGGCGGCACGCTGATCAAGCTGGGCAGCGAGTCCAAGGGCGTGGCCGACGGCATTGCCGACATCGGCCTGGTCAGCACCATCTTCGAGGCGGCCAAGTTCCCGATGCAGAACGTCACCTACTACACACCCTTCGGCAGCGAAGACGTGGGCGTCATCAGCAAGACCATCGCCGAGCTGCAGAGCAAGATACCGGCCATGGCCGACGCCTGGAACAAGAACGGCCTGACCTATCTCAACGGCATGGCGCTGGACAGTTACCACATCTGGAGCAATTTCCCGATCACCAAGATCGAGGACCTGCAGGGCAAGAAGCTCAGCGCACCGGGGCCGGCCGCGAACTGGGTCAAGGGCACGGGCGCGGTCGCCGTGGCCGGCACGCTGAACAGCTATTACGAGGACATCAAGTCCGGCGTGTCCGACGGCGCCGTCGTGTTCTCCACCGGCGCCTGGGGCGCCAAGCTGCACGAGGTCGCGCCCTACGTCACCAAGGTGAACTTCGGCTCCCAGTTCTCCGGCGGCCTGGCGGTCAACAAGTCGCGCTTCGACAAATTGCCACCCGAGGTGCAGAAGGCGCTGCAAGAAGCCGCAGATGAATGGTCAGCCCAATACGCCAAGGCCCAGACGGCTGCGGTCAGCACGGTGTTGCAGAACATGACCAAGGCCGGCGCCAAGATCAGCGAGCTGACACCGGCCGAGCGCAAACGCTGGGCCGATGCGCTGGGGCCGGTGGCCAAGACCTGGAGCGCGGACGTGACCTCCAAGGGTGGCCCGGGCCAGGATGTTCTCAAGCAATACACCGACGCCCTCAAGCGCAGCGGCGCCCAGTTGCCGCGTGACTGGACCGCCAACTGAACATGGCGCGCCAGGCGCCAACGACGGTCGCACAGGACAGCTACGGAACACCAATGCCCGGGCAGTTCCAGCGCCTGGGCAAGGTCCTGAACGCACTGGGCACGGTGTGGATCATTGCGCTGATGCTGCTGATCAACAGCGATGTGCTCGGTCGCAACCTGTTCAATGCGCCGGTGAGCGGCGTCACTGAGCTGGTGGCGCTGTCCATCGTCGGCATCGTCTTCCTGCAACTGGCCGACACGCTGCACAGCGGGCGCTTCACGCGCGCCGACGTGCTGCTGGCGCGGCTCAAGGAGACCCGCCCCGTGTTCGCGGCGCGCTTGCAGGCCTTGTACCACCTGATCGGCGCCGGCCTGATGGGTGTCATCCTGTGGGCTGCCTGGGCGCCGCTGGTGGAGTCGGTGCGCATCCGCGAATACGTTGGCGCGATCGGCGCCTTCACGGCCCCAGTCTGGCCGGTACGCCTGATCATGCTGATCGGCCTGTCTGCCACCCTGGTGACCTTCGTGCTGCTGGCGTGGGCCGACTGGCAACGGGCGCGCCAGATTCAGGGTGATGCGCCATGACGGGCCGCCGCCACTGCAGCGACTATTACACCGTTCGTCCTGAGCTTGTCGAAGGACTGACAGGTATCGACCGCTCAGGTTGCCCGACATGGACCACGCTCGCAAAGAGCCCACTCTTCTGGGTACGCCGAGGACTGGCAACATGACCAACGCCATGATCGCCAGCGGCTCGCTGGTGCTGATGCTGCTGCTGATCTGGGGCGGCCTGCATGTGGCGGTCGTGCTCGGCCTGGTGTCCTTCATCGGCGTATGGCTGATCAAAAGCGATGTATCGATCGCAGCCAGCCTGCTGGCGACTGCGGCCAACGACGCGATCAACAGCCATATCTTCGGCGTCGTGCCGCTGTTCGTGCTGACCGGTTTCCTGGTGGCCAAGGCTGACGTCGGCAAGGACGCGTTCGAGGTGGCGAATCAGCTGTTCCGGCGGCTGCGCGGCGGCCTGGGCATCGCCACCGTCGCGGCCAACGCGGTTTTCGCGGCCATCACCGGCATCTCGATCGCGTCAGCGGCCGTGTTCACGCGGGTCGCGGTGCCGCAGATGCTGCGCTTCGGCTACCGCGGCGGATTCGCCACCGGCGTCGTCGCCGGCTCCTCGGTGCTGGGCATGCTGATACCGCCCAGCCTGTTGATGATTCTGTACGGTTTTCTGTCCAATCAGTCGGTGGGAGACATGTTCACGGCCGGCATCATCCCGGGCCTGATGCTGGCGTTTGCCTTTGGCGTCGGTATCGTCTTGATGGCCTACCTGCGTCCGGGCATGGTGTTTGAGGGCGGCGTGCCGATTCCTGTGGACACCCAGGACATGATGGGCATTGGGGAGATTGTGCTCAAGTTGCTACCCAGCATCGTGATGATCGTGGCCGTACTCGGCGGCCTGTACGCCGGGTATTTCACCGCCACCGAGGCAGGCGCGGTCGGCGCTGGCCTGGCACTGGTGATTGCACTGCTCAAGCGCAAGCTCGACGGGCCGGGCTTTTGGAGCGTATTGACCGAGACCGGCCATGTGACCGTGGCCGTGAGTTTCCTGATCATCTGCGCCAGCATCTACACCCGCATGCTGGCCATGTCGGGCATGCCGCAGTTCCTGGTCGAAACCATGGCGCAGGCCGGGCTCGGGCGCACTGCCTTCTTGCTGCTGTACGTGGGCATCGTGATCGCACTGGGCACCATCATCGACTCCTCGTCGATCATGCTGATCGTGCTGCCGCTGATGCTGCCGATCGCCGAGCAGTTCGGCATGAACCTGGTCTGGTTTGGCGTGGTCACCGTCATCGCGGTCGAGATCGGTCTGCTGACGCCGCCCTTCGGCCTGTCGGTGTTCGTCATCAAGAGCACGCTGGCCGAGCCCGGTATCTCACTGGGCGACATCTTCCGCGGCACCATGCCGTTCACACTCATCATGCTGGTCGTGCTCGGCCTGTTGATGGTGTTCCCGCAAATTAGCCTGGTATTACTCAAATGACCAACAACATCAATCCCCTGGCCGGCTTCACGGTCGACCGCGCGAGCATTCAAACCATCGGCCAAGGCCTGCAACGCCCCGAATGTATCCTGGCCGAACCCGACGGCAGCCTGTGGGCGGCCGACGCGCGTGGTGGCGTGACCCACATCGCCGCCGATGGATCGCAGCGCTTCATCGGGCAGCGCACCGACCCGCGTTTCGCACAGGCCGCAGCCGATACCGCTGACGCGTTCGAGGCCAAGTTCACGCAAGGGACCTTGCCCAACGGTCTGGCCTTTGCCGCCAACGGCGATATCCTGATCTCGAATTTCGGCACCGATCTGCTTGAATGCATGACGCGCGACGGTCAGACCCGCACCTTGTTCGACCGCATCGACGGTCAACCGATCGGCAAGGTCAACTTCGTGCTGCGCGACACGAAGGACCGGATCTGGATCACGGTGTCGACCAAGGTCAATCCCTGGACCAAGGCCGCCAGCAGCCGCGTGCGCGACGGCTATATCGCGGTGGTCGAGCCCGGGCGCGGCATCCGCATCGTGGCCGACGGCTTTTATTTCACCAACGAGATCCGACTCGACGCGCAGGAAGAGTGGCTCTACATCGTAGAGACCACCGGGCCATGGATCAGCCGCATGCGGCTGGACGAATCCGACCCGGGCGGCGTGCGCCTGACCGAGCGCGAGGTGTTTGGCCCGGCCAACCTGGGAGGCCCGCCCGATGGCATCGCCTTCGACGCCTTCGGCAACCTCTGGTGCACCCTGGTCATGGTCGATCAGCTGATTGCGCTGACACCCCAGGGCGACAAGCTGCTGCTGCTGGACGACGGCGACAAGGACGCCAGCCGCAATTTGCTCGAGAAGATGGTTGCCGGCACCGCGACGGCAGACGACATGGCCCGTGCGCGCGGCTCCATCGCGCCATGGATGGCCAGCATCACGTTCGGTGGGCCGGACCTGCGCACCGTCTATGTCGGCAGCCTGCTGGGCACGACGATTCCGCATTTCCGCTCGCCGGTGGCCGGGCTGCCGATGGTGCACTGGGCCGGCGCCAACCAACCCCCAAACTGACACGGAGAAACACATGACGCGCAAATTTGTCGACCTCTCGATCTTCCTGGAGAACGACGTTCTCAGCGACCCGCCCGCCTTCGCGCCCAAGATCGAATATTTCACGCACGAGAACACCTTCGCGCAGATCGAGCCTTTTTTCCCCGGCCTGAAGAAGGAAGACTTGCCCGACGGAGAAGGCTGGGCCGTGGAGACGGTCAGCCTGTCGACGCACAACGGCACCCACCTGGACGCGCCCTACCATTTCCACAGCACGATGAACAAGGCGCTGGGTAAGCAGGAGAAATCGATTGCGATCCACGAGGTGCCGCTGGAGTGGTGTTTCCAGCCCGGCGTCAAGCTCGACTTCACGCAGTTGGCCGACGGCTACGTTGTCACCGCAAACGACGTGGAGAAAGAACTCGCACGTATCGGCCACACCCTGGAGCCGCTGGAAATCGTCGTCATCAACACCCGCGCCGGCAAGCGTTATGGCCATCCGAACTACGTCGCCTCCGGTTGCGGCATGGGTTACGAGGCCACGATGTACCTGCTCGAGCGCGGCATCCGCCTGACCGGCACCGACGCCTGGAGCTGGGACGCGCCGTTCGTGCACACGGCGCAAAAATACGGCGCCAGCCACGACGCATCCCTGATCTGGGAAGGCCACAAGGCGGGGCGCGACATCGGTTATTGCCACCTGGAAAAGCTGCACAACCTGGAGGTGTTGCCACCGACCGGATTTTTCATCTCGTGCTTCCCGCACAAGATCCGGGGCGCATCGGCCGGCTGGACCCGCGCAGTGGCCATCTTCGACGAGCGGCTCACCGCCGCCGCCTGACGCCGCGATCAACAACGCGCCCACGAACACGTTAGCCCTCGTACCACCAACCATGCGACGCAACCATACCCACAACCCCGCTAGCGCGAGCTGGCTGCCTGCGGCCAACGCAGCCGGCTGCGACTTCCCGATCCAGAACCTGCCGTTCGCGGTATTCCGTCGCACGGCCAGCGACGAGGCTTTTCGTGGCGGTGTCGCCATCGGCGACCAGATCGTCGACCTGGCTGCGCTGGCCGGCAGCGCGGGCCTGAGCGGTCTGGCCGCTCAGGCCGCGCAAATGGGCGCACGTACGTCGCTCAACGACTTGCTGGCATCGGGCCCCAAGGCCTGGCAAGCACTGCGCCATGCGCTGTTCGCATTGCTGGAACGGGACGCGACGCCCGACATGGTCAGCATCACACGTGGCAGCCTGGTGCCAATGGACGCGGTGGAATACACACTACCCAACCGCATCGGCAACTACACCGATTTCTATACCTCGCTCGACCATGCGCGCAATGTCGGCGTGCTGATCCGCCCCGACGATCCGGTATCACCGAACTTCCGCTGGATGCCGATCGCCTACCACGGCCGCGCGTCGAGCATTGGCGTGAGCGGCCAGCAGTTTCCACGGCCGATGGGCCAGGCCATGCCACCCGGTGCCACGACACCGGTCTACGGCGCCTGTGCGCGTCTCGACTACGAACTGGAACTGGGCGTACATATCGGCGTGGGCAACCCACAAGGCAAACCGATTGCGCTGGCCGAGGCCGAGTCGCACATCTTCGGCATTTGCATGCTCAACGACTGGTCGGCGCGCGATATCCAGTTCTGGGAAATGAACCCGCTCGGCCCCTTTCTGGGCAAGAACTTCGCCACCACGATCTCACCGTGGATCGTCACGATGGAAGCGCTGCTGCCCTACCGGCAGGCATGGACACGCGCCGATGGTGAGCCCCAACCCCTCGCCTACCTCGACACCGACAACAACCGCAAGGCGGGTGCACTCGACATCGAGCTCGAGGTTGCGCTGCAGACCACGCAGCGGCAGCGCAACGGCGACGCACCCGCACGGCTGACGCGCACCAGCTTCCGGCACCAATACTGGACCGTCGCGCAGATGGTGGCGCACCACACCATGGGCGGCTGCAACCTGCAACCGGGCGACCTGCTCGGCACTGGAACCATCAGCGGCCCCAGCCCCGATCAGGCTGGTGCCATCATCGAACTGGCCAAGGGCGGCACGCAGCCGCTGACGCTCGAAGGCGGTAGCGGCCCGGCTGAACAAAGGCGATTTCTGGAAGACGGCGACAGCGTGATCTTCCGCGGCTGGTGCGAGGCGCCAGGCGCAGCCCGCATCGGCTTCGGCGAATGCCGCGGCACCGTGTTGCCCGTTGCCGGCGCGGCGCCAGCCAGCTGACCATGGCATTACACACGCATTGGACGGCCCGTTGCACAGCGGGCAGCGCGTCTTCGTGCAGAACCGCGCGCAGCGCCGAGGCAGCGCCCGCCTGGTGCGCGGCGAGACCGTGGACCCGCAGGCAATCAATTTCCGCTGCGTGCCGACGTTCGAGGTTTCTGACGCGCGGTTGCGCTGGTTGGCTCTCAGGCCTCACCCGACCCCTCGCCGATACCGCGCAGGTCATCGAACACCGGAACCGCCGACAGCAGGACCAGGATACCGGCCAGTGGCACGGTCGCCAGATAACCGAACTGCTGGAAGCCTATGGCGCCCAGCACGCCGCCGACCAGGAAACTGGCGATCAGCATTGCGAGCATCGTCAGACGGTCGCGGTCGGCAAGCACACGCTGCTCCGGCCCCGCGTCGGTCCGATTCCAGTACACCAGCTTGCCCAGGTCGATGCCCAGGTCGGTGACGACTCCGGTCAGATGGGTGGTGCGCACCACCGAACCCGAGATCTTCGTGATCACCGCGTTCTGCAGACCCATCGTGAGACACAGCAGCATCACGGTGGCCGGCACGAACAGGCCGGGGACGTCGGCCAGCGTCGCGCCCATGAATCCGAATAGCAGGAACAGGCCGGCCTCGAGCAACAAGGGCAATGCGAACAGGCTGCGCAAGGCGCGTCGGCGCCCGTAATTGATCATGATGGCCGACACCATCGCGCCAAACAGAAACGACAAGGCGGTGCCCAGCGCACCCAGGGCCAGCGTGAACTCGCCCAGCGCCCGGTTGTCCGCCAGTGAGGACACGATACCGGTCATGTGCGAGGTGTATACCTTGACGGCGAGAAAGCCACCCGCATTGGCGGCGCCGGCGATGAAAGCCAGCGTGACGCCGAGGTGGCGGATGGTGCGTTGCGAACTGGCGTTGCTGGTCAGGCTGCGGGCGTACTGGATAGGCATGCTCCGATGGCAATGAGGCGCGACCGGTACCGCTACACCATAGCGAGCACACCATAGCGAGCACACCATAGCGAGCACACCATAGCGAGCACACCATAGCGGGCAGGCCAGGTTCAGGGTGTGCTGAGGCCCTCTGTGGCCCGGCTACCCTCCCTTGGCATAGGATGTGGCGATGAAATGCGCGAGCTGCCAATTCGACGTGTCCGCGGATTTTGCTTTCTGCCCCCGGTGCGGGAGCAAGCTTGCCACGGTTGCACTTGCTGTAGCTGCAGAGGCCGATCGCCGGTCCGCCACCGTATTGTTCGCGGACCTGACGGGATTCACGGCGATTTCCGAGAAACTGGACCCAGAGGACGTGCGTGCGCTGCAGACGGACCTGTTCGGCGCCCTGCGCACAGTGATCGAGCGGTTTGACGCCTTCCTCGAGAAATTCGTCGGCGACGCGGTGATGGCAGTTTTCGGCGCGCCAGTGGCCCATGAGGACGACCCGCAGCGCGCCTTGCATGCTGCGCTCGAAATGCATATGTGCGCAGCGGAACTCAGCGAGCGCTGGCGCAATCGACTCGGCCATCCGCTGACGCTGCACATCGGCATCAACTCCGGCCGCGTGGTTGCCGGAAACCTCGGGTCAGCGGCAGATGCGGCCTATGCCGTGACCGGCGATACGGTCAACACAGCGGCGCGCCTGCAATCGGCGGCGGCGGCGGGGCAGACACTGGTGAGTCAGGCAACGTTCGAGCTGACACAAGGCGAGTTCGCGTTCGAGTCCGGTGGAAACCTTGCGTTGAAAGGCAAGTCCGAACCTTTCCCCGTCCACCGGCTGCTCGGTGTGCAAGCCCAGCCACACGCCGTGCGTGGCCTCGCCGCGCACGGTCTTGTGGCGCCGCTGACGGGACGTGACGCCGAACTGACGCAAATGGTCGACGCCGCCACGGGCGTGCTGAAGGGCCGTGCGCAGGTCGTGAGCCTGGTCGCTGAAGCCGGCGTGGGCAAGACGCGGCTGGTCGACGCCTTGCTGGAACGACTGGCCGGCACGACGGAATTCAGTCACTCCTCGATACGCCGTGTCGTGTGCTCCCCACTCGGCCAGCGGCCTTATGGGGTCACCGCGGGCTTGTTCCGCGAAGCCTACGGCATCGCGCCGACGGACCCGCTGCAAGAAGCGCGCCGCAAGGTGGAGGAAGGCATGCGCGGGATGGACGCGCAAGAGGTGGAGGTCGCGCTGGTGGTCCCGGTCGTCGGCTACATCCTGGGCTTGCAGGTGACAGGAGGAACCAGCGAGATAGAACCCGAACGGCTCAAGCGCCAGATCTTCATGACGCTGCGCACGGTGCTCGAGCGCCGGCTGGCCCAGGGGCCACTGGTGCTGGTGGTCGAAGACTTGCAGTGGGCGGACGCCGCGTCGATCAAAGGCCTGCACACCTTGTCGGACTGGCTCAGCGATCGCCCGCTGGTGGTGGTGCTGACCGGCAGGCCACCGTTTGACCCTGCGGCGTTGGACTTCGGCCGGGCCACGCATACGGTCGTGCGGCTGGGGCCACTCGCAGATGGCGCCATCGACGCCCTGCTTTTCGCCCTTTTTGGCGCCGCCAAAACTTATCCCATCGCGCGCGAACTGCATCAGCGCATCGTTCGCCAGGCCAGCGGCAATCCGCTATATCTCGAAGAGGTCGTACGCGGCTTGATAGCCGATCGCGTGCTGACACACGATGCCAACGGATGGCACTGCGTACCGACGATCGAAACGGTAATGGTGCCCTCGTCGATCGAAGGTCTGCTTTTGTCACGGGTCGACCGTCTGCCGGCGCCGGTGCGCCGAACGCTGCAGAGTGCCGCCATCCTGGGGCAGGAATTCGAATCCGCGCTGTTGCCCGAGGTCGATGCGCAAGCCGGCGATCCGGCCATGCTCGCCTTGTTGTGTGACGCCGAGTTGCTGGTGCCGGTGCGCATCGCCGGTGCGCCGGCAGCGCAACATCCGGCGCACGCCTACCGCTTCGCCAGCACCATGGCGCATGACGTGGCCTACCAGAACCTGCTGCTGCGCAGGCGCACCGAACTGCACCAGCGTGTCGGAACCGCTCTGGAGCGGCTGCGCGGCACCAGCCCGCAACGGTTGGAAGACCTGGACGCCCTGTGCCACCATTTCAGTCGGGGGCAGGACCAGGCGCGTGGTGCGCGTTACCTCGTGGTCGCGGGCGACTGGGCGCGCGGTATCTATGCCAACGAGGATGCCCTGCGTTACTACGACCGAGCCTTGTGCATCCTGCAAGCCGATGCGGTACACGACATCCAGGCCATCAGCGGCATCCGCGAACACATGGGCGATCTGCTGGGCCCCATCGGTCGCCGCGAACAGGCACGCACGCAATTCGCCGCCGTTCTCGCGTGGTCCGGCGCCACTGCGGATACGGTGCGGGAGGCGCGTATGCAACGCAAGCTCGCCGGCCTGCATTGGGATGCGGGCGAGCGCGAACCCAGTTTCAGCTGCTTGCGTGAAGGCTTGCGTCTGCTCGAACGTCTTCACACTGCCGATGAAAACGACATCGGCGCCGACATTGAGCTCGCCCACCTGTGCCAGGAGATGGGGCGGCTCTCGTTCCGATGTGGCGACAACCAGGGCGCAGTGGATTGGGCCGGGCGCGCATTGCAGCAGGCGGAGTGGGCGGCTCGGCTCGGCCAGGACGACCCGATTGCACGCCGGTCGATGGCCGCGGCCATCTCCCATGCACTCAACACCATGGGCGCAGCGCTGGCCCGGCTCGCGCGCCCAACCGAAGCGGTGGCTCACATCGAGCGCAGTGTCACAGTGGCACAGGAGGCCGGGCTATTGCAGGCGGCTTGCCGCAGCTATGCCAATCTCAGCGTGCTGTATGCGACGCTCGACCCGGGACGCGCGGTCACGACCTGCCAGATGGGGCTCGACACCGCCAAGAAAATCGGCGATCTCGGTTTCCAGTCGCGTCTGTACGCAAATCTTGCCGTGGCGTATTGCGCGCTCACGCAACGTTGTGACGACGAGGGCTTGAAGGCGGCGCAATCCGCAATCGACCTTGACCGGCAGTTGGGGCAGCTTGACCACCTGGCGGTGCCGCTGATAGTGCTCGGGCAAATCCACCAGTGCCACGGCAACGCAGACAAGGCGCTGCACTATTACGAGGAGGCGTTGGCATTGGCCGAAGGGATGGGCGAACCCCAACTGATGTTCCCCTGCTACGAAGGCATGGCGACGGTGTACCTCGACCAGGGCGACGACGCGCGTGCCGAGTCCTACTTCACCCGGGCCGACGCGGTGTGCGCCAAGGCAGGCGTGGACCGCGATTCGCTGGTCGTTCTGCCGTTTCTGTGTTGATGCTGGCGATCAATGCCCTGAGCAGCATGTCAGCTGCGTGATCGCACGCCCGCGTCCTGCAGCCAGCGGCGCGCCCAATCCGGCGCGTTGAGGCCCAGGGGACCCATCACCGCCTCCGGCTGTTCGACCACGCGCACCGGGTCCAGGTCGGCATAGCTGGCCAGAATGTCCGTACGCCGCTCGCGCAACACCGTCGAGCCAGGCTCCAGCCCGGCCACCAGCGTCAGGCCTGACGGCGCCACCGGAAGTGTCAGCACCCACAGCCGCGGCCGGAGCGCCCGCAGGCAGGGCACGATCTTCCAGCCGTCACCGGTGTAGAACCCGGATCGCCGCTCCCGTGCCGCGGTGAGCGCCGTGAGCGGCAGGGTGTCGTGCAGCACCACCAGGGCGCCCGGCGCCGCCCAGGCCTCCAGCCCAAGAAAATCGTCCAGTACGCTTTCAAAGCGGTGGTCGCCGTCGACGAACGCCAGGTCGAAGCCACCGCCGTGCAGGGCGCAGTCCGCGGGCGGAGCGCGCAGAAACTCCGCGCTGGCCTGGCGGTATAGCTGCGCTTGCGTGGGGCAGGCCGCCAGCGGGTCCCCGACGGGCGCCGGGTCTACCCCGACCACCCGCGTGGGCGCTTGCGCCAGGGCCAGTGACTCGCCTTTTTCCACGCCGATCTCCAGGTACAGCCCCGGCCGCAGTTCGCGGTGCAGCCAGCCGAGCCACTGGCGGTAATCGGGCCCGGGCCAGCGCAGCCGAGCCAGGGCCAGGTTCACCTTCGGCAGGTTGGGCTCCTGCGCCAGCGCTTGGCGCAGGACCGCCTCTGCCGCACCGGGCTGGCCGCGCGCCATCAGCAGGCGCGCCCGCAACAGCGCCGGGCGCTCCAGCGGATGCGCGGTCATCAGGCCGACCCCGCCTGTCCCAACACGCGGCGCAGCGTGTGGCCGAACAGTTCGGGGTCATAAAGCCGGGCGCACTGCTCCCAGGCGGCATGCTGCTGGCGCTGCCATGCCGCATCCTCCTGCAGCAGCCGGGCGATAGCTGAAGCGAAGGCCGGGGCATCGCGCGCGCCAAGAATGTCCAAGCCCTCACGCCATTGCAGTTGCCGCACCAGCAGCGCCGACGCCACAGTGGGAATGCCATGGGCGGCGGCTTCGATCACCTTGGCCGGTACGCCACCGGCAAACCGCACCGGCGCGACGAAGACCCGGGCCGCGTCGTAGTGCGGCTCCAGCGCTTGCCGGGGGCCCAGTAAGCGCACGTCTGGGGCCGCCGACGCCGCAACCTGGTCCGACAGGCAGACACCCACCACCGACAGCACCGGCGCCACGTGCAAGCGCTGGCGCAGCAATGGCATCACCTCCCGGATGAACCACAGCAGGCCGTCCTCATTGGGGGTTCCCGAATGCAAGGCGCCCACGAACAACAGGCCGCTACGGTCCGCCGGTCCGGGTGCGTCGCGGCGCGGCTCGATGCTGTGGCTCAGGACGTGGGTGCGCAGGCCGGCCGCCGCGAAGTGACGGGCGTCGCGCTGCGACACCACCAGCACGTCGTTGGCTCCAGCGGCCAACGCCATTTCCGCGTCGATGCGGGCCTGCCCGGCGGCGCGACCCAGCGGCCGCCCCTGTACACCGGCCATCGCGATCTCGCGCAGTGCGAAGAGCGCTTCCGCGTCGTAGACCAGACGCATTCCAGCGAACAGCTCGGGCCTGCGGGCCCGCAGCGGCGCCAGCGCCTGCAGGTTGGGCGGCCGGCTGATCATGAGCACGTCATAGACGCCGCGGCGGCGGGCAAGGAAAGCCTCGAGTCCACCCAGCCCGTGATCGAGCGCAACCTCGACGCTTTGCGGCAAAGACGCACGGATGGCGCGCCAATCGTCCTGCGCCGTCCACAGGGGAAATAGCGTCACCGGCCAGCCCTGAAGCGCTTGCAACATCAGCCGGGCCCTCGGCAGGCCGCCGCCGCGCGCCATGTGCGGCACTTCGTTTTCCAGGAAGAGCACCCGCGGCAAGCGCGGCAGGTCTTCGGGCGAGCGCCAGCGGTCGCCGTCCAGCGGTAGCGGCTGTGGAAGCGGCTGGCCTTGCAGCCACGTTGCATGGCGGGCACAGAACACCGCGCGGTTGCGCTCCATCAGGACCGTGGCGCTGTCGCCCGTCGCGCTGCCCCATTCAACATGCTCCAGCAGCACGGAAGGTTCGTACACCACTCGAAAGCCGGCCTGCCACACGCGCAGGCAGTAGTCGGTGTCCTCGTAGTAGGCCGGCGCATAGGCCTCGTCGAAGCCGCCCAGCATGCGCCACACCGAGGCCGGCGTCACCAGGAACACCCCGGAGACAAAGTCGCTCGCGCGGGCGGCGCGCGCGACGTGACCGAAGGCATCCTCGCCGCGGCCGATGCCACCAGTGGAGCCATCGGCAAACACCCTGTTGCCGGCCTCTTGCAGGCCGCCATCGGTCAGCACCACGCGCGCACCCAGCACGCCGATTGCCGGATCGCCCCGCATGGCCGCCAGGGTCGCCTGCAGGGCGCCTTCCTGCAGGATGGCATCGCTGTTGAGAAATGCCAGCCGCTGCCCGCTGGCCGCCGCCGCGCCCTGCCGGGCCGCCAGGAGAAAGCCCAGGTTGTCCGCATTGCGGATGATGCGCGCCCCCCGCACCCGTTCCAGCAGTTCGGATGTGCGGTCGCTGGAGGCGTTGTCGACGATGATGGTTTCGAAGCTCGCGCCCCGCTGGTCGGCCAGCGCCTGCAGGCTGCGGCGCGACAGGCCGGCCTGGTTGAACAGGACCACGATCACCGAAAGCTCCGGCACGGCGCCGGCCTTCACGCACGACAGGTCGATGGTGCGCGGCACCGCCAGCCAGATGTCCAGGGCATGTTGCGCATGCGCCCGCGCGCGCGCCTTGCCATCGCGCGCCCGCACCTGGCCGGCGCTGCCTTCCTTCAGCCGCAAGCACAGGTCCTCGACCTGCGCCGCCACCCTGCGCCCGTCGACCAGCGGCGAGCCCAGGATGCGGGCGCGCAGTCCCGAGCGGTGCGCCGACAGCGCGGCGCAATCGCCGGCAAGCGCCACTGCCACGTTCTGGAACTGCGCCGCATCGTGCGCTGCCCATTGCGGCAAGCCGATCGAGGCCAGCAGCGACGCCCCCTGGCGCGCCCCGGCCCAGGCGCCGGCCAGCGTCACTACCGGCACGCCCATCCAGAGCGGATCGAGCATGCTGAGGCCGCCGTTGCCAGGAAAACTGTCAAGCACCACATCCACCCTGGCGAACCATTGCAGGTAGTCTGCATACGGCACGAAGGGATCGAACACAACCCTGCCTGCGCCCACGCCCTGTGCTTGCATGCGGTGCAGGATCTCGCGGCGCAGCGGCCAGTCTGCGGCGACCTCGCCAATGAAACGGATGGTCGAGCGCGGTGCGGCGGCGACGACCCGCGCGAAAGCATCCAGGCAGGCGGCGCCCAATCGCAGGCTGCGGGCCGTGACACCGAAGGTGGGGCTGCCGTGGGCGAAAACCGGCGGCGCGCCGGTGGCGGGCGCCGACAGCGGCGGCTCCCAGCACCACTGGCCGCCTTGCAGCCGCAGCACCTCTTCCTCGTAATGTGGCTCCTGCTCCGGCGGGACCGACGCCTGGTCGGCCAGCAGCGCGTCGAACACACCGCCGGCGCTGCCCCAGCAGCCCAGCCAGCTGATCTGTACCGGGGCGACTCGGCGGGCGTAGACCCGTAACAGCTCGAACTGGCCTTCCATCGGGTGCAGTCCGCCAGCGTCGATCGCCACGTCGATGCGGTTGGCGGCGCAGGACTCGGCCAGCGCGTCAGGCTCCAGGGGGTGCAGGCGCACATGCGGCGCAAGCCCGGGGCAGGGATGGTTGGTGTAGAGGAAGATTTCAGCGCGTTCCGGCTGTCTCTTATACACATCTCCGAGCCCACGAGACTAAGGCGAATCTCGTATGCCGTCTTCTGCTTGAAAAA
>ENA-ORBV01007723-ORBV01007723.1-microbial-mat-metagenome-genome-assembly--contig:-NODE-7723-length-18386-cov-4.807799_pt1 | contig 18386 bp, 18 predicted proteins | sample MGYA00237777_ERZ505514 | MGnify/ENA primary metagenome ERZ505514 (study PRJEB26160, sample SAMN06269048) | microbial mat metagenome | isolation source: Oligotrophic lake microbial mat | place... | reverse complement strand
AATATGATCAGCCTGTCCGACGCCGGCGCCCACCTGACGCTGTTCTGCGACGCCGGTTACGCCATGCATCTTCTCGGCCGCTGGGTGCGCGAGCTCGGCCGCTTCAGCCTGCCGCACGCCATCCGCAAGCTGACCGGCGATCCCGCGCACATCTACGGCATCATCGACCGCGGCCGCATCGAAGTGGGTGCCTGGGCCGACCTGATGCTGTTCGACCCGGCGACCATTCATGTCGGCAAGACCCGGCGGGTTGCCGACCTGCCGGCCGGCGCCAGCCGGCTGATCCGAAGCGCACCCGGACTGCACGGCGTGTGGGTCAACGGTACCCAGGTTTTCGACGGCAAGGACTACGTCAAGGTCGAGCCGCCGGGCCAGGTCCTGCGCCGATTCAGCACCGCCAAGCCGACGCTCGCCATGCCATTGGCGAGAGCCGCCGAATAGCGGACACGAATCCCGGCAAGAATACTTGACGATTCCGCAGGAATATGCCTATATTTCCTATAGACCGGCGCTTGGATTGCGCCGGCCTTTTCTTTTGGGCATGACCCGCCCGCGCACGCCGCGGGTACGACGCAATCCAGCGTGTGGGTGCAGCCGCCGCGGGTCCTTACCCGTGGACAGTCCCAACAACGACCCCGTCTCAACGCAACGCCGAATAACGAAGTGCGAACAGACACTTGGACGACGCCTGGGCACAGGCGCGAAGGGGCACATGCGAACGAAGAAGTCCGGCAGCCGCGTAAAAGCCACTGGAATAAGGCTTATCCCGAAGTCTGGCCCAACTCTGGACACAACATTCGGCTCGTTTAGGTGGGCCCCTGCGCGGGCGTAACACCTTGGAATTCCTGGTTCTTCGGCGTGCGGAGAGCTGAATTTCGGTCGCGAATGCGTGCCCGATCAGGAGGCGGACAAGGGCCCCGGATCGCCACCGACGGGCCTCCGCAGGCAGGCGACGTGGTGGCCTTCGGCCACCTCGATCAGCGGCGGCGCGATCACCTTGCACTCGGCGATCGCGTAGGGACAACGCGTGTGGAAATGGCAGCCCGGCGGCGGATTAGCCGGGCTCGGAACGTCGCCCTGGACGATGCGCTTGCGCTGGCGGCGACGCTTGGGATCGGGCGCGGTGGCTGCCGACAGCAAGGCCTCGGTGTAGGGATGCAGCGGCCGCATGAAGAGCGAGCGCTTGTCCGTGAGTTCGACGATGCGGCCGAGATACATCACCGCGATGCGATGGCTGATGTGGCGCATCACCGCGAGATCGTGGCTGATGAAGAGATAGGCGAGCCGGAATTCCTCCTGCAGGTCGATCAGCAGGTTCAGCACCTGCGCCTGCACCGAGACATCGAGCGCCGAGACCGGCTCGTCGGCCACGATCACGTCGGGATTGACCGATAGCGCCTTGGCGATGCCGAGCCGCTGGCGCTGGCCACCGGAGAACTCGTGGGCATACTTGCGCATGGCGTCGGGCCGCAGCCCCACGCGCTCGAACAGGCGGGCGACGCGGTCGTCGGTCTCGCGACCGCGAGACAGGCCGAAGTTTTCGAGCGGCTCACCCACGATCGTGCCTGACGGCAAGCGCGGGTTCATCGACGAATAAGGATCCTGGAAGATTGTCTGGATGCGCCGGCGGTGGGCCCACATGGCACCGGGCTTGAGGGACGAGATGTCCTCGCCCGCCAGCACGATGCGGCCGGCCGTGGGCTCGACCAGCTTCAGCACCGTCTTGCCGATGGTCGACTTGCCACAGCCTGATTCGCCCACCAGCCCCAGCGTCTCGCCACGGGCAATCGTGAAACTCACACCATCGACAGCTTTCACCGCGCCTATCCGGCGCTGCAGCAGACCGCCATGGATGGGGAAATGCTTTACGAGGCCTTCAACCTCGAGGACTGGGGGCTCGGTCATAGCGCGCTCGCCCGCACGCGATCGATTTCCCAGCACGCGACCGTGTGGCCCGAGCCGACATCGACCAGCGGCGGCGGTTCCACCGCGCAGCGCCCGGTCGCGAAGCCGCAGCGTGGCGCGAAGGCGCAGCCGGGAATGGGTTGCGTCAGCCGCGGCACGAGCCCGGGAATCTCCTGCAGACGGGGCCGCGTGCCGGCGGCGTCGGCCTCGATGTCGAGGCGCGGGATCGCCCGCATCAGGCCGCGCGTATAGGGATGCAGCGGCTCCTCGAACAGCGCCTCGACCGGCGCCTCCTCGACCTTGCGGCCGGCATACATCACCACGACGCGCTCCGTGGTCTCGGCAACGACACCGAGATCGTGGGTGATCAGCACGATGGCGGTGCCAGTCTTCTCCTTGAGCTCCAGCATGAGCTGGAGGATCTGCGCCTGGATGGTGACGTCGAGCGCCGTGGTCGGCTCGTCGGCGATCAGTACCTGCGGGTCGCACGACAGTGCCATGGCGATCATGACGCGCTGGCGCATGCCACCCGAGAGCTGGTGCGGATATTCGTCGAGACGACGCCTGGCGTCGGCGATGCGCACCAGATCGAGCATTTCGAACGACCGCTCGCGCGCCGCCCGCCACGGCACGCCCATGTGGCGCACGACGTTCTCGGCGATCTGGGTGCCCACCGTCAGCACCGGATTGAGGCTGGTCATCGGCTCCTGGAAGATCATGGAGATGCGATGGCCACGCAGGCGCTTCATCGCCTCTTCGCCCAGCGTCGTGAGCTCCTCACCCTCGAACTTGATCGAGCCCGCCGCAATGCGCCCCGTCTCGGGTGGGATCAGGCGCAGGATGGAGAGCGCCGTCACCGACTTGCCGCAACCCGACTCGCCCACGATACCGAGCGTCTCGCCACGGGCCAAATCGAACGACACGCCGTCGACCGCGCGCACGACGCCATCCAGGGTGTTGAATTGGGTCTGCAGATCGCGAACCTCGAGGATATTGCCGACAGCAGCGCTCACAGGCGCCTCGCCAGGCGGGGATCGAGCCGGTCGCGGAGCCCATCACCCAGCAGGTTCACCGCCAGCACCGTGATGGCGAGGAAGATGCCGGGAATCAGGATCGTCCACGGCGCGATCTGAAAGAAGGTGCGGCCCTGGGCGATGATGTTGCCCCAGCTCGGCACCTCGGGCGGCACGCCGGCGCCCAGGAAGCTCAAGCTCGCCTCGATCAGCATTGCGGAGGCGCAAACGTAGGTGGATTGCACGATCAGCGGCGCCAGCGTGTTGGGCAGCACGTGGCGCAGCAGCAGCTTGGTATTCTTGGTGCCGCCGGCGATGGCGCTTTCGATGTAGGGTTGGCTGCGGATCGACAGCACGACGGCGCGCACCACACGGACGATACGCGGCACCTCGGGAATGACGATGGCCAGGATCACGATGCCGAGGCTGGGACGCGTCAGCGTGATCAGCGCGATGGCGAGCAGGATCGAGGGGATCGCCATCAAGCCATCCATGATCCGCATGACGATGCCGTCGACCTTGCGGAAATAGCCGCACAGCAGGCCGAGGGCGAGGCCCACGGCGCTGGAGAACAGCGCGACCGACAGGCCCACGATCAGCGACACGCGCGCGCCGTAGACGGTACGCGAAAAGATATCGCGGCCGAACTGGTCGGTGCCGAACCACCAGCGCTCCGACGGTGGCTTGAGGCGATTGACCGGCGCGATCTTGAACGGATCGCTATAGGCGATGTAGGGCGCGAAGACGCCCACGATGATAAGAGCCGCCAGCAACACCGCGCCGAAGGCGATCGTGGGATTACGCCGGATGGCGGTGGCCAGCGAGAAGCGGCGCGGCGGCAGGACGAGATCGTCGGTGATCGCGGTCATGTCAGTACCGGATGCGTGGATCGAGGAAGGCGTAGGAGATGTCGATGATCAGGTTCACCAGCACCTTGGCCGCGGCGAACACCAGGATCAGCCCCTGCACCACTGGATAGTCGCGCTTCAGGACGGCATCGACAGTGAGGCGACCGAGGCCCGGGATGTTGAACACGGTCTCGGTGATGACCACGCCCGAGATAAGCAGCGCGATACCGATACCGATCACGGTGATGATCGGCACGGCGGCGTTCTTGAGCGCATGCAGCAGCAGCACGCGGTCGGTGGCCAGCCCCTTGGCGTTGGCGGTGCGGATGTAGTCCTGCGCCAGCACCTCGAGCATCGAGGCGCGCGTGATGCGTGCGATCAGCGCCATGTAGGTGACGCCCAGCGCCACCGACGGCAGGATCAGGCACTCGACGAATGGCCACAGGCCCTCAGCGATCGGGCGATAGCCTTGCACCGGCAGGAGCTGCCACTGCACCGCGAAGAAATAGATCAGGATGTAAGCCAGCACGAACCCCGGCATGGCGAAGCCCAGCACGGCGAAACCCATGACCAGGCGGTCGACCAGCTTGCGCGCCTTCCACGCCGCCAGGACGCCGATGGGAATGGAAAGTGCCACCGCCACGAACAGGGTCGAGAGCGTGAGCGCCACCGTGGGCTCGAGACGCTGCGAGATCAGGCGCGTGACGGCGAGGTTGGAGAAGATCGAGACGCCCATGTCGCCCTGCGCCAATTGCAGCATCCAGACGAAGAACTGCTCGACCATCGGCCGGTCGAGCCCAAGCTTGGCGCGGACGGCGGCAATCGCCTCCGCCGTGGCGTCCTCGCCGGCAATGATCGCCGCCGGATCACCTGGGGCAAACCGCAGCAAGAAGAACACGAACAGCGCCACCACCGCCATCACCGGCAGGGTAGCGAACAGTCGGCGCACGATATAGGCGGTCATGCGCGCCGCCTCGGAAGAAGAAGCGTCACTTCTTGGTGATGCCCCACAGAACTGCCAGTCCAGTGTTGGGCACGACCCCGTCGATCTTGTCGGCGCGGAAGGCGAGCGGCGTGTTCCACTGGCCGAACGGGATGTAGACGACCTGCTCCATCGCCCGCGTCTGAAGATCCGTGGCGATCTTCTTGCGCTCCTCGTCGGTCTGGGCAAACGCGAAGGCGTTACGCAGCTTCTCGATCTCCGGATCGCACGGCCAGCCGAACAGGCCCTTGTCGCAGGCCGCCCCGATCCAGGTGTGCAGCACCGGATTGGACGCGCCGACACCGCCGGTCGTGGTGACGAAGATGTTCCAGCCGCCCTGGGCCGGCGGCTCCTTCTTGGCGCGGCGCGAGACGACCGCGCCCCAGTCCATCGACTGGGCATCGACGTTCAGGCCCGCCTCGCGCATCGCCTGCACCAACACCTGGGTTGCTGGCGTGATGGTGTTGTGGTCGGTGGTGAACAGCACGGTGATCGGCTCGCCCTTGTAGCCGGCCTCCTTCATCAGCTGCGCGGCCTTCTTGGGATTGTATTCCTTCATGAGGGCTGACCCGCCGGTGTTCTCGTACGGACCGCCGCAGGTCAGCAGGCCGTGGCAGACCCGGTAGAATTCCGGGTTACCGACGATGGCGCGAAGGAAATCCTCCTGGTTGATCAGGTGGTACATCGCCTGCCGCGCCTTGACGTTGTCGAACGGCGGATGGAGATGGTTCAGCCGGATCATGCCCTGCGTGCTGTCGATCTTGCCGGTCATCATCAGCTTGACGCCCTTGGCCTTGGCCAGGATTGGCAGGAAGTCGTTGTTGGGTGCCTCGTAGAAGTCGATCTCGCCGTTGACCAGAGCCGACATCGCCGTCTGCGGATCGGAGATCCACACCAGTTCGATACGATCGACACCGGGGATCTTGCTGCCGGCGAAGGACGACGGCGGCTCATTGCCCGGCCGCGGCACATAGTCCTTGTTCTTGAGGTAGATCGCCTTGCTGCCAGGCACCCAGAGGTCCTTGGCGAACTTGAAGGGCCCGGAGCCGATCGCTTCCTTGACCTGCTGCTGCGGGTCGGTGAGCGCCTCCTGCTCGCGCATGATGATGGCGACCGAACTGCCGCTCTTGCCGAGCGACTCCAGCACCATGCCGTAGGGCTCCTTCAGGATCATCTTGAAGGTCTTGTCGTCGACGGCCTCCAGTTTGGTCACGTAGGAGAAGAGCCGGATGCCGACGCCGTCCTTGGCGCCCCAGCGCTTGAGCGAGGCGATGACGTCCTTGGTGGTGACCGGCGAGCCGTCGTGGAACTTGAGGCCGTCGCGCAAGGTGAAGGTGTAGGTCAGCTTGTCCGGGCTGATCTCGTACTTGCCGACCATCTGCGGCTGCGGCTTGAGATCGGCATCGTTGCCGAACAGCGTGTCGTAGATCAGCATGCCGTGGATGCTGGCAATGGTCTGGGTGGTCCAGATCGGATCGATCACCCGCACATCGGCATGCATCACCGCCCGCAGGACCTTTTCCTGGGCTTGTGCGGCCGTGAATGGAACGACCAGCGCCACGGCGCCCGCGAGAATATGTTTCAACATGCGATCGACTCCCTAAGCTCCCCGCAGTCAGTATGCTAATCGACGTGCGCCGTTGTCCAGCACGACACGACGCTTGGGCACGACGCTAAGATATGAGGCCGCGTGGCCGCGCATCGGGATCGAGCGGCCAGATCGGCCGCTGGACCTTGGTATAGGGCATCTTGCGGTGGTCGCGCCTGAGCGGTCCGCTCGATTCGACGTAGACCACCTTTTTGGCGATCGGCCCGTAGGCCGCCATGAAGTGATTGGTCGATTTCACGACGACGATCTTCTTCCGGGCCGGATCGATGCCGAGATTCGTGAACAGCTCGAGCCCGGTCGCCTGGGTGCGCTTGGCGATCAGCACGACATCGACGCCGCCCACCCGGACGGCGGCGCAGTCGCCCACCGGCACCTGGGTCGGGCCAAAGCGCTGCCAGGCATCACGCTTCAAGCCCACGATCTCGACCTCGGCATCGACCGGCTGGCCCGACGAGGGCGCGATCTTGCCGCCGAATCGCAGGGCGATCTTCGCGCCGAGGCCGGCGTCGAAGCAGATGCGGACGGCGATCGGATCCCAGATCGGGCCGAGGCAGGCATCCTCGACCTTCTCCGTGATCAGGTGGCGCAGGATGTCGGTATTGTCCGAAGGCGCACCGCCGCCGGCATTGTCGGCCGGATCGGCGATCACCACCGGGAGATCGTTGAAGGCTCGCGCCTCGCCTACGCCACCCGGCACGTCGAAGAATTGCGGCGAGGTCTTGCCGCGCAACGACACCAGTTCCTCGCCCAGCGCAGTGGCCAGCGCATCGGCCTTCTTCTTGTCGCCGTCGGCGATCACCAGGACCCGCGTGCCGATCTCGGGCACGTCGCCGTAGGGAAAGCAGTGCGCGATGGAGACGGAGAGAATGCCGTCCTTGCCCTCCATCGCCATGATGCGGTCGACGAGTCCGCGCATCGGCTGGATCGTGGTGGGATAGCTCTGGATCTGGCGGCAGTCGTAGACCGAGGTCACCGGCTTGATCTGTCCGCGCAACGTACGCAGCACCAGATCGAGGACGTCCTCGGCGCGCTCGACCACGTCGGTATGGGGGAATTCCTTGTAGAGCACGATGATGTCGGAGGCCGCGACGCGCTTCAGGGTGAGATGGCAGTGCGGATCGAGCTCGACGCCGATCACACATTTCGGGCCGACGATGGCGCGGGCTCGCTCGATGATGTCGCCTTCGACGTCGTCATAGCCGTGCGCCACCATGGCACCGTGCAGACCGAGCAGCAGCCCGTCGACCGGCAGGGCGGCCTTGAGCTGGTCCAGGATCTCGTCGCGCATGGCTTCGTAGTCGGCGCCGTTGGTGGTGCCGGCCGGACTGGCGGCGAAGCAGCTCCCTTCGATCAATTCGAAGCCCTCTGCCTTGGCCCTGATGCGGCCGACGAACAGCGGCGCCGTGCACATGCGCGGCGCATCGGTCGGATGCTCTCCAGGACGCAGGAAAACCGACTCGCGGTAGTTCTCCAGGCTGGTCGGCAGCGGCGAGAAGGTGTTGGTCTCGGTGGCGAGCGTGGCGGTGAAAAGACGCATGAAGCTCCTCAGGGAACGGTGCCGTCGGGAAGTGACTCGCAGTGCCGGGCGATGGCGCCCGGCGTTGTCAGCCAGATCGTCTCGCGTCGCGCCGCGATATGTCTAAGCGCGCGCTTGAGATGCCTCAACCGGTGTGGCTGGCCCACGAGATAGGCATGCAGCGCCACGCCCATGACCAGAGGACGTGTTTCCGAAAGCTCGAGCATTTCATCGAACTGGTCGACGATCATGTCGGCGAATTCCGCCGCACCCATCTTGCGCGCGACGATGGCCGGAATGTCGTTCACTTCCTGCGGATAGGGCACCGCCAGGATGCGCCGGCCGCCGCGGCAGCGGAACCAGATCGGCTGGTCATCCATGCACCAGTCGAGGAGATAGCGGTATCCCGCCTCTGCCAGGAGGTCCGGCGTGCGGTGGCTGTGGGAGATCCATGGCCCCAGCCAGCCCTCCGGCTTCAGCGCTTCGGCTTCCGACAGGCGGCCCGTTGCTTCGCCTATCAATGCGCGTTCGGCCGCCTCGTCGAGGTGGCCCTGCCGCTCGGCATTGGTGCGGCCATGGCCCACGATCTCGTCGCCGCGTGCCCGCACTGCCGCCATGAGGTCGGGCGCGTAATCGTACATCGAGCTGTTGGCGAGGGCCGCCAGCGGCAACCCGAGTGCATCGAAAGCATCGAGCAAGTACCAGGCCCCGACGCGGTTTCCATAGTCCCGCCAGGCGAAGTTGAGGACATCGGGTTGCGGCCCACCCGGTGCCAGCTCGGCGCCGAGACCTTCGCCGAAGGAAAAGTGCTCCAGGTTGAGAGCGAAGTAGACGGCGAGCCGCCGGCCGCCGGGCCACGAATAATCGGCGCCTCCGCGCAGCGGCACATAGTCGTATCGATCATGGGTCGGGAGTTTCATAACCAAGCGTAGCGTCGGATTTCCCGATGGGCTACGGTTACACACCGAATGAAGAAGCCGTCGGCACTGCCGCGGACGCATGGGAGGATTTTGAGCGTTGACGGCGACGAGCGTTGAAGCATTGCCTGCAGTAAACGAGGTGCAGCGCCCCCCGCGCCGCCTTGCAGCGCCGCTATGGGTGGCCGCGCTCCTTCTCCTGCTGACATTCCTGGTGATCTACCCGCTGCTGATGCTGGTGTTCGGCGCGCTGAGCGACTCCAATCCCATCGTCGACGGGTTCGGAGCGTTCAAGCCATCGGCCAAGCATTTCCTGGAAGTGCTCGCCAACCCGAATGTCCACCTCGCTTTCTTCAACGCGCTCGCGGCCTGCGGCGGCGGTACCATCCTGGCGGTGGTGATCGGCCTCGCCTTCTCGTGGATCGTCGTGCGCACCAACACGCCGTTCAAGGGCTTCATCGCCGGCGCCAGCATGATCCCGCTGTTCGTGCCGCCGCTGGTCGCCGGTGTCGCCTGGGGCATCCTGGGCTCGCCCAAGACCGGCCTGCTCAACACCGCGCTGAAGTGGATGAACATCGATTTCCGCTTCGACTTCTATTCGATGTCGGGCCTGATCATCGTCTTCGGCATCTACTACGCGCCCTACGTCTACATGTTCACCGCCTCGGCGCTGAAGAACATGGACCCGAGCCTCGAGGAGGCGTCGGAAGTCGCGGGCGCCAGCGCCTTCACGACCATCTTCACCATCACCTTCCCACTCATCGCACCAGCCATCCTGGCGGGATCGCTGCTCAGCTTCGTGGTCATGCTGGGCATCTATGGCGTGCCCGCAGCCCTTGGCGCGCCGGCCAACATCAACGTGCTCACCACCTACATCTTCAAGCTCACCGCCTGGAGTCCGCCCCTCTACAACACCGCCGCTGCCGTCGCGATCCTGCTGATGGCCGTCACGGCCATCCTGGTCTGGGCGCAGCAACGGCTCCTGTCCGGCCGCAGCTTCGCCACCGTCGCCGGCAAGGCATTCCGGCCGCGCAGCCTCAATCTCGGCAAGTGGCGCTGGTTCACGTTCGGGTTGGCATTGACCTATCTCTTCGTGGTCGTCGTGCTGCCGACCCTGGCGCTCATCATCGCGGCGTTCCGCAAGTTCCTGTTCATCAAGGACTTCGATGCGCTGTTCGACATGAAGCAATACAGCTGGGTTCACTTCAACAGCGTGTTCGACAATCCGCTCACCATGCTGTCGATCTGGAACACCCTGAAGGTTGGCGCGCTCACCGCCGTGGTGGGCGGCGCGCTCGCCTTCGCCATTGGCTACACCGTCAACCGAACCAACGTCGCCGGCCGCAAGTCGATCGACATGCTGGCCACCCTGCCGATCGCCATTCCTGGTCTGGTCGTGGGCGTCGCCTACCTGTGGGCCTGGATCGGCCTGCCCGGCGGGCTCTACGGCACGCTGTGGATCCTGGCGCTGGCCTTCGTCGCCCGCTTCATGCCCGACACGGTGAAGGCGCTGTCGACGTCATTCATGCAGATCCACAAAGAACTCGAGGAAGCTGCCTGGATCTGCGGCCGCGGCCTGCTCGGGACCATCCGCACCATTGTCCTGCCGCTCGCCCGTCCCGGCGTCGTGGCGTCGATGACGCTTCTGTTCGTGCTGGCCGTGCGCGAACTCGGCTCGTCGCTCTTCCTCTACACCAGCGACACGACCGTGATGGCCGTGCTCCTGCTCGACTATTACGAAGGCGGCAACGTCGGCAAGACCGCCGCCTTCAGCCTGGTCCAGACCCTGATTCTCGCGGTGCTGCTGGGCTTCACGACCTGGCTTTCACGCGATGCGGCGCAAGGCAGCGCCCGTGTCGGCTGAGCAACAACGACAAGACGACAAATAGGAGGATATGCCCATGCAGCGCAGGACAATGACCGCCACCGCGATCGGCCTGGCCCTTGGCCTGGCCGCACTGCCGGCAATGGCCCAGAACGAGTTCGGCTCCAAGGAGCTGATCGCAGCGGCCGAGAAGGAAGGCGCGCTCACCTACTACACCGCCAACTTCGCCGAGACGGAGCAGGAGGTCATCAAGGAGTTCAACAAGCGCTTCCCCAAGATCAAGGTGTCGATGGTCCGCGCGCCAGGCGGCCAGCTCATCACCCGCATCAAGACCGAAGCGGCGGCCGGCAAGCTCGGCGCCGACGTGGTCAACCACTCCGACCGCGGCCTGATGCTGGAACTCGCCGACCTCTTCCAGGATTACGCGCCGCCGAACGCCGCCGACTACCGGCCCGATGCGCTGGTCTCGCCAAAGCTGTGGCCGGGCGTCACGCTGGGCTGGGCGATCGCCTACAACACCGCGCTGGTGAAGAACGCGCCCAAGACCTGGATGGATCTCACCAAGCCCGAGTACAAGAACAAGATGATCGGCCAGGTCGTCGCCCCGTCGGGCGGCACCACCTGGACGCGCTCGATGTTCGAGCGTCAGGTACTGGGCGAGGACTACTGGAAGAAGCAGGCCGAGCTCGGTATTGCCATGTATCCGTCGGGCGCACCGCTCTCCGACGCTCTGGTGCGCGGCGAGGTCACGATCGCGCCGCTACTCTACAACATCATCTACACCAAGATCGTCGAAGGGGCGCCCGCCGAGGCGATCTTCGCGCCCGAGGGCGTGCCGATCATCCCCTACGCCGACGGCATCACCAAAACGGCAAAGAGCCCCAATGCCGCCAAGCTGTTCATGAACTGGCGCCTGTCCAAGGAAGGCCAGGCCTTCCAGATCGCCAAGCTGGGCAACATCACCTCGCTCAAGGATCCGCCGGCCTTCCCGAAGGGCTGGGATCCCAAGGTGATCAAGGTCTGGGTGCCGAACTTCGAACAGTTCGAGAAGCTGCGCGCGCCCTGGGTCGAAGAGTGGAACAAGACCTACGGCTATCGCCAGTGAGCTCCGCACTTCTCATCGAGGATCTGGTCAAGCGCTTCGCGACGGGCAAGCCCGCTGTCGACGGCGTGAGCTTCGACGTTCCGGCCGGCGAGATCGTGGTTCTGCTGGGGCCCTCGGGCTGCGGCAAGACCACGACGCTCCGCTGCGTGGCGGGACTGGAACATCCGACGGCCGGCCGCATCTCGATCGGCGGCCGTGTCGTGTCCGAGCCCGAGCGCGGCGTGCTGGTCAGCCCCCGCGAACGCGACATCGGCATGGTGTTCCAATCCTACGCCGTGTGGCCGCACATGACGGTCCATCAGAACGTTGCCTATCCGCTGAAGCACCGCCGCAACGGCGGCGGCGACGTTGCCGCCAAGGTGCGCGACACCTTGGAGCTGGTGGGCCTCGGTGACTATGCCGAGCGCTCGGTGACGTCGCTGTCGGGCGGCCAGATGCAGCGCGTCGCCCTGGCGCGCAGCCTGGTCTATCGCCCGCAGCTCCTGCTGCTCGACGAGCCGCTCAGCAATCTCGATGCCAAGCTGCGCGTCCGGCTGCGCGACGAACTGCGCCGTATCCTGAAGCAGACAGGTATGACCGGCCTTTACGTTACCCACGACCAGTCCGAGGCCGTGGTGCTGGGCGACCGCATCGGCGTCATGCGCGAGGGCAAGCTGCTGCAGATGGCGCCACCGGACGAGATCTACAACAGGCCGGCCGATTCCTTCGTGGCGAACTTCACCGGCGCCTCGAACGTCCTTTTGGGCAAGGTGCTGGAGCGCAAGGGCGAGCACGCGACCATCGACCTCGGCGCGGCGGGCCGCATCGAGGCCTGGACGCCGCAACAGCTCAACCCCGGCGACAAGGCCCGCGTGGCACTGCGCGCGGAGAACGTGCGGCTGGGCGAACGCGGCCCGGCCAACGTCTTCTCCGGCCGCGTCATCGAGCGTCGGTATCAGGGCATGCAGACCGTGTACGACGTCGAGTTCGGCGGCCAGCGCCTGGAAGTCCTGGAGCTGGGCACCGCCGCCCGCCACACCACCGACGGCGAGATCGCTCTGACGCTGCCGCCCGATCAGTGCTGGGCCTATCGCGACGAGGGTCAGACCGCGGTCGACTAAGGCGCCGTAAGCACCGCCGCTAGCGCCGCGGCCAGCGGCGCATCGTGCTCGGGCAGCAGCACCTGGGGATCGAGCGTCAGCACGCCACGCGCGGCATGACGCTCGGACAGATGGACCGGCGGATCGCCGCGCTGTAGCCGGGCGCTCAAGGCCAGCGCATCGGCCACGGTGATCTCGAGTACGGGCACGCGCCCGGTCTGCTCGGCTGGCACCAGGGTAACGTCGAGACCGGCCAGCACGGCAGCAATCGCTTTCAACCGCGCCTCCAGGGCGGCGTTGTCGGCGGCATCGTCGGCTTTGACGAAGCGGTCGAGCGCCGTCAGCAGGCCCACGATCTCCTCCTTGCCAGCCTTGAAGCCGCGGCCGATGCCATGGTGTGGCACGCCGCGCAGGTTGGCGCGATCGACCAGCCGCGGCGGCACCCAGGTCTCGGGCGCCACGTCCATGTCGAGCTGCTGCAGGAGCGCCGAGGCCACGAGATCGCGGCGGCCGGCGAGGATGCCCGAAGCCTGCGGACCGCCCAGCGCCTTGCCGCCGGAGAAGGCCACGAGATCGACCCCCATGGCGATGAAGCGGCGCAGGTTCTCCTTGGGCGGCAACTGGGCGGCGGCATCGACGATCAGGGGAATGCCATTCGTCCGGCACACCGCGATGGCGGTCGGCAGGTCGACGATGCTGATGGCATTGACCGAAAACGCCATGGCCACGACCGACGGCGTGAGCGCCGTCTCGATCTCCCAGGCTTCGAGGCCACGCACCCCGGCGCCGGTGCCGCGGTCGTTGTGGCCGATATCGACCAGCCGCGCGCCCGAGGCTGCGAGCGCATGGGCGTAGCCCGTGCGGTGCGTGCGCGGGATCAGGATATCGCGCGGGAACCCTTCGGCATGCGGCAGCGCGGCCATCCGGGCGACGTCCCAGCGCGCGATCGAGGCCGCCGCCGCCAGGGTGAGTGCTGCCGCCGCGCCCGTGGTCACGAGGCCCGCTTCGGCCCCGGTGGCTTCGGCGATGCGGGTGCTCGCGGCATCCTGAAGCTCGCCGATATCGACCGAGGCACGTGAGGCCGCCGCCATTGCCTCCATCACCTCATGCGCCATGACGGCCCCACCCAGCCGCGTCAGCGCGCCGGCAGCATTGATGCGGCGGCGAACGCCGAGACTTTCATAGGGATTCGATAGGGGATCCGATGCGGTCATCAGCGGAGCTTAGCCCAGCCGGTCAGGCCCGCCCAATGATCGCGACCGGGCCGCCGCCCGCCGGGCCCTGGTGCTCGGCCCCACCCGAGACGTAGAGCATCGTGTCGCCGATCACATCCGCCAGACGCCCCCACCAGCGCCCGGGCGTGGCGGGTCGAATGGATGTCGCTGTCGTCCAGACGGCGCTGCGCGACTATGGCGTCGTCGTCTCTTCCAGGGGCATCGTCGACGAGGCAGCAACGGCGAAAGCCCGCATCCGCGCTTAGCGCCACGGCAAGACGAGCGCCGCCTCTCCGAGGGTCGTGCAAGCGACATTCGAGCAGCCGTGTGCTACAGCTCAGGCTGTTCTGGGTTTTGCTTGGGCAATATCGGCTTAAACTCCGCCATCGCATCGCACGACAATGAATCATCAATTTGCCGCCGATGCCCTCGCAACAACGACTGCCAGGTCGACCGTCGCCGCCGCGGCACAACCGTGAGCGCGACCTCAAGTCACCCGAGGAAGCGAGTCGACGGTCGGCGCTTGCGTGCCGAACGGACCCGGCAACGACTCATCGAAGCTTACCTCGGACTGGCCTTCGAGCATTCTCCCCGGATGCCCACGGCTGCGGAGATCGCAATGCGCGCGGGCTGCTCCGTTCGCTCTGTCTTCGAGCGCTTCCCGGATCTGCTCAACCTCCAGGTCGCCGCCACCAGCCACGCGATGGATCAAGTGGCTGCGCTCGCTCCGCCTCCCCTGCTGGACGCGGACCGGAATGCCCGCATCGAACATCAAGTCGAGATGCGGGCCAACCTCTGCGAGATATGGGGCCGGCTGTGGCGGAGCCTCCTGGCGAATCGGGGCGATTCCGACGAACTCAGGCAGAAGATCAGCAAGTTTCAGGAATTGCGGCTCAGTCGGCTGGAAATAGCCTTTCGCCCGGAACTCGCGATTTTGCCGGACGCGGAACGCAGGCAAATTCTTGTCGCCTTGGCGCTCCTAACAGACGTGAGCAGCTGGCAATTCATGCGTGAATTCCTCGGCCTGTCCGTCGGCGAGGCGCGTGCGGTCTGGGTCGGTTCTCTTCAGCGCTTGCTGCCGTCGACATCGCCGGCTTGAAGCTTCCGGCGCCGCTCGACAAGGTTGCGGGATTACGGCGTCGTCGTCCCGGCCAAGAGCGTTGTCGACGAGCCCGCGACGACCAAACCCCGCTCCGATCGTACACCTTGGTGTTGCGAGGGGCTTGACCCCTCTTCCAATATATTGGACGATACGTCCAATCCCATGAATATCAACGACCGCATCGCTGCGCGCGTGCGCCAGATACGCGCCGACCGCGGCCTGTCGCTCGAGGCATTGGCCGAGGCCTCGGACGTCAGCCGGTCGATGATCTCGTTGATCGAGCGCGGCGAGAGCAGCCCGACGGCCGTCGTGCTGGAAAAGCTCGCAACCGGTCTCGGCGTGCCACTGGCATCTCTCTTCGAAAAGCCGACCGCAGCCCCACAGCCCGTGTCGCGCCGCGGCGAGCAGATCGAATGGCGCGACCCCGGCTCGGGCTACCGGCGGCGCAACGTCTCGCCGGATGGCTTCCCCTCACCCATCCAGATCGTCGAGGTGACGTTTCCCCCCGGTGCGCGTGTCGCCTACGAAACCGGCGCACGCCAGGGAGTGACGCATCAGCAGGTCTGGGTGCTGCAGGGCACGATCGAGGTCACGCTGGGCCGCGAGCGCTTCGACCTCGGTACCGGCGATTGCCTGGCGATGGTTCTCGACAAGCCGATCGCCTATCACAATCCGACGCCGAAGCCCGCGCGCTATGCCGTGGTCATCGTCTCGGGCGATCACGCCAGGAAGGCCGGCTGAGCGATGGGCATCGTCGACGTCGCCGCCGCCCTGCTGAGCGCGCTGCTGCACGCCGGCTGGAACGCCGCCGTGAAGGCAAACCGCAATCCGGCGCAGGCGATGACGGCGCAGATGCTGCTGGGCGCGGTGCTGGTCGTGCCCGCCCTGCTGTGGTCCGGCCTGCCCGACCGGGCGGCATGGATCTGGATCCTGGCTTCCACGCTCATGAACGTGCTCACAATATCGGCGTTGCTGCGCGCCTATGAGCTGGGCGGGTTCGGCCTGGTCTATCCCGTCATGCGCGCGGTGGCGGTGCTGCTGGTCGTGCCGATGGCGGCCGTGCTGACGGGAGAAAAGTTCGGTCCGGCGGCGCTCGCCGGCATCATCGTAATCGCCCTTTCGCTCGCCGTGCTCTCTCTCGACGCAGCCCGCAACCAGGCCGTCACCCTAAAAGCGCTCGGCTGGACGCTGGCGGCAGGCGTCGGCACCGCCGCCTATATAATGTGCGATGCGCAGGGTGTGCGCGCGTCGAGCAATCCCTGGGCCTATGGCTTCGTCGTCTCGATCACCAACGCTGCCGCCATGTGCTGGCGGCAGCGGAACCAGGGGGCGCCGTGGCGGCTGCTGAGCGGACAATGGCCCGCGGCACTCCCGATCGCGGTGGCATCGATGGCCTCATACCTTCTCATCCTGTGGGTCTGGAGCCATGCGCCGATCGCCCCTGCCGCCGCACTCCGCGACACCAGCTCCATCTTCGCGATCTTGATCGCCGTAGTCTGGCTCAAAGAGCCTTTTACGCGGACGCGGATCGTGGCGGTGCTGATGGCGGCCGCCGCCATACCGCTGCTGCGTCTGGACTGACGGCGGGATTGGCAACGGTGCGCCGGTCGTCCATCAAGGTGCGATGAAATTCGACCTCAAGGACCGGACCTGCCTCGTAACGGGCGCCAGCTCGGGCATCGGCGCCGGTGTGGTGAAACTCCTGGCGGACCAGGGCGCGCGAGTCGCGGCCACGGCACGCCGCCTCGACAAGATCGAGCGCCGCGCCGACGTGGTGGCCATCGCGGGCGATGTGACCAGCACGGACGACCTGGCGCGAATCGCCGCCGAGGCTGCGAAGGCGCTGGGCCCCATCGACATCCTGGTCAATTGCGCCGGCGGCTCACGGCCGACCGGGCCCGATGCACCTGAAGACGTGTGGGAAGAAGCCTTCGCTCTCAATTTTACCGCTGCGCGCCTACTCACCAAGGCTCTGCTGCCGGCGATGCGTCAACGCCGGTGGGGCCGCATCGTCAACATCAGCGGCTCGATGGAGCCGCGCGGCCTAAACGCCGCCATCGCCGCCAAGGCAGCCCTTCATCTCTGGGCCAAGGGCCTGTCATGCGACGTCGCCGCCGACGGCGTGACGGTGAATACCATCCAGCCCGGCCGCATCAACTCGGAGCAGATCCTGCAGAAGCTCCATCCGACCGAGGAAGCGCGACGGACCTTCATCGAGCGCAACATCCCGATCGGCTATTTCGGCGAGCCGGAGGACGTGGCGAATCTTGTCGCCTTCCTCGCCTCGCCCGCCGCGCGCTACATCACCGGGGCCGTGATCCCGGTCGACGGCGGCATGCATTATTTCGGACACTGAAATCTGCTTGCCGGCCCGATCCCCTAGAGATCGATAAACGCAACGACGCCCAGGGTCACGACCGCAAGGATCAAGAGGAAGACGAGCAGCGGCATCGCGCGAGGTGGCTTGGTGTCAGGCACGGCTTCTACGTCGTTGCGTAGCATTTTAGTGTCACGATCATTGCGCGCATTGTAGCATTGCTGCATTGACAGTGAACATTTTAATGGGGCCTCGGCCGGGCCCTCGGCAGTCGCGCAACTTTCCATCTCCGACGGCGTTCCACGCTTTCACCGCGCATTGGGCGCACTAAGGCGGAGAAAATCATGGGCCTGCTCGACATTCTCACTGGAATGCAAAACGGACCGCGCGGCGGGCGCTCCATGGGCGGCGGTGGCGGCATGTCACCTATCACGATGGCCCTGCTCGGCCTGCTTGCCTACAAGGCGGTCAAGGGTTTCAGTAACACTACCCCACGTCCTGCAGGACCCGACGGCACGGCGACGACAGGTGGCGGGCTGGGCGATCTTCTCAAGGGCGGCGGACTGCCCGGTGGTCTGGGCGGTCTGGGCGGCCTGCTGAGTGGCGGCCTCGGCGACCTGATCAAGCAGTTCCAAGGCGCCGGCAAGGCCGATGTCGCCGACTCCTGGGTCTCGACCGGTCAGAACAAGACGATCGCGCCGGCCGACCTAGGCCAGATCCTGACCCAGCAGCAGATCGACTTCCTCTCCACCCGCACGGGCCTCTCGAAGGAAGAGCTGCTCACCGGTCTTAGCCAGCAGCTCCCGGCCGTGGTCGACAAGCTCACGCCGGAAGGACGCCTTCCGACTGCGGAAGAAGTCTCGCGGGCAGTGTAGCCATGGGTATTCTCTGGATCATCGTCATCGGCCTCGTGGCCGGCATCGTCGCCCGGCTACTGTCGGCTGGGCCCAACAA
>ENA-ORBV01007720-ORBV01007720.1-microbial-mat-metagenome-genome-assembly--contig:-NODE-7720-length-18390-cov-59.517501_pt1 | contig 18390 bp, 26 predicted proteins | sample MGYA00237777_ERZ505514 | MGnify/ENA primary metagenome ERZ505514 (study PRJEB26160, sample SAMN06269048) | microbial mat metagenome | isolation source: Oligotrophic lake microbial mat | place... | reverse complement strand
CCACCGAATGGGTGATCGAAGGCATGGCCTCGACCCCGACTGCCGATCGTATGGGCGACGAAGTCGATCCGATGGGCGCCAAGTTCAAGACCCCGATGCCGCTGCTTTGGCAGCACGACAGCCAGAAGCCGGTCGGCCGGGTGGAGTTTGCCAAGCCCACAGCGAATGGCATTCCCTTCCGCGCGCACATCCCGAAGATCGCCGAAGCGGGCGTCCTGAAGGACCGCGTCGACGAGGCCGTGCAGTCGATCAAGTACCGCCTCGTCGCGGCCGTGTCGATTGGCTTCCGTGCCTTGAAAGATGGCATCGAGCAGCTGAAGGGCGGCGGCCTCAAGTTCACGTCTTGGGAGTGGCTGGAGCTCTCCCTGGTGACGATCCCGGCAAACGCCGAGGCGTCGATCACGTCCATCAAGTCTCTCGACAGCGCTCTGCTGGCCGCGTCAGGCCGAAAGCGAAGCGATGTCCACCCCCCCGGCGCTTCGGGGACCAAGCAGCAGCCCGCCTCTGGCGGGTTTTCTTTTTCCCGAAGCCCGAAAGGCAACCCAATGCAAACCATTTCCCAACTGCGCGAAGAGCGCAACACGAAGGCCAACCGAGCGCAAGAGCTCGTCGACCTTCGCAAGGGCGAAAGCCGCCCGTTCACCCAGGAAGAGCGCGGCGAGTTCGACGCGATCAGCCAGGAGATCGAAGACCTCGACGACGAAATCCGCGTCAAGAACTTCCACACCACCAACGCATCGGCCGCCAGCGTCGTCGACGGCAAGTCGGCCGAGGGCGCCTCGCGCAGCCGCGGCGGCATCTCGTTCGTCCGCAAGTCGGATCCCGAGGACAAGTTCAAGGGCCAAGCCTTCGTTCGGAGCGTTATCGCGAAGGCGATGGCCATCATGAACCAGACCACGCCGTCGGCGATTGCCGAACATCGCTGGGGCAAGACCAATCCGCAGCTGGTCCAGTGGATCAAGGCCAACGAGGTCGCGGGCGGCGGAACCGGCTCCGGCGAGTGGGGCGCGGAGTTGGTCGCGATGGACGGCCGCTACAGCGGCGACTTTCTCGAGTTCCTCTATGGCGCGACTGCTTTCGACAAGTTGCCGTTCCGCGAGGTGCCGGCGAACATCACCATCAAGGGCCAGGACGGTGAGGCGACCGGCTACTGGGTCGGCGAGTCGAAGGCGATCCCGGTCACGAAGCCTGACTTCTCGACCGTCAACCTCACCCCGCTGAAGGTCGGCGCGCTGTCGGTCGTCTCCAACGACCTCATCCGCTACTCGAGCCCGGCTGCGGAAGCCCTCGTTGGCAACGCGCTCCGGGAAGCGAGCGCCAAGCGGATCGATCAAACGGTCTTCTCGACGACCGCGGCTTCTGCCGGCGTATCGCCGGCTGGCCTGCTGAACGGTCTGACGGCGATCGCGACCACGGGCACGGATGAGGCCGCGGTTCGCGTGATGATCTCGGCACTGTACGCGCCGTTCATCTCCGGCAAGAACGCGATGGGCCTGTATTTCGTCATGGGTCCGGCCCAGGCGAAGGCGATCTCGATGCTGGTCAACTCGCTCGGCCAGACCTCCTTCCCGAGCATCAACGGGATGGGCGGTTCGCTCCTCGGTGACAACGTGGTCGTCGGCGACAACATCGATGGCAGCCACGTGATCTTGGTGAAGCCGTCCGAGATCTACAAGATCGGCGACACGGGCTTCGAGGTCTCGGTCTCGCGGGAAGCGACGATCGAGCAGCGCTCTGACCCGAGCGGCGCGACCGATACGCCGGTGGGCATGAACGTCACCGGGATGACCTCGATGTTCCAGGAAGACAGCACGGCGATCAAGGTGACCCGCCACATCAACTTCGCCAAGCGGCGCAGCGATGCGGTGGCCTTCACCGAGACGGCGGACTTCCAAGGCGTTTCGAGCTGATAGAGGACTGGCCCGCTGGCTTCGGCTGGCGGGCCTTTCGCATGACAGGAGTCTTCGAATGAGTGTTTCCATGATCGTGAAGAAAGCATTCCGGCCGGGAGGCAGCAATTCGCCGCTTCTCCATCCCGGGAACTCATTCGAAGCCTCCGGGCACAGCCAAGCCAAGCTGTATCGCGCGTTGGGCTGGGCGCAAGACGCGCCGGTAGAAGTGAAGTCGTCGTCTGAGACCAAGCGCGAAACCCCGCCACCAGTTCCGGCCGTCCCCATGAAGCGGACCTATACGAAGCGAACCGCCACGTATCAGACGCGCGACATGGTCGCCGAGGGTCAGCGAGAGCGCGCCCTTCGTTCCGGCGCGGAAGAACTCAAGCCGGCCGAAGTCAAGCCGTCAGAAGACGAATGACTCCAGTTCAGAAGGCCGCCGCCGTCGCTTCCAGCGCAGCCCGTGCGTTCCTCGCGTTCGCGCTGTCCGCCGTTCTGTGGTTGGTCCTGCTTCTGATGGGTGGCGTCGGCCTGCTGGTCGGCGGCGTGTTCATTCTTGCCGGCCAAGGCTGGGCGATGGTCACGGCTGGATTTTTGATAATCGTCGCCGTGTTGTTCGTCGGCAAAGGAATGAGCAATGCCTGAAGTGACGATCTTCTCGGCGATCTCGAGGAGCGTCCTGCCGCATGTCAAGGCGGCTCCGCTGGGACTACAGGCGGTCGCCGACAGAGGTTGGTCGACACAGTGGTTCGGACGATCGCCGTACGATTTCCAGCGCGATATCGAGATCCGCCACGACGCCGTGATGGCGAACTGGGCGGTCTTCGCGTGCATCACGCTCATCGCGAGCGACATCGGCAAGCTGCGCCTGCGCCTCGTCGAATACACGCAGGGCATCTGGCGCGATGCAGAAAGCCCGGCGTTCACTCCGGTGCTTCGCAAGCCGAACAAATTCCAGACGCGGCAGAAGTTCATCGAATCGTGGATGGTCTCAAAACTGAGCAACGGCAACGCCTACATCCTCAAGGAACGCGACAACCGCGGCGTGGTCACGGCGATGTACGTGCTCGATCCTTGTCGGGTCAAGGTGCTTGTCGCCCCGAATGGCTCGGTCTACTACCGACTGAGCGGCGATGCCCTGACCGGCGTGCCGGACGACGAGCAAGTCGCCGTGCCTGCGAGCGAGATCATTCACGACACGATGGTCTGCCTGTTCCACCCTCTGTGTGGGGTGTCCCCGATCTACGCTTGCGGCCTGGCCGCGACTCAGGGCCTCGAGATTCAGACGAACTCGGCCAAGTTTTTTCGCAACATGAGCCGCCCGAGCGGCGTGCTGAGCTCTGACCAAGAGATCACCGACGACTATGCTGCGGCGCTGAAGAAGCGCTGGGACGAGAACTACTCGAACAACAACCAGGGCAAGGTCGCCGTCCTCGGCGGCGGGCTGAAGTACCAGGGCTTGACGGTCAACGCCGTCGACTCAGACATGGTCAGCCAACTGAAGATGTCGGCCGAGATGGTCTGCTCGACCTTCCACGTGCCGGCCTTCAAGGTCGGGATCGGCGCTCTGCCTGCCGGCCAGAAGGTCGGCGACATGAATCAGATCTACTACACCGACTGCCTGCAATCGCTCATGGAAGCGGCGGAGGCGTTGCTCGACGAGGGCCTCGGCCTCGACGAGAAGAAGGAAGGCCGCCAGCTGGGGACCGCCTTCAACCTCGACGACCTGCTGAAGATGGACGGTGCGACGCAAACGACCGTCCTTCGCGATCAGGTCGGAGCAGGCATCCGCCACATTGACGAGGCTCGAGCGGTGTTCGATCTGCCGCCGACTCCTGGCGGCAATACCTCGTATCTTCAGCAGCAGAACTTCTCGCTCGAGGCGTTGGCGAAGCGCGACAGCGGCGACGACCCGTTCGGCGCGAAGCCTGCACCCGCCGCGCCAGTGCCAGCTGTTCCGCAATTGCCGGCGCCTGATCCCGAGAAGGCTATCGCGGCATTCACCAAGGCCATGATCGCGCGCCTCGATCAGGAGACCGCGTGTGGCTAGGGACGGGCGGGACGGGCTCGATGGCGACCCCGGTCCGCCCGGTCCGCCTGGCCCGCCTGGGATCGGCATGCAAGGCCCGGCCGGCCCGCCGGGGGATCGAGGCGCTGACGGCAACGACGCCCCGCTCCCGCGCGCCTGGCGTTTCGAGGTCGAGCGCGATGACGACAAGCTCCTGATCGCGCTGATCGTGACTCCGATTTTCTGAAGGAACACCCGCTGTGAGCAAGTCAAACACCACCGAAAACGACTTCATGGTCTACACGTTCAACGCTACGGCGTTCCCGTGGGACGCGACGGCCAGCCTGCGGGTCCATCTGCACACCGCCGACCCCGGCGAGGCCGGGACTAGCGCGACCAGCGCGGCGACGTACACCGACTATTTGCCCGTGACCGTGACCCGCAACGCCGGCGGCTGGACCGTCTCGGGCAACCAGGCGAGCAACGCCGCCTTGGTTCAGTTCCCGCAATGCACCGGCGGCTCGAACACCATCACCCACGTCAGCATCACACCCCTGGCAACGACGCAGATCCTGTACTCGGGGGCGCTGTCGTCCTCGTTGGCGGTGTCGTCGGGCATCCAGCCGCAGTTCGCCATCGGCGCGCTGACGATCAGCGAGGATTGATTGACGGGTTTCGCTAACCTAGCGGCGCTGGTGGATGCGGAGTTGGAGGGCAGGAGCATCACCGTCTTTCGCAAGGTCCCGGCCGTTGTGACTGTCGCGGGCGTCTGGTATGACTACAGCATGGCCCCGGGCAAGCCGGCGCCGCAATACTACGCAGCAGCACCGCTGACGGCCCAGCCCCTGAGCCGGTCGGCCGATGGCGGCTTGGATCACGGCGGCAACGTCGGCGGCGGCGTGAAGTACCTGCGCCGGCTGATGGCGATGTGCGTCACGGTGGGCGGCGTTCCGCAGAACTTCCGGCTGCTCGACTACCTCCTGTTCTATCCGTTCGTGGATATGGGCACGGCGGACAAACAGGACATGACCAATGTCCAGACGCTGACCCGCTACATCGGTGGCGCGGGCGTGCAGATGATGGCTGTTCTCGTGGCCCCGCACGGGCTGGCGGGCGATACGTTCGTCGTGACCTACACCAATTCAGAGGGCGACGCGGGTCGAGTGACCCCGCTGCACACAATGACCACGGGGACGGCGGTCAACGGGACGATCCTGACCACTTCCGCGAACCTCGCCGGCTCGGCGGGACCGTTCATGACGCTGCAGGCCGGCGACACGGGAGTGAGTTCGATCCAGAGCGTGCAATGCACGGCCGGAACGGATGTGGGCCTGTTCACTCTGGCCCTCGTCAAGCCGCTGGCCAACTTCACGTTGCGCGGCAGGGATGCCCCGGTCGAAGTTGACTACCTCATCGACTTTTCGCAGGTCCCGGCCATTGTGGACGACGCCTACCTGAATTTCATCTCATGCCCCAGCGGCTCGCTCTCGGCGGCCGCGCTGGTCGGGACTCTCGAAGTCGCCTGGGACTAAGGAAAGCTACAAATGGCAGGTTTCTCATCGCTGGACGACTTCCTCAACGAAGTGACCGTCAACGGCAAATTCTGGCGCACCGATTGGAACAAGCTGACTCATGCCGTGGGCAGCGAGGCCGCCGGCTTCTGGTACGCCTACCCGCACTCCACCGGCAACCCCAGCGCGATGACCCTTGGCGCGGTCGGCACTGCCCTTGCCTGGCACCCGGCACACGACCGGCTGGCCGGGTCCATGCCCATTGGCGGCGATGTCAGCCCCGACACGAAGCACATCATCAACGCCAGCGCCTTCTCGGCGGTGGCCGCGTCGGTGCCCAAGGTGTTGATGCTCGTGGACATGCTCGGCTGGTATCCGATGACGAACACCACGCTGGGCGGCGATCAGGCCCTCGTCAACTCTCGGACGTTCACCGCGACCGCCGCCACCCCGACCGTGGTGACGTTGGCTGCGGGCTGGGACATGCAAACCCGGACCTGCATACGCCTGACCAACTCGGGCGGCGCGCTGCCGGCGGACCTGTTGACGGGCACGAACTACTACTGGAACCGGCTGTCCGCCACTACCGGAAATCTGGCGCTGACTCACGCCGACCTTGATAACGCGGTCTACGTCGCGGCCTCTGGCACCGGCACCGGCACGCATACGGCCACGATGTACATCGACCGCTCGCCCACTCCCGGCGCGGGCGTGCAGGCGTTCATCACCCCGTCCGTGGCCTTGGGCGCGGGCACGCCGAACATTCGGATCACCTACACCGACGCTGACGGCAATCCGGGTGCGCTCACCCCTGCCACGCTGCCGATCAGCAACGCCAGCTCGCCGATCGGGCAGGTTGATGGCAGCGGGACGGCGGCCGGCAAGTTCGGCCCGTTCCTTCCGCTCGCCGCGGGCGACAAGGGCATGAGGCTGGCCGAGCAGTTCAACTATTCGGCAACGCACGCCTCGGGCACGGCAAACCTGATCCTGGCTCGCCCGCTGTTGACCTTGCCGCTGACGACCGTTGGCGTTGCCGGCGAGCGCGACCTGCTCAACCAGGTCCCGTCCCTGCCGCGCGTCTTCGATGGCTCGTGCCTCGTGTGGCTCGGGTATGCCGGAGCCGTGACCACGGCGGGCTCGAGCTATTTCGGGCATCTGGACTTCGGTTGGGGTTGAGGGGTGGCCCTTCTCGGCAGGTATTCGGTTCTGTACAAGTCGCCGGGCTCGATGCTCGGTGGCGCGACCAACGTCGGCTCGGACCGAGGCGCGCAGAACAGAGCATCCCGGCAGCGGGCCCGCTTTGCCAGTGCGTCGTGGTCCCGCAAGTCGAGCGTGCCGGAGGGCTACCGGCCGCCCTACTCCATCATCATCGCTGTCCGTGATGGAGAGATCGCAAGCCGCGCCAGAACAACCGGAACCGGCGCGCTGACCGCAAGCGCCGCCGGCGGCAAGAACGGCGCCGCTGATTTGGCCGGCTCGGGCACGATTGTCGGCCTGGGTCAGTTGATCGTTTCGGCGGTCGCCGCTCTGGTTGGCACGGGCACCCTGACTGGCAATGCCATTGCCAACCTGCTCGCGGTCGCCGCGCTGGCGGGATCGGGCAACGTCGTCGGGGCGCTGCTCGCTCTCGGCCTGCCGGCGGCGGCGCTTACCGGGGCCGGCACCCTGGCTGCCACCCGCTACGCGACGGGCACGCTGGGTGCGAGCATCACGCCGTTCACGGAACTGAGCCCGCAAAGCCTTGCGACGGCGGTGTGGGGCCAGATCATCGAAGCCGGCTACTCAGCCGAGGAAATCGTCAGGCTGCTGGCGGCGCACGCTGCGGGCGACGCGACGGGCCTCAACGGCAGCACGGCATTCGTCGGCATTGACGGCTCCACGGTCCGTATCGAAGGCACGACGGACGGCGCAACACGGACGATCGGCAGCCTGAACGGATCGTGATTTGAGCTGGCTAGGAGATTGGTTTGGTGACTGGTTCGGCCGATGGTATGGGTCGGGCGAAGATGCCGGCCCCTCGGCGTCTTTGCATGGGTCTAGCTCGGTCAGTGCGGTTCTTGTCGGTGTGCAAAACACGACGCCGCCGACCATCATCGGCGCAGGCTGGCGGCCCCAGCGCATCCCTATCGACCGTGGCCGGTTCCCGAGCCTGCGAACCATTCGAGACGAGGAAGACATCATCGTCGCGACAGTCATGGCCGCGATCCATGCGGGCATCCTGAAAGCCAAGTAATGATCGAATATTCAATGATGGCCGACGACCTGCTCCTCTCGGTGCGGGGCTTCGTCACGCGCAGTCTTGGGCCTTTGCTCGAGCGCGTGAAGGCGCTGGAGGAGCGACCGCTGATCCACGGGAAGAACGGCGCGGACGGCCTCAATGGCAAGGATGGCGAAGCAGGCTTGGCAGCAAGGGACGGCGCCGATGGCAGGGACGGGAAGTCGGTCAGCATCGACGAGGTGCGCGAGCTCGTGAAGCTGGCGACCGAGGCTGCATTCGCCGGAATGCCGAAGCCGAAGGACGGCATCGACGGAAAAGACGGCGCGCATGGCCAAGATGGCCAGCCCGGCTCGGCTGGCGAGAAGGGCGCGGCCGGCATCGACGGCAAGGATGGCGCGCCCGGAATCGAAGGTCAGAAGGGCCTCGACGGCAAGGCTGGAGTCGATGGTGCGAGCGGAGAAAAGGGTGCCGATGGCATCGACGGGAAAGACGGGGCCGCGGGCCTCGCCGGCAAGGACGGCACCGATGGCCTGAAGGGCAAAGACGGCGCCCCGGGGATTCAAGGCAAGGACGGCGCCGACGCAGTAGACGGTAAGGATGGCGCTCCGGGCCTGAAGGGCAAGGACGGCGCTGACGGCCTCGCGGGCAAGGACGCAACCCCAATCGACGAGGATGCGCTGGTCGCCCGCATCGCTGAAGTGGCCGTGAAGCACATTCCGGTGCCCCGCGACGGCATCGACGGCAAGGACGCGGCGCCGATCGATCCCGAGCGAGTGCGCGACATGGTCAAGGCCGAAGTCGCTGCGATCCCTCGCCCGGAGAACGGCCGCGATGGCCGTGACGCAAAGGGCAAGGACGGGACCGACGGTCTGTCCATCGACGACTTCGACATCGAGCAGAAGGACGACCGAACCATCGTCGTCTCGCTCCGCAACAAGGACAAGCAGGTTGCGCGCGAGATCAAGCTGAAGGGCCTGCCGATCGACCGCGGCGTTTACAAGTCTGGCGCTGCCTACCAAGAGGGCGACGGGATCACTTATGGCGGATCTTGGTGGCTAGCGCAGAAGGACACGAGCAACACGCCCGGCGATGCTTCCGGCGATTGGCGCCTGGCCGTCAAGCGGGGCCGCGACGGTAAGGACGCATGACGATGCTGGAATACATCTTCGGGCCTTCAGGGTCCGGAGAAAACAGTCTCGTCCACGATGTACTGCACTCTCACGTTCAAGGCTTCACAGATGCGCCGAAGCGTGTCGGTACGAATCTCGCGCTTGCTGGCTTCGTACTGAGCTACAGCGGTTTGCGTCATCCCGGCCAAGTCCGCCAGTTGTTGCTGCGTGACACCTCGGAGCGCGCGGATCGCCTTTAGCTTGGGGCCAGTGAGCACTGGGATTGAGGAGTCTGGAAGGGGTTTCATTGTGGCGCTCATTGTCGGGCTAATTTAATCCGAAAGGGATTGCAAATAGTCCGAAAGCGAACTAAAGTGACGGCGCCGCATGTCGCGGTGTCGCACAAGGAAGCGCAGTCATGGCAACCAAGCAGGTAGAGAAGGCCTCTGAGATCAGCATCATGGAGCTGGTCAGGGGAAAGATGGAGTTCTGCATCCTGGGCTTGACGCCTTTGATCTTGAACCGCATGAGCCAGAAGGTCTGGTTCGAACTGCTGGCCCCCAAGGGCAGAAAGACGACGGTCGAGAAAGCGTCGACGCTGAAACACGATCCGGTTCAAGAGTTCCGGGCGTCCCCTTATCTGATGCCGGACGCGAAGGCGCCGACGCTGCTGGGGATTCCCCCTACGGCTTTCAAGGGCGCGATGGGGACGGCGGCCCTCCGAACTCCGGGCGTGAAGAAGACCGAGATCGAGCAGCTGGTCTATGTCGAGGGGCAAATGCTTCCGCTCTACGGGTTGCCGAAAGTGTTCATGGCCATCACCCGGTCGGCAGACATGAACAAGACGCCGGACGTTCGCACTCGCGCTCTGCTGCCTGAATGGGCGTGCAAGTTGGAGATCAGTTTCGCCAAGCCGGCACTGCGGGAACAGGGAATTGCGAATCTGCTGGCGGCGGCCGGGTTCATTGCCGGGGTCGGCGATTGGCGGCAGGAGAAGGGCTCCGGCAACTACGGCTCGTTCAAGTTGGTGTCGGCCGACGACAAGGACTTCGTGCGGATCACCAAGAACCAAGGGCGGGTTGGACAGCAGAAGGCAATGGACAACCCGGAGCCGTACAACGACGAGACCAGCGAAATGCTGGCGTGGTTCGATGTCGAGATCAAGCGCCGCGGCTTCAAGGTGGCGGCATGATGACCGCCGACCAGCGCGAGGCGATTCGGGTTCGCCTCGCCGAGATCGAGATGACGAACGGCGGGCGGTTGACGCCTGACGATGTGGTCGCCGACGCCAAAGACGTTGACAGCCCGCTTCATGCGTGCTTCGAGTGGGACACCGACAAGGCGGCGGCGGCCTACTGGATCGAGCAGGCCCGCAACATCATCACCAGCATCCGCGTGGTGCAGAAGACTGAGACCAGCGAAGTTCGGACCGTGTACTACGTGCGCGATCCGAGCGCCGGGGATGCCGAGCAGGGGTACGTTAGCGTCGAGACGCTGCGGACGGATCAGGACATGGCCCGCGAGGCGCTTGTGGCCGAGTTCACGCGAGTCGGCGACATGCTGCGTCGAGCGCGCGAGTTGGCGACGGTCCTGAACGCCCGAGAAGATGTCGAGGCGCTTCTGCAATCGGTCGTCGGCCTGCGCCAGAGGTTCATGCAGCCGCCCGCGACGCAATAGGGCAAGGCAGGCAAGGCGCGGCTCGGCTTGGCGTGGCGCGGCGAGGCGGGGCAGGCGAGGCTTGGCAAGGCGCGGCCTGGCGAGGCGGGGCTCGGCGTGGCGCGGCGTGGCTTGGCGAGGCGAGGCAGGCATGGCGCGGCCTGGCATGGCGAGGCGGGGCTCGGCGTGGCAGGCAAGGCAAACAGGAAAGGGCGACCAGCAATGGCCGCCCTTTCTCTTTGGGGGAATCGGATCATGGGTACAGTCAATTGAGCTACTACATCGACCCCATCTTCTGGCGGGCGCGGTACGTAGTCCCACTGCCGCCCGGGATCAAGGTCATCTCGACCACGGCCGGGCCGATGATCTCGCTCGAGAAGCTGCGCCAACAGTGCGAGCTCGTGGCGATCGACGGCGACTCCGACGCCGACTCACACCCGGACGACGAGTTGCTGATCGCCTACCTCGACGCCGCCATTGAGCATGCCGAGGACTTCACCGGCCTTGCGATCGCGCTGCGGACCTACGAGATGGCGCTGGACAGCTTCCCGTGGTCGAGCGCCTGGACATCTCGCGGCATCGAACTCCCGCGGCCGCCGTTGATTCGCATCGACAGCTTCTTCGCCACCGCCGCCGGCAGCGAGGGGGAGCTCGACGAAGGCGACGACTACCTCGTCGATGACTACCGCACCCCGGCGCGCATCGTTCCCGTGACTTCGTGGCCGAGCATGACCCGGGCGACGAACGCGCTCAAGATTCGCTTTACGGCGGGCTACATGACCCCGGCCTATGAGGAGGCTTCGGACTTCTCGGCATCCGACTACGCGGGCGCGCAGCAACTGCCCGCGGCGATCCGGCAGGCGTTGCTCCTCATGGTGCGGCACTTCTGGGAGCATCGGAGCGATTCTGTCGACAAGACGCTGGCGACGATCCCGAACGGCTTCAAGGATCTGCTCCGGCCGAAGAAGGTCATCTTGGGCATGGCGTGATGGGCGAGCGGCGTCACTGGGTGACTTTCGAGAGTCCCGAGACGGAGATGGATTCGGACGGCGCCCAGGTCGAGACGTGGGTTCCCGCGTTTCCGCTGAACCACCGGATGCCGTGCCAGGTCCGGGCGCTGTCGGGGCGCGAACTCTTCGCTGCGCAGGCGTCGCAATCGAAAGTTTCGACAGAGATCGTCACGCAGTACCGGCCAGGATTCAAGGCTTCGATGCGAGGCCGGCTTGGCGCGGAGGTGTTCAACATCGAGGCAGTGATCCTCGACCCGGAGAGCCGGAACCGCACGATCACGCTACGATGCAGCAGCGGGGTCAACTTGGGGTGAAGTACCCGGAGCGGCCGGCGTGGTCTGGCCGCACGGTGGTCTGCATCGCCAGCGGCCCGAGTCTCACGGCAGAGGACGTCGAGACGGTCCGGGAATCGAAACACCCGGTCATTGTCACGAACACGACCTTTCGCCTGACTCCGTGGGCCGACGTCGTGTTCGGAATGGACATGGCCTGGTGGAAGATGTACGGCAAGGAGGTTGCCGAGGTCTGCACGGGCCGGAGGATGTCGACCTCGCACGCCGCTAGAGCCTACGGAGCGGAGTCGCTGTGGCAGACGCCGTGGTTCCCGCAAGCGATGAACTCGGGCGCGGCGAGCGTGGGGCTGGCGATGGCGTCTGGCGCGGCGAAGATCGTGCTGCTGGGCTTCGATTGCCAGAAGACAGGTGGCAAGACTCACCACCATGGCGACCACCCGAAAGGGCTAGGTAACGGGGCATCGCTGAAGAAGTGGCCGAAGCACTTCGAGACTCTGGCGAAGGACGCGCAGAAACGAGACTGCATCATCGTGAACGCAACCAGGGAAACCGCCCTGCGATGCTTTGAGCGAGTGCCGCTACAGCTGGCCCTATGAGGCGGACGATTCGTGGCGGGACGGGGCTAGGGGACGCTCTCTACGTGCAGAGCGTGTGTCGGCATCTGGTGGAGAAGGGGCAATCGATCCGGGTCAATAGCGCATGGCCCGATGTGTTCCGGCCGCTCGGCGACAAGTGCGCGGTCGCGCCGTTCAGTCGCACAGCACAGGTCGTCGCGCACTACCCGTCCCGAAAGTGGGCGACCGATACGACGCAGTTCGAGGACTGCTGCATCACGGCCGGTGTGCCGAAGAACATCGACTTGCGGCTGGATTGGAAGCCGACGAATCAAACGCTGATCGACAGCATCGGATCGCGGCCGTTTCTCTGTGTCCAACTTCCGCGCACTCCGATGGGTCGCACGGATGGATTCGGCGCTGAACTGCTGCCGGACTGCAACGTGATCCAGAAGCTGATCGACAGGCTGCGGGAGAGGTTCTGCATCGTTCAGATCGGCTCCGGCCGGCCGTTGCACAAGTTCCACGGCATCGACGTAGATCTGGCCAACAAGACCACCGTATCGGACTTGCTCGATGTGGCGACCGCGGCCAGTGGGTTCCTCGGCTATGTGTCGTTCATCGTGCCGCTGGCCGAGTCGCTGTCAAAGCCTGCCCTGCTGGTCTGGTCGCGGCGAGGATTGAAGGCCGGTAGCCACTTCATCCGAGCGGTGACGCCGAAGAAGGTGTTGCACAAGCCGAGCTCGAAGTTCCTTTGGGACGACGCGACGGAACAAGAGATACGGGAGGTGGCCGATGCGTTCATGCGATAGCAGTCTCCTGCGCGAAACGTTCCACGGGAAACGTGTTGCCATTGTCGGCAGCGGCCCCGGCTCACTCGACAACGCGCCGGGTTTGGTGGATTCGCACGATGTCGTCGTTCGCGTGAACAACTACAAGACCGGCAAGGCTCAGGGCTACCGTTGCGATGTGTTCTACAGCTTCTTCGGCGGCTCGATCCTGAAGCCGGCCTTCGACCTGCAGCGCGACGGCGTGAAGCTCTGCATCTGCAAGTGCCCGAACTCGAAGTTCATCGAGTCGGAATGGCACAGGAAGAACGGCAAGATGCTCGGGACGGACTTCCGCTACATCTACAAAGCGCGTGCCAACTGGTGGTTTTGCCCGACATACATTCCGGACCGCGCGGAGTTCATGGAGGTCTTCGAGATGCTCGGCAAGCACATCCCGAGCACCGGCTTCTCGGCGTTGCTGGCTGTCCTCGCGCACGCGCCGGCCAGCATCTACCTGACGGGCTTCGACTTCTTCGCCTCACGCATTCACAACGTGAACGAGCCTTGGCGGCCGGGGAATCCGGATGACCCGATCGGGCATGCGCCGGAACGCGAAAGAGCGTGGCTTGCAGAACATTGCGACATGGTCACGATGGACGACAGGCTTACCGAAATCATGGAGGATGCGGGTGCAGTACTGGACGATTGACATGGAAAAGCAGGTCGGGTTCCGACTTCAGACCTTGCTCGATAGCCCGCAGTTGCTGAGCGTCTATCGGCAGTTCGGAGGCCAGCCGTTTCGACGCTCGAGCGTGTTCCATGGGCTCGAGGGCTTCTTGCGCGAGAACAACATCGCCGGCCGTCGTTGTTTCGAGATCGGCACATGGAATGGCCTCACCGCGGTCGTGCTGTCCCAGTTCTTCGCCGAGGTCGTGACCGTCGACATTGCACACAACGAGCTGAAGCACGAGATCATCAAGCATCTCGGCATCACCAATATCCGATGCGTGGAAATCGACAGCAACGAAGACAAGGCGAGGGTCTTTGATGACACGAAGTTCGATCTCGCGTACCTGGACGGAAATCACGCACAGGACACCGGGGGCGACTGGAAGCTGACGAAGGGCTGTGGCCGAGTTCTGTTTCACGAGGCGTGGCCGTTTCAAAAACCAGTTTGGGATCTGCTCCATTCGCTGCCAGAAGATGAGGTCGTCTGGGGCGGTGATGGTCTGGCGCTGTGGAGGCGGCAGACGTGACCTGGCCGACCAGCCTCTACGAATACAAGGGGCAGATGTTCCCCGAGTACCTCAAGACCGGCAACGCCTGCCAGTTCGTCGCGCCGCTGGCCAAGGAGTTCTGCGTCGGCATTGGCCTCGACGTAGGGGCGGGCAAGTGGCCGCTGCCGGGAGCCATTCCTGTGGATGCCAAGGACGGCCGGGACGCGATGGAGTTGCCGCACGGGCAATACGACTACGTGTTCAGCAGCCACTGCCTCGAGCATCTGGCGAACCCCATCGCAGCCTTGGAGCATTGGCGAACCCGTCTACGGTCGGACGGTGTTCTGTTCCTGTCGCTGCCGCACCCGTCGATGACGTACTGGAAACCTCAGCACTGCCGCAAGCATCTGCATTCGTGGCAGCCCGAGGAAATGGCCGAGATCGTTCGCGACATCGGGTTCGTTGCTGTGATCCACAGCGAGCGGGATCTGTCGTGGTCGTTTCAGGTCGTCGGAAGGAAACCATGACCATTAAGGATCGAATCGTCGAACTGCACGGAGAGTCGTTTCTCCGCAAGAGCGCCCTGAACATTCGCGACGGCGAAGGCGTGTTCCGGGAATTTCTCGAAGGCGCCGGGTATCGCACGATCCTGGAGATCGGCACCTACAAGGGCATCTCCGCTGCATGCATGGCGCAGTACTGCGAGAAGGTCATCACGATCGATCTGGCGCACGGCAAGCTCGAGACGAACGGCGAGGATCACGATCGGCACGCATTCTGGGAATCGCTCGGCATCGACAACATTGAGTTCCATGCGGTCGCCGACGATGAAGAGAAGGCGAAGCTGATCGCAGGGTTGGAGTTCGACCTGGCCTTCGTCGACGGCGCGCACGATACCGAGGGCGTTCGGCGCGACTTCGCCCTCGTCAAGCACTGCGGCGCGGTCCTGTTCCATGACTATGATGACAGCGGGCCGCAATTGGAGAAGCGCAACGCCGTCTATCGGTTCGTCAACAAGCTCCCGGCGCATCAGCTCCGGGTGCTCGACATCTTCGCGCTGTGGACCGATTCATAGCCTCGCTGCCGGCCGAGTCGGACGGCGACCTGATGCTGTGTCGCGACTTCGGCATCGCCTATCAGCACGACAGGACGAACCTCTGCGCGTACGACGATGCCTATTACGACAAGTGCAAGTCCTACGAAGGCCAGCAGATCGCGCAGGCCATCAACGCGGGGCGCGTGGCGCTGGTCAACAAGTACGTCGGCCTGGGCAAAGTGGTCGACGTAGGCATCGGCTCTGGCGAGTTCATCCGCCTGCGCCCGAACACCTGGGGCCACGACGTGAACCCCGCCGGCATCGAGTGGCTGAAGCGGAACGACCTCTGGGCGAAGAACCTGCAAGGCTTCGCCGGCGCCACGTTCTGGGACGTCCTGGAGCACGTCGAGACGCCGGAGGACTACCTGCAGCAGATTGGACTGCACGCCTTCGCCTTCGTGAGCATTCCCCTGTTCTACGCGCTGGGCGCGGTGCGGGCATCGAAGCATTACCGGCCGGGCGAGCACCTGCAGTATTTCACCGAGCAGGGATTCATCGACTGGATGGAGCGCCACGGCTTTCGCCTCATGGAGATGCAGGACTTCGAGATCAGGGCGGGTCGAGAGTCGATCTACAGCTTCGCTTTCAGGCGGTACAGATGGCCGGTCTGAAGATGGAAATGCAACTGCATGGGTTGACCGGCGTGCTCGAGACGCTGAAGTCGCTCCCCGCCGAGGTCGTCAGCAAACGCGGCGGCCCGGTCAAGGCCGCACTGCGCAAGGGCGCGAACGTCATTCTCAAGGCCGAGAAGGCGAACCTTCGTGCGGTCATGGGTCACCGGACGAATGACGAGCGCCAACTGTCCACCGGCCTGCTGTTGAAAAACCTCGTCGCCACCCGCGGCAAGCCGAGGGGCGTCAACGGCGAGCGGTACATCGTCCGCGTGAAGCGCAAGAACTATCCGCGCAAGGGAAAGAACGTCAGCACGGTCAAGGTCGCGCAGCTGCTCGAGTACGGCAGCAGCAAGCAACCGGCGGAGCCTTTCATCCGGCCGGCGTTCAACGCCAAGGCGGCTGAGGCGATCCGCACCATCGAGATCGAGCTCGTCAAGGGCGTCAAGAAGGTCGCGGCGAAGCTGGGCCAACAGAACAAGGGGCGCTGATGCTTCCTCCGGTTTTCCAGGCGCTGAAGGCCTCTGCGGCGGTCAAGGCCATCGTCGGCAGCAACCCTCCCCGCGTCTATCGCCACGGCCGGGTGCCCGAGGGCACGCCAGAGCGGCCGATCATCGAACCCTTCGTCACTTGGTTCATGGTCTCGGGCGTGCCGGAGAACAACCTCAGCGACCCGCCGCCATGCGATCGCACGACGGTGCAAGTGGATTGCTGGCATCGCACGGATTCCGGCGTCGAGCTTCTGGCGACCGCGGTTCGCGACGCGCTCGAGGTCATCGGCGTAATGACCGCGACGCAGATCGACGACTTCGAAACCGAAACCAAGTTCTTTCGGATGTCGCTCCAGGTCGACGTCTTCATCAATCACTGATCCTCTCCGTTTCCCCCACCACCGGCCCGCTGAATGCGGGCCTTTTTCATTGAAGGAAGCATCATGGCTGTCATTCAAAACCAGTTCGAAACCAAGGGCACGCATCTCTACTTCATCGATGCCGTGACCACCACTGACCCCACTGTCACCAAGCTGACTTGCCCGACCGGTATCACCGGAATCGGCGGCGGCACGAAGGACAAGATCGACACCACCTGCCTCGATGAGACCGGTGCGTATCGGACCAACGTCGGCGGCTTTGCCGACCCCGCGGAACTCTCCGTTCCGTTCATTCTGTACAAAGGCGACGGCTCGCACCAAGCCCTGTTCCTGTTGCGCGACTCCGGCGCGACGGTGAGCTGGATGCTTGGACTCAGCGACTCCATCGCCGTGCCGACGCTCGACAGCGACATGACCGCGCTCGTCACGCCGGCCGCCCGCACGACCTTCGCATTTTCCGGCTACGTCACGCAAGTGACGTTGGACGCGACGATCAACGAAGTCATCCGCGGCACCCTCACTATCCAACCGACTGGCACGACGACCCCCTACTGGGCATCGTGATGGACTGGCTGCTGACGCAGCCGGGCACGGTACGGGCTGAAACACGCCCGTTCGGTGACGGCAAGGATCACACCTTCCACTTCAAGGCTCGCGCGCCGAACGAGATTGCTGCCCACTTCGGAGCAGTCCAGGCGCTGACCAAGGACGGCCAGACGGCCGAAGCCGCGGTCGCGGTGCAAAAGGAGCTCGCGCGATTCATCGCCGATTCCCTGTGCAACGAAGACGGCACTCCCATGCTCGACGCCAAGAAGGCCGAGCAGATCGCCCCGGTTCTGAAGAACGAACTGCGCGCGATCATCGTCGACGGATCCAGCAAGACCGTCTCCGAACTGGGAAACGTCTAGCAGCCAAGGGCGAGGAATGGTTCTGGCACGTTCTCGCCCTCGCACTCGGCGGTCGCACGATCGCCGAGTGGAAAGCCGCAATGGCGGCCGACCCGGTGGAGTTCGAGAGCTGGAAGGCGTTCTACACGCTGCACCCCTTCGACGACCGCTCACGATTCCACCGGCCGGCGGCGCTGATGGCGTCCATGGTGGGCGGGAACGAGGTCGGCGACCTGCTGGACTGGCTCGACCGCAAGCCCGCTCCAGAGGCGGGCTACAGCGACGTGGACCTGTCGTTCATGAAGGCGTTCGGCGTGAAGCCGCCGCGTAAGGACTGAGCATGGCAGCAGGCAGCATCATCGTCGAAATGTTGCTCAATACGGGCACGTTCGAGACAGACACCAAGCGCGCCGGCCAGAACCTCAGGCGGCTGCAGAAGGACGCCGAGGCGGTCGGCCGTGCTATCGGTGTCGCGTTCGCGGCTGCGGCTGTTGCGACGCTCGCCTTTGCCAAGAGCCAGATCAACCAGCTGGACGCGCTGAACGACCTGTCCGACGCCACGGGCTCGACGGTCGAGAACCTGAGCGCGCTCGAGGACGTGGCCCGGCGCAATGGGCAGTCGCTCGACGATGTGACGGGAATCCTCGTCAAGTTCAATGCCGCCCTAAAGGAAACTGACGGCAAGAA
>ENA-ORBV01007718-ORBV01007718.1-microbial-mat-metagenome-genome-assembly--contig:-NODE-7718-length-18392-cov-4.187442_pt1 | contig 18392 bp, 15 predicted proteins | sample MGYA00237777_ERZ505514 | MGnify/ENA primary metagenome ERZ505514 (study PRJEB26160, sample SAMN06269048) | microbial mat metagenome | isolation source: Oligotrophic lake microbial mat | place... | reverse complement strand
GTAGCACGGCCTGCTTGAGCGTGCCTGCCTCGCACTCGAAGATGATCGATGCGTCCGGGTGGTCACATATCTTGATTTTCACGGTATCTCCTGTTAGTCGGTCGTGTCGGTCGGTCAGTTAGTGGCGGCTTCGGCGTCGCGGGCATCGCAGGCGGCGCGGTAGACGGCGCGGGCGGCATCGAATTGGGCTTGGGCGCGGGTCAGAGTCTCGCTGGCTTCGGCAGTGCCCGAGGCGCGCCAAGCGGTGGCGGCGGCGTCAGCGCGGTAGGCGGCGCGGTAGATCCCGGCGGCGGCTTCCATCCGGTCGTCTGCGGCTTCGGCGAGGGCAGTCGGGGTCGGTCGTGCCGGTCGGTCGCGGGCGGCTCGCTTAGCAGCCAAATATGTGACTTGGGCTTCGAGATAGACTCGGGCGACCAAGGCAACATCGCAGGCGGAGTCGGCGTCGCGAGCGTCGCAAGCGAGGTGGAGTGCGTCGAGGGTGGGCTTGATTGTTGGGAGCGGGAAGGATTCTGGAGCGATCAGGAACATCTCATCCATGCCTTCGGCGAGGAAGAGGAAGGCAGTCTTGTCGCGGTATTCCGCGTACTTTAGAGCTTCCTGCCAAATGTACTGGTAGAAGACTTCGAGGTCGACGTAAGAGCCGAGCATATCGGCTTGAGTGGGGATTGCGGTGGATTGCTCTTGATCGTCAAAGATCAGGAGGCTGCTGAAGGGTTTGACTTTGTTGCGGATGCCGAAGCTGGCGACCAGGCAAGACGGGCGAGCACGGCGTAAGGCCTGGACAGTGGCCCATTCGACAAAGGTGTTGTTGAAGAGGAGCGTACCGTTGCCAGCGAGCAGAGTGGAACGGATGAATTCTCCCATGACCTGATCTGTAGAGTACTCACTGCCTTGTGGCTGGAGAGTCTTGAGCTTTGCACCAAGCTCCCTCGGGCCGCGGATATTGCCTTGCTCGTTGATTTTACGGATTTCAGCCATGAGTCGCTGGCGATAGGGGAGCAGTTTTTCATAACTCACGCTGGTTCCGCCGGAGTTTAAGCTGTGTAAGCTCTCGCCGGTTTCGATGGTCCAGGAGGAATGCCGACCACGCGCTGAAGAGCAGACATTTGAAAGGCTGTTGGCTGGGTTGGATTGAGCTTCACCAGTGAGGAAGAGCGACAGGTATTGCGAGAGGTCGTCTGGCGGGGTGAGGGCTATTCGGCGTCCCTTCAGGCGGGTCCACATGCGGTCTGGCCCGACGGGAAGCTCAGGCGGAGACAGGACGATGACCAATCTGGTTTGGCTTTCGATGGCTGCATCGAGGGCCGGAGCGATGTATTCAAGTCGACATGCTCAATAGAGAAGCCAGCAAGGGGCCAAGTGCGGGAGTTGACTCCCATCCGCGGTTCGAGTTGGGCTAGAGGCGTGAATAATTCTTGCTGCGCTTTCTCAAGAAAGGCGGAGAGGCGGGCGAAGTAATCCGCGAGATCCGTTATGCCCTATTGGATCACTGATTAAAAGTACATCTTGAGAGCCGCAGTGGAAGGGAATTCACGGCCAATGGTGCTTGAATTACGCGAGGGTGACGGCACACTTTGGGGATCATCTTTCACGATGCTGTCTAAGCCTGGTATTTCGCATTCGGTCGCGTAGTGCCATGATTGGGCCATGGACTCGGAATTGGATTTCACCCTACTGGACGAAGATGATGAGACGCCGATTCCTCCGCCGCCCTTGAATGCGGAGGAAATGGTGGCTTTGTTTATTGCAAAGGCGAAGCCGCGCCTGGTGGATTTGTTGAAGCTGAAGGTGGAGCATTTCTACGATGAGCGGCCCGGACTAGATGGCAGCACGACGAAGACCGACAAGGGGGAGGTGAAGCTGAAGTTGCTGCGAACTTCGCAACCTTATGGCGGCATGGACCGTTTTGCAACCGAAGAAAAGGTAATGGGATTTGTCGTGAACCCCGGGCTTTTGCCGATTGTGAAGTCGATGGTATTCGCGGCGCAAGGGAGAAAGCTGTTGGTGACGCGGCGGATCGAATCGGTAGGGCCTGAGCGGGGAGCTGTTGGCTATATCGATGGCTACGGGATTAAGGTGATACTGACTTACGATGCGGCGACGAATGAGTCGACTGTAGCTTGGCAGTGGCTTTTTGGCGTGCTGTAACTCAGCTATTCGGGCTTGTGCCGATCAAGCTCGCGAGCGCGTCGCCGGACTTGAGGCGAGAGGCTCAGGTTGAAGCTTGAACCGTAGCCGGTGGTCTGGTGGTAAACATAGCTTTGCCACGGATCAAGACCCTCGATGCGCGGGTCGCCGGTTTGTCGAAGATAAGAGTCGATGCGGGCGCGCAGTTGCTGCTTTGCTGTCTTGTGAGCCGGGCTTGCAGCCAGGTTTTGCATCTGCCAGGGGTCTGCCTTCAAGTCATACAGCTCTTCGGCTGGCCGACGGTTGAAGGCGAGTTCGTAGTGCTTTGGGAAAGCCTTGCGGTTGGCCGGATCGGTCATGAACGTGGCCGTGGGGCAGGCGTCGACATCACCGTGAGGAGTGCGGTTGGATGAGATGAAGCTGCCGCCGGTAGGCCAACGCTCTGGCTTGAAATTGCGGATGTAGAGATGCTGACTGGTGCGGATGGCGCGCATAGGATAGGTGGTGCCATTGGGGCGGCACATCGTGTGACGCTCAAAGCCAGTGAAGCTGCAGTCGCGCGAGGGGTCTTCGTCTTTGAAGAGTGGAATGAGGCTGCGACCGGTGATCGACTCCGGCGGCTTGATACCAGCTGCTTCGAGGAAGGTAGGCGCAAAGTCGGTGTGATGGACGAAGGATCGGACGGATTTGTTCGACGGAATCCTGGAGCCCCAGCGAATCGAGAGGGGCATGTGGACACCCCAGTCGTAGAGATTCACTTTGGCCCTGGGGAAGGGCATGCCGTTGTCGCTGGTGACCACGACGAGCGTATTGTCGAGCTCGCCAATACGCTCCAGTGAGCTGAGCATGCGGCCCAGATGAGAATCGAACCATTCGACTTCAGCACAGTAATCCAGCAGGTCGTTACGGACAGTTTCCACGTCTGGCCAGAAGGGCGGGACATCGACGTCTTCGAGGCGCTTGCCCAGCTTGCGGCCATAGCCGGCGCCATAGACGCGGTGAGGCTCGGTGCCGCCGTACCAGAAAAAGAAGGGCTGTCCGGCTTTGCGGGCAGCCAGAAAGTCGTCGAAGTTGGCTGCATAGTCGCGCGTATCGAGGCCTGTCGATGGTGGCTCCAGAACTCGACTATTGTAGTTAGGCCCCGCTGGCGGACGAGTCTGCCCTGCGGCAGACCAGTTGCCGGGTGCCCACACTTTGGCCGTGTTGCCGACGTGATATCCGGCGTCCTCAAGCATGTGTGTGAAGACCGGGTACTGAGGGCGAAGAGTGCCATAGAGAACACCGCCCTCCTGCACTTGCCAGATCTGGCGGCCAGTAAGGATCGCGCTGCGGGACGGCGTGCAACTCGGAGACGCACAGAAGGAATTTTCGAAGCGGACGCCCTCGCGTTCGACACGTTCGACAGCGGGCAGCTTCAGCGCATTGTTACGTGTCGAGAATGCCCCCGGCCAGGACCGATCATCGGCGATTGCGAAAAGGATATTCGGGCGTGACGATTGAGCGTGCAGGCCGGAGCTGGCTGCGATCTGCCCCAGGAATTGGCGACGTGTTGTCATCAGAAATTCAACTTGAGAGCCAATTGCATGATGCGGGCCGGGGCAGTGTTTGAAATCTGGCCAACGGTGGGGTTGCCGATCGAAGCGTTTGGCGTTATGAAGTTCGCCCGGTTGGTGGTGTTGAACATTTCCCAGCGGAAGCTCGCCTTCCACCGCTCAGTGAACTGGAAGTTTCGATGAACGCCGAGGTCGAGGTTGAAATTACCCGGGCCAACGAGGATGCCGTTGGCGGAATTGCCATACGTGAATTGGGCTGGCGTCGCAAAGGCAGCGAGATCAAACCAACGGTCGATGCTGCGACTTGAATCGGAGAGGTTGCCGTCGGCGAGACGATTGGGGCGTGCGCCACCTCCGCCAGCGGAATTGGAAACGGCAGCCGCGAGGGTGGGAGTGAAGTGTTCTCCCGTCGACATCGACCAGATGCCAGAGACGTTCCAGGGGCCGACCAGATGAGACATCAAGCCATTGCTCACCCATTGGCGACCCTTGCCGAACGGGAGTTCATAGACGTGATTGACAACCAGGATGTGGCGCCGGTCATCGGGCGTATTGCCCCACTCGCAGCGGTAGCAACGGTTGTCCTGCGGCGGGCCGTTGCCGCCCCCATTGATGTTGGCCGCATTGGCCATGTAGTGAGACCAAGTGTAGGCGGCTGACATGGTGAGGCCACGTCTGTAACGCTTCTCGATCTTGGTTTGCAACGAATGGTATTTCGCCGCGCCATAGTTGGTGCGGTAGGCGATGTTGGTTACGTTCGGATTGATTGCGAAGAAAGGCCGACGGCTGTTTTGTGCGCCCGGGCCAGGGATCGACTGATTCAGATTCACGTTGGCGATCAGCCCTAAGGTGCGAGTGCCGACATAAGAGACATCGACGATCAGGTCCGTGATGATCTCGCGCTGGATACCCATCGACCACTGCATAGCGCGCGTGGACTGCAGGTCGTAATCCCAGGCATTCGGGTTGCCGCTGGAGAGCGCAACGGGATCTTCAATGTTGGGAGGAACGGGGGCTCCCAGGCCGTTGCGCAGCAAGGTGGCAGGCCGGGCATTCTGATCGGTAGCCACAACCTGCGAGTAGAAGAAGGGGAGGTTCTTGTAAAGCTGGCCGCCGCCCTGGCCGGCTTCCACATAAGAGATGCCCGCCCCCGCACGGAAGACCGTCTTGCGATCTTTGGTGAGCATGTAGGTAAGGCCGGTGCGCGGAGAAAGATTATTGGTGTCTAAGTTGCGCAAACGGCGCGAGGCACCATTGCGGCCTGCAACGTCTAGGCGTGCTGTATCGATGCGGAAGTTTGCCCAGCGATTGTAGACCTCGTATGGCGGAGTGAGGAGCTCGTAGCGCATGCCGAAGTTCCAGGTGAGGCGGTTATTGACGCGCCAGGTGTCGTCGACAAAAGTCGAGAAATTCCAGAAGCGCATTCCAAAGGTGCCGACGAGAATATTTCGATTGATGCCGCTGGTTGCGCCGAGTGCCCAATCGGCAAGCGCGGTGGTGGCGGCGGCAGTTCCGATCTGGCGTGTGTACTGGCCGTTGAAGGCAAAAGCACCGCGAGTGGGAAAGGCTGAGAAGCCATTGAAGCGATTCTGGACGAACATACCGCCCATCTTTATCGTGTGGGAACCCTTGACGACCGTAAGAATGTCTTCGTACTGGAAAGAGACAGTGCGCGATTCTTCGGGGTAAGTGGAGTTATCGCCGAGAACCTGGAAGCCGGTGATCGAAAGCGCAGGCAGCCCGCCTGACTTGTCATTGACGTTGATACCGGGAATGCCGGCCGCGTCGGAGCTTTTGAATGGGTTGCCAAGTGGAACAATGCCTTGATTCCAGCGCACCGCGCCTAGACGCACTTCATTCACGATGTTGGCGCCGAAGACCTTGGTGTAGTTGAAAGTAGCCGAAAAATTTTTGAGCGGAACGGTAATGGCGCTGTTGATTCCGTCGGCCGAGAGATAAGGGCCCAGCGGGATCGAAGGATTGGCGGGTGAGGGCAGACTGCCAGGACTCAGCAGGTTCGTGTTGTCGTAGCTGTACTTGAAGAAGACCCGGTCACTCTGGCCAATGTTGTGATCGAGGCGGACGTCGAACTGGTCGGTCCGTTGTTCGATCGTTGGGTTGAAGACGAAATTGCGGGTGGCGGCAGAAGAGGTCGGTGTGGGCAGAAGACTTGTGATGCGCAAGGCCGCCGGGTCGAGACGCGCGGTTGGAATGCGGTTGCCTGGGAAGGGCACTCGAAGGCCGTTCAAAACGTTTTCCGGATCGAATATCGAGACGCCGAGACCGGAGAAATCGCCCGACGAAATCATGCCGCGGTGGGCAATCGTCGGGATGGAAGAGACGATGCTGCGGGGCTGCCGCAGCCGGATGCCCTGGTAATCGGCGAAGTAGAAGGTCTTGTCCTTACGGATGGGGCCGCCGATCGTCCCACCGAATTCATTGCGGCGGAAGGCGGGCTTGGCGACGCCGAGGCGATTGTTAAAAAAGGTATTCGCATCCAGCTTGTCGTTGCGGAGAAACTCGTACAGGCTGCCATGAAGCTGGTTGCCACCAGACTTGGTTTGGACGATCGTGATGGCTCCAGCCGCGCCGCCATATTCAGCGGAGTAGTTGCTGGTGAGCATGCGAACTTCCTGGATGGCGTCGACAGTCGGCACCATGACGAGAGTGCTGAGCCAGAGGTTGCGGTTGACCATGCCGTCGATGAGGTAAGTGTTGTTCTGGGCGCTGGAACCATTAACGGAGATGTTGACGTCGCCGCGCATTGCGTAGGGCGAGGTGGTGAGATTGCCGCTTGAACCTGTATAGGCTCCAGGGCTGAGCTTGAGCAGCGCAGTGAAAGTGCGGCCGTTGAGCGGCATCTCGACCATCTGCTGATTGGTAACAAGCGAAGAGACAGTTGCGGTCTGCGTCTGGAGCAGCGGAGCCGTGCCGGTGACCTCGATCGTTTCGGCGACATTGCCGATGGTGATCCGGAGGTCAACCGTAAGCGTGTCGGCGGCGGTAAGTTGCACTCCCGAGCGCACCAGTTTTTGGAAGCCCGGCATCTCGGCGGTGATTGTGATAGCGCCGGTGGGAATCGAGTAGGCGACATATTGGCCGCTGGCGTTGGTAGTGGCGACGCGTGTGAAGCGAGTGCTTTCATTGACGAGCGTAAGTTTTGCGCCTACCACAGCGGCCCCGGCCTGGTCCGTCACGGTACCGACGACGGAGCCGGATTGGGCTTGAGGGAAAAGCGAGTGTGTCAGGAGAGAGGCGCAGAAGCAAAGGCGGATGAGGTGGGAAGCACTGGCAGATTGCACTGCCGGGAGATTATCATACCCGTACCAGCGCCTGCAACAGGAACTAAATCTTCGCAGGCGATATTGGGGATACTAAAGACTTGAAATGTACGTGAGCCCAACAGCAGCAACTGGCCGGATTCGACACAACAGCTTGACTGAGCAGATCGCCAACGCTGTGAAGTTGGCGATCTTCGCTGGCGAGCTGGAGCCAGGCCAACGGCTTGTGGAGCAGGCCATCGCCAAGGAGCACAATGTAGGGCAGAATGCGGTACGAGAGGCATTGATCTCTTTGGCGCATCAGGGCTTTGTGAAAAGGGTTGCCAACAGGGCGACATTCGTTACGAAAATGAGTCTTGAAGACGCTGAACAGCTTTCCGTAGTGCGCGGTGCTCTGGAGGGTGCGGTAGTAGAGACAGTGAGACGACGGTATGCGGCAGGTGAGGTGTCACTGGACCAACTTGAGAGCCTGCTGAGCGGGATGCGCGAAGCCGGCGAAAGACTGGACCGTACTGCTTTTTACCGGTTCGACATGGAGTTTCATCGCGAATTATGGCGCCTCACGGGAAACCCATTTCTTGAGCAAACGCTGGAGCAAACGGTGATGCCGCTTTTTGCTTTTTTCATCATTCAGTACTTTCGCAAGCACGACAAATTGGAGACTTTGCGGGAAGCGATTCCAGCTCACGAGCAAGTGGTCGCCTGTATCCGTTCAGGAAGAACCGAGGAAGCCCGAGCTGCCTTGCATGCATTGGTAGAAATTTCCGTGAAGCATCAGCAAGGGCTTGTGAAGCTGCCTTAACGGCTCTGTTTCGTCTGGGCTTCTTTCCTGGCTTTCAATTCGCGATATCTGGCGAGGTGTTGATTCGCTAGAGCCGTTTGTCCGTCCCGTTGGTAGAGTTGCCCCAGACGGTAGTGAGCCGCTTCGAGATCTGGTGCGAGAAGAAGCGCTGCCTTCAACTCCCGAATCGCTTCGACCTTGCGACCAGCATCTGCATGTAGCTTGCCGAGTTCAAAGCGGGCCTGATGTAGCTTTGGATCCAGCCTTTGTGCTTGAAGCAGAAATGGCTCAGCAGCGGAAGGCTTTTCACTCTTCGTGAGACTGAGGCCATAGTAATACTGCGCCTGGGCGTGGGTGGGGAAACGTTTGGCAAAACCTTCGAGCCGCTGCCTTACAAGAAGTGCGGATTCTGGAGACAGGTCAGTCATCATTCCAAGGAAAACGAGTGGGCGAAGGTCGACGGGATTCAGGTCCACTCCGGCGCATACGGAGCGTGCTGCCTCTTCGAATTCGCTCCTGGCATATAGAGCAACGCCGCGGGCTACTTTGAATCGCGCGGACTGAGGAAATTGTTCAACCCCGTAGTGAAAGATCTTGAGTGCCTGTTCTGACGCGCCCTGGTTGAGAAGGTGATTGCCCCAGTCAAAAACATGCTTTTCGGATGGCTCGGCTTCCGCCGCTTTTTGAAACATTTCCGCTGCTGGGACGATCTGGCCTGAGGCGGCGAGCCATTGGGCTTCCAGGTGTATTTTGGCTGGAGAAGCGGGCAGTTTCTCGATCAGAGTGCGGGCATCCGCGAGCCGGTTCTCTTCCACGTAGGCCGAAGCAAGGTCATGGCGTGCAGTGACATCCAGTGGATTTAGCCTGACTGCCTTCATCAGAAAAGCGATGGCCTGTGCGGGCTGACCCGCTTCGAGAAGATATTGGCCCAAGGCCAGGTTAGCGGTAAAGTTGCCGGGTTGGCCCTGTTGGGCACGGCGCAGAGTGGACTCGGTGGGAATCGAAGGCTGAGCCCAGAGGCAGGGCAGCAGAAAGAGCAGCAGGCTAGGGTTTCGCATTGGACAAATCCTCAAGCGCTTTGCGAGCCACACGGCTTTGGGGCTGGATCTTCAGCAGGCGCTGCATGGTGTTGCGCGCGTCGTCCAGGCGCTTTATTTGCACATATACTCGTCCGAGGTTGAGATAGAGAAGCTCGTCACTCGGGGCTGCGGCAATGCCCCGCTCCAAGGCATTGATCGCTTTGGCTGGATCGCTCTTCTGCAGATAGAGGATGCCTAGATTGTTCCAGGCTGCTGAGAGTGTGGGCTTCAAGCGGACGGCCTCAAGGAGAGATCGCTCGGCTTCTGCGGAGTTGTTTCGTTTGGCCAGAGTCAGGCCGAGGCCATTGTGGCCGTCTGCGTTATTCGGTTCGAGTTCGAGAGCTTTTCGGAAGTAAGCTTCTGCTTGCGGTAGCTTGTCGAGCTTGTCTGACGCTTGAGCGGCGTTGAGTAGAACGTAAGCCAAACCACTCTTGGCGGCTAGAGCCTGTTCAAAATATTGCAGTGCTGTTTTGAAGTCTTCGCGTGCCATGGCTACGCCGCCGAATTCGTTCCAGCCTTCGGCCGAACGCGGATCGAGGCGTAGCGTTTCTTCAAGCAAGCTCGTAGCTTTGTCGAGGCGATCGGCTTCACGATGGATCTGAGCTACAAGCACCATCGTGCGGATGTTTTCTGGTTGCCGGCGAAGGACGGCTTCGAGATAAGGCAAGGCTTGCTCTGGATATCCGCACCAAAGAAGCGATGCTCCCAGCTTGAAGAAGTCTCGACGAGCTTGTGGAGGGGGGCGATGGGCTGCCAGATCTGCACTTACTTGCTGCTGTGTTGGAGGCTTTGCATATATCTTGATCGCGTGCCCGTTGGAATTGAGCAGGAGCGAGAGAGGGAGTTCCAAGGGGGCGCGGTACTCGAAGAGGTAGCGGCGAAAGAGCGAGTAGGCGGCAAGCAGATCCGGGCTGGCTGTACGCAGGACGAATAGGCCAGGGCCTTTGCCGGGCTCTGGAAGAGGGACCGGCTCAAGGAACCAGGTGTCGTGCAAGCGCGGTGTGTTGTCTGCCGCAGCCTCGCGGGGCTGGAGGGATTGGGGCGCTGCAAAGGGCCACCGTTCGGCTGGGCCGCCTTCGCTGATTTCGTAGAGTGCGTTGGCAGTCAAGTCTTCGAGTTTCTGCTGTAGGCCACTGGGCCAGAGGATGGTGACTGAGTGGGCGACTGTACTCGCGTTTAGGCCGAAGTGCAGCGTCTTGGTGTGCTGCGAGAGGTAACCGGAACCGGCGCTGATCCACTTGGTCTGGCCATCGACTGTGATGCGCGCCCCGATTGCATCGCGATTGGATTTTGTGCCGGTGAGGCGGAAGGCAATCCTCTGGCGAGATTGTCCAGCGCGATTCTGAAAGACGCGCAGTTGAGGTGCGAGGCGGCTCTTGACCAGAATATCGAGACAGCCGTCCCCATCAATGTCGGTGATAGCGAAGGCGCGGGAATCCCCAGAGAAGGCTAGCCCCGATTCCACTGAAGCGTCACGGTAGGTGTCTCCGTCGGGGACGTAGAAGACGTTTGGCTCATTGCCGTTCCAACTATAACCCTCACGAATGAATTGGTTGATTGCGTTCCAACCGTTTTCGTATGGGCCGGAAGCGATGGCAGTGGCCGGAGTCTTGGCAACAACCTGACGCCAGAAGAATCCCATCAGATCTGGCTGCTTGGGGCCCGTAATCATGCCGCAGGTGAGAAACAACTCAGCGCGGCCATCGTTGTCGAAATCCGCTGCGTCGGCTGACCAGCCCCAGCGGCCCATCTCGATGCCGCGTGTTTCGGCCTGAAACTTGCCTTGGCCTCGATTTCTGTAAAAGCTGTTGCCTTTGGTGTGGCCGCGCCAAGCCTCGTTGAATGGGTAGGGGAATTTAGGGTGGCGGACGATCTGTTGTCCGGCAGCCGTCAACATGTTGGCAACGTAAAGGTCTGGCAACCCGTCGCCGTTTTGATCGAACCAGGCGGCGCTCATTCCTGGGCCGATATCATCTACGCCGCTTGCGGCGGCGACATCGCGAAACTTGCCGTTTTTGTTGCGGTAGAGGTTGTTTTGCCCGAAGTCATTGGCGACGTAGAGGCTGGGCCAGCCGCTGCCATCGTAATCGCACCATGCCGGGGCAAAACTGTAGCGATTGTTGTTTTCGTCGATGCCTGAGGATGCGGTGGTGTCTTCGAAAAAGCCTGTGCCATCGGCGTTGAGACGATTGCGGAAGAGGAAATTCGGCGGCCCATTTTGTGCGTCGAAATAAGGAACCGGATAGCGGAACTGGGCTTCGCTTTGAAAGAAGCTGTAGGTGCATAGGTAAAGGTCGAGTTTGCCGTCGCGGTCGTGATCGGCTGCGGCCATGCCTGTGAAGCCACCCTGCGGGGCTTGTGCAAAACGGAAGGCATCGGGCGCGGGTGTGAAGTTCCCTTTGCCGTCGTTGAGAAAGAGCAGCGGGCCTGAACCGCGCAGGACTACGAGATCCTGGCGACCAAGATTGCGAAGGTCAAGGAAGAGCGCTGCCGAGGTGTCATCTTCGATGTCAACCCCAGCGGAGACTTCGACCAGCTTGCCGTTCAGCCAGCGATAGAGCTTGTTTGGCAGGCCAGCAGGTTGACAGACATAAACTTCATCGCGGCCATCGTTGTCGATGTCTCCAACGGCGATCCCGTTGTTGCCATAGATATCGATTCCTGTGGAAGCGTCGAGCTTTGCCATCCAGTAGGGAATGCCTTTGGAAAGCTGCTCGGAATCGAGTACAGTGCCTGTGATATCGGCAAACCTTCCGTCCCGCCTCGGTGGCCAAGTTGGCATTGTTGGATCGGGTGGAAATTCGTCGTGCCCGCCTTCGATCAGAGGCAAATAGGGAAAGTATGGCGGGTTGTTGCGATAGGTGATGGATTCCGCCCGGGCTGGCGGAACAAGCAAGCAAGACAGCGCAAATAGGTGGCGACGTGTCATCGAAGGGTGGCTTCTACTGGAGCTTCTGGAATGCAGCCATGTGGCTGCTTGCTTTCTCAGGCTGGCCAGAGGCGCGATAGAGAGAAGCGAGACGGTAGTGGGCGATTGAAGTATCGGGCTTGAGTGCGAGCACTTTTTCAAGGGCCACGATGGCTGCCGGGCGGTCTCCGGTCTTTGTATATGCCCGGCTCAATTCGATTAGCGGTGCGGTTGCCGCAGGGTCGAGGGCAATGGACTTCTTGAGCAGATCGACTGCCTTTGCTTCCTCTCCCGATATTTGTTGGAGCAAGCGTGCGCGGTAATAGAAGGCTTCACTGTTGGTTGGATTTTGGACGGAGATCTTCTCGATCACTTCTAGTGCGGGGGCGGTGAGCGATGGCACAATCAACGCAGTTTCAGCGAGGAAGGGAAGTGCCGTGAGGGAATTGGGGTTTGCGCGGCCAATCGAAATCAACTGGCGAACACTCTCTGACTCCTGACCGGAAAAGAAGAGCGCGATTGCTGCGCCGATTGGGAGTTTGTGATCGTGGAACCAAGCCTGGGCTGCTGGAAGCAGTTTTGCCTCGATTAGGCGAACTCCGCCCTCATAGCCGCCAAGTTGTTTGAGACGGGACATCACTTCTGTATTCAACAGGGTCTTTTCAGCGGAAGCATGGGATGTCCCATCGACTGTTGCCGCTGTACGATCCTTCTGAAATACCGGACCTGATTTGAACTCAGGTGCGCTGGTGATTTGCGCCCTCACAGGGGTGAAGGCAAAGAAAGCAGCAAAGAGTAGAAAGCTTAAATGCAAGACCCATATTATCCTCCCCGAATGGCTGTGAGGAAGTGAAGTTCACTTGTTGGCGATATGGATTCATGCAGGCCGAGGGGTGAAATTTCACCATCAATGGCGATAGCAATGTTGGGGCGGAGGCGGCCACCTTCGAGGAGGCGGGCTTCGATGCCCGGATATTGCACTTCGAGATTGGTGATGATTTGACGGACGGTCGCACCGTCGATATCGAGTTCGATGCGACCGTCCGTCAGGTGCCTTAAGAGAGTGGGGATGAAGACTTTTGGCACCAGATCGCCTCCATGATGGCCGGTGGATTCATGGGCAGACGGGTCATTCGTGTGCCGATGGCGTGGGTGATGGCATTGGCGATGGCGGCCTGTGGCGGGATGATATTGGCTTCGCCGACACCTCGTACGCCGAAGGGATGGCCGGGGTTGGGAACCTCGACGATGATGGTTTCAATCATTGGGACATCGAGGGCAGTGGGCATGCGGTAGTCGAGAAAGCTCGAGTTCATCATGCGGCCGTCGGGGTTCATGAAGTACTCTTCGTTGAGTGCCCAGCCGATGCCTTGCACCGAGCCACCCTGCATCTGGCCTTCAACATAAGCGGGGTGAATGGCGCAGCCGGCATCCTGTACGCAGGTGAAGCGAAGGATGGTGGTCTTGCCGGTTTCGGGGTCGATCTCGACGTCGACGATAGAGCCGGCGAAGGAGCCACCGGCACCGCGAGGATTGACGGCAGCACGGCCGACGATGGGGCCACCAGTTTCTGAGATACGGGCTGCGAGGTCTTTAAAGCCGATGGAGTGGCCGTTCGATTTATAGATGCCCTGCTCGGCCGTGACTGTATCTGGAGCCACGGCCCAGAGTTTGGCGGCGCGTTCTTTCATCTGGCGTACGACATCCTGAGCGGCTTCATAGGCGGCCCAGCCTGTGGCGAAGGTAGTGCGGGAGCCTCCGGTAACGGCGGTGAAGCCGATGGAATCTGTGTCGACGATGGAGGGGTGGATGTCTTCTGCCTTGAGGCCGAGGACTTCAGCGGCCTGCATGGCGATGGACGTTCGGGAGCCGCCGATGTCTGTTGAGCCTTGGATCAGATTGACGCTGCCGTCAGCAGTGACGTTGAGGGTGCAACTGGAGGGATAGCCGATGTTGAACCAGAAGCCGAGGGCCACGCCGCGACCGCGATTGGGGCCGCCGAGAGTTGACTTGTAGTGGTCGGAGTTCTTCATGGCCTCCAAAACTTCGATGCAGCCGATGCGGGGATAGCGAGGACCGTCGGCGCGGCGGGTGCCTTCTTTGGCCGCATTCTTGAGACGGAAGTCGATGGGGTCGAGGTTGAGTTTGAGGGCGAGTTCGTCGAGGACAGATTCGGTGGCGAAGGCGGAGTTGGGGGCACCGGGTGCGCGGTAGGCGGCGGTGCTGGGTTTGTTGACTACCACGTCGTAGCCGTCGATGAGGACGTTGGCAAGATCGTAGGCGGCGAAGGCAGTCATGGCTCCGGGCACGACCATAGCGCCGGGATAAGCGCCGGCTTCAAAGGCGAGGTAGGCTTGAGCGGCGGTGATGGTGCCGTCCTTCTTTGCGCCGATTTTGACCTTCATGAAGGAGCCGGGAGTGGGGCCGGTGGCTTCAAAGACTGCCTGGCGGGGCATGAGGATCTTGACGGGGCGGCCTGACTTTTTGGAGAGGAGCGCGGCGACAGGTTCGAGATAGACGGGGATCTTGCCGCCGAAGCCGCCGCCGATTTCCATCGGGGTGACCTTGATTTGGGAGACAGGGAGGTCGAGGATGCCGGCGGTGGCATCGCGTACGACAAAGGAGCCCTGGGTGCTGCACCAGATGCTGATGCGGCCATCGTTGTTCCAAAGGACTGTAGCGTTGTGGGGTTCGATGTAGCCCTGGTGGACGGTTGCCGTGTTGAACTCACGCTCTACGACGACGTCTGCTGCGGCGAAGCCTGCTGCAGTGTCGCCGATCGAGAACTGGATGTGGTCGGCGATGTTTGAGATGGTGCCAGTGTCCTGGCCGAGTTCTTTTGTGGTGAGGTTTTCGTGAAGAATCGGGGCGTTGGGGAGCATCGCCTCAGGCGCCGTGAGAACGCAGGGGAGGACTTCGTATTCGACAACGATGAGGCTGGCTGCTTCTTCGGCGATGTGGGCGTTGGTGGCGGCGACGGCCGCAACGGCATGGCCTCGGTAGAGCACTTTGTCACTGGCGAGTACGTTGCCACGGGCGTAGGCCAGAGGCATGAGGCCTTCGCCGAGGTCAACCGTCTTCTTGGGGTCTACCTGGGGGAAGTCTTTGGTGGTTACTACGGCGTGGACACCTGGCAAGGCTTCGGCCTTTGAAGTGTCGATGCTTTTGATGCGTGCGTGCGAGTGAGGGCTGCGAAGGATGAAGCCACGCAGTAGGCCGGCCATCTGGAAGTCTGCGCCGTAGAGTGCGCGACCGGTTACTTTGTCGGCACCATCGTGGCGGATGGGGCGGGTTCCGATTACGGAGTATTTCATGCCTGCATCTCCCTGGCCGCTTGCTGGACGGCCTTGATGATTTTGTCGTAGCCGGTGCAGCGGCAGAGGTTGTTTGAGAGGAAGAAGCGGATCCGTTCCTCGGTTGGATTGGGTTCCCGTTCGAGCAGGGTCTTGGTGGCAACGATGAAGCCGGGTGTGCAGATGCCGCACTGCAGGGCTGCGTTTTCGAGGAAGGCTTTTTGGATGGGGTGCAGTTCGTTGCCGCGGGCGATACCTTCGATGGTGGTGATCTTGCGGCCTTCAGCTTCGACGCCGAGTACAAGGCAGGATGTGACGAGGCGGCCATTGAGGGTGACGGTGCAGGAGCCGCAGTTGCCGTCGTTGCAACCTTCCTTGGTGCCGGTCATGTTGAGGTTGTCGCGGAGTACTTCGAGAAGGCTCTGGCGCGGCTCGCAAAGGAAGTCTCGCTCTTCGCCATTGATGGTGGTGTGGACGTGAGTCTTGGACTGCATGATTATTGAAGCTCCTGGGCTTGCTTGACGGCCGCTTCTAGAGCGCGGCGGGTGAGGACGGCACAGAGATGACGGCGGTACTCTGCAGTGCCGCGCATGTCGGAAATCGGTTGAGCGGCGGACTTGGCAAGTTCTGCGGCGGCCTCGATTGATTCCGCATTGACGGGTTTGCCTTTGAGTGAATCCCCTGCCGCCTGGACAAAAAGCGGGATGGGCGCGACAGAGGCGAGGGCGATTCGGGCTTCGGTGAAGTTGCCGTTTTCGAGCACTACGCTTACACCGACACCAGCAACAGCGATATCCATTTCATTGCGTGGGATGAAGCGCAGGTAGTGAGCACCTGAAGATTTCCTGGGGGCAGGGAAGTGTAGCGCGACCAGGATTTCGCCAGGTTTGAGTGCGTTCTTGCCTGGGGCGATGCAGAAGTCTTCGACAGCGATTTCGCGTTCGCCGTGCGTGCTGGCAACGCGGCACTTGGCGCCGAGGGCAATCAGCAGCGGTACGGAATCAGCACTGGGTGAGGCGTTGCAGAGGTTGCCACCAAGAGTGGCGCGGCCTTGAATGGGGGTGCCACCAATGATGGAAGTGATTTCGGCAAGCGACGGATAGTGATTCTTTACATCTGGATGCTCGTGGATAGCTGCGCAGCAGACGGCAGCGCCGAGGGTGAGGCCGGTCGATTCATCGAAGGAGATCTCGTTCAATTCTGGGACATGTTTGATATCAACGACGAGGTCGGTTTCTTTGCGGCCAGCGCGAAGCTGGACGAGGAGGTCGGTGCCTCCGGCAAGCAGGTGCGCGCCTGGGTGGCCGTCGAGATCGGCGAGCGTGCCAGCGAGCGTAGTTGGGGCTTTGTAGTCAAACCACTTCACGGGAAGGAAACTCCTTGGGCGTTCTTGGACGCCTGATCCAATGAGGGTATCACTGAGCACGTTTGCTCGCGGACGAGCCCACTTTCCCTCAGGATGAATAATTTGATAAAGTTGCAACGCTACGGAGCGATTTACAGAAAGCTACTGATAGGACAACAAATTTATGGCGGATCAAGAATTTTCCGTTTAAGTCGCCGTTTTGGTGCTCGATCTGATTACGTCACGATTACAAGCCGGAATAAAATCCAAAAAAGAGTTCGACACCAAAACTGTCATTTTCGTGCTAAAGGCCTGGGCCAAAGTTTTAGTTCTGACTCAAACAAAACAAGTCTTCCAAATCGAGTTTATGGAATTCGTCCGGGACGGCGATACGCTTGAAAAACGAGACGGGGTTCGACCGGTACCCTTGAGGAATGCGCTAGACGCATTTCACACATCGCTTGATAAGAACGGTACCAAGCAGGGCCAATTCTTCGACGAAGCGAGAAAAGAGATGCGCGAGTTCCTGCATGAGTACCGGAAAACCTTAAAATTCAAAGCAGATAAGGGTAAGTCTGCCGAAGCAATTAAAGTTTTCCTCAATGAACTGTCTACACGCTCTGCGGAGGATGTGAAGAAGGATATAGATGTGGTCGTTGGTTTAGAGAGGTAGGGGCCATACTTTGAATCATGTTCGCGATGGGCTGAGCGTCTAGCTGAGCAAGTGACGTTGCCGACTCAATTCTCCAAGTCTCTCAGCTGCGAGGCGATTCAATAGCTGGCGCACAGCTGCCAGTCCAAATCCAGTGGAGATCCGCCCTCGTGCAGTTTTTGAGTGGCTCTTTGGAGTCGCCGGTATCGACCCTGATCGGTTACGCCAGGCCCGGCAAGGGAGGTATGAGCGAAGCAAACTCGACGCAGTGACCGGCGATGCCCGCAGGCTGTCTTCCAACTTGGGTGGATCCGATCGACGCAAGATGGATGAGTACCTTGAGTTCATAATAGACGTTGAGCGGCGAATCCAGGCGGCGGAGTGAAATCGAAAGCCTGTGAAGCGGCCAGACATGGCAGTTCCCGAGGGCAGTGTCCCCCCTGATTTTGGCTAACATGCACGAATCATGATTGATCTGATGACGCTTGCCTTTCAAACGGATGCTGTAACAGTTGCCACGCCGTTGCTCGCACTTGAGCAGGTTGTATTGACCGAATATGGTCATTTGGTCATTTCCCAATCATAGGGATGCAATTGCGGATGGGGGAAAATTACTTATCCACCATACATAGCTAACGCAGCATTCGGGACTTTATTCCTATAAATCGGCCCATTCGGAAGGACTATCATACCTTCAACCTGAACTTCGCTGAATGCCTCACTAGATTTGGCACTCCGCGTGCTCATTTAACAGCGAAACAAGATTCAAAAGGAGGTCAAAGTCATGCTTTGGACCATTTTTGTCGTGCTGTTGGTGCTGTGGGCGCTCGGGCTGGCAAGTTCCTACACGATTGGCGGGATGATTCATGTGTTGCTCGTCGTCGCACTTGTTATTCTTGTCCTGCAGTTGGTGCAGGGCCGCAAAGCAATTCTCTGAAACCCAACTGAACCATCCTCTGGACTTGTTCCGGTAATAGGCGGTATGACAACAGGAGTTTATATTGGACGTTCGCTTTAATTCTTTCCCCGGGCCGGGAACTGGCAATGTGAAGCTGTGATTTCACCAACCAAAATCGTCTCGAAATCGTTTGGATTCAGGTTCGTATTTGGTTTTTACCGCAGCGCAGAACATGGGCAAGAGGCGCTTACGGAGGCCCGTAGGTCTGGGTTTCGGTGCTCGGGGGTAATCCATCGCTCTTCAGAAGGTGTCATTCAGATCTCTCATGATGGCTTCGGTCCTCTTGAGAGAAGTGCTTTTGCCTTTGGGTGTTTATCCATAGCTGGCATTGCGGGTTTGGGCGCCCAATTGGGACTCTGGACTAACACTATCTTGATGATGTTAGCCTTCCTGGCGACCTGGTATGGAACTTTAT
>ENA-ORBV01007717-ORBV01007717.1-microbial-mat-metagenome-genome-assembly--contig:-NODE-7717-length-18392-cov-7.247720_pt1 | contig 18392 bp, 14 predicted proteins | sample MGYA00237777_ERZ505514 | MGnify/ENA primary metagenome ERZ505514 (study PRJEB26160, sample SAMN06269048) | microbial mat metagenome | isolation source: Oligotrophic lake microbial mat | place... | reverse complement strand
ATCCCGCTCAGGAACAACAAGAAGACAATCGATAGGGAGAGCAAGATGGGCTCAAGCGCCGGCAGCGCCTTTCCCAACACCGCCCAGCGGAACCCTTCGACCACGCCTACCATCGGATTGAGGCTGTAGATCCACTGCCACTGCGCCGGAACGATGGTCATCGAATAGGCCACCGGAGATGAGTACATCCATATCTGGACGACAAAGGGCACCATCAGGCCGATGTCGCGATACTTCACGTTGAGCGCGGTCAACCAAAGACCGACTGACAACGCGGTCATCATCGCAATCAGAATCAACAGCGGCAGGAAGACCACCTGCCAGCCCGGCACCACGCCATACCAGGCGAGCATCACGCAGAGCACGCCAAAGGCGATAGCCAAATCGACCAGCCCGGACAACGTCTTGCTGAGCGGCAGGATCAGTCTCGGAAAATAGACTTTCTTGATCAGGTTGGAAGACGCCACTAGGCTGTCGCTGCTGCCGGTGAGCGCCTTGGCGAAGTACAGCCATGGCAGCAGCGCGGCCAGAGTGAACAAGGGATAGGGAATGCCTTCGGAGTCCAGCCCGGCGAAGCGGCCGAAGATTACGCTGAAGATCAGCATCGTGATGACTGGCTGCACCACGGCCCAGGCGATACCGATGGCGCTTTGCTTATAGCGAATGCTGATGTCACGACGCACGAGCAGGAACAGCAGGTCGCGATAGGCCCAGAGCTCACGGAGATCGCTCCGAAGTGAACGGCCTGCCGAGCTGATCTCGGTCAGGTGGGCGTGGCCGAAGAACTCGTCGTGCAATACGTCTTCTTGATCGCCGTTCGGCGCGCTGGGCTGCATCGGCTTCATGCGCTGACTCCCGACATTTTCACTTCGGCGGACGTTTGATGCCAGCGCCAAGCGGAACCAACGATCTCTTCCAGTGCTGGGAACCGTGGACTCCATCCGAGCTCGCTGCGGATGCGCGTCGCGTCGCCGACCAGCACGGCCGGGTCGCCAGCGCGCCGTTCCTTTTCATGCACCAGGATCTGCTTGCCCGTCACCTTAGCTGCGCAATCGATCACTTGTCGGACTGAATAGCCATCACCGTTACCCAAGTTGTAGGCCGTACTCTTTGCTCCTCGCTCAAGCGACCGCAATGCAAGCACGTGGGCGTCAGCCAGATCGGACACGTGGATGTAGTCACGAACGCAGGTGGCATCTTCAGTGGCGTAGTCGGTACCGAAAATCGAAATGGCAGGCCGTACGCCAGCTGCGGCATCGAGCACCAATGGAATCAGGTGCGTTTCCGGATCGTGGCGTTCGCCGAGTTCACCATCGACATCGGCGCCGGCGGCGTTGAAATAACGCAGGCTGATTGAACGTAAGCCATGCGCTTTTTCAAAGTCGACCAGCATTCTTTCGACCATCAATTTGGAGGCCCCGTAAGGGTTGATCGGCGATTGCGGATGATCCTCGCGGATCGGCAAATGCTGTGGCTCGCCATAGGTCGCGCAGGAGCTGGAAAACACCAGCTTGTCGACCCGGTGATCGCACATGCTTTGGATGAGGTTGAGCGACCCGACCACATTGTTGCGGTAGTACTTGCCCGGATCCTGTACCGATTCGCCGACGTAGGCATACGCCGCGAAATGCATCACGGCAATCGGTTGCCAGCGTGCGAACACATCGTCCAGCCAAGCTTGGTCCAACAGATCGCCTTGCTCCAGCGGGCCCCACTTGACCGCGTCACGGTGCCCGCATGTCAGATTGTCCAACGAGACTGGCTGGTAGCCCCCACGCGCTAGCGCCTTGCAGGCATGACTTCCGATGTATCCGGCGCCGCCGGTCACCAGCACACTGCTCAAGCGACAGCGCTCCGGCCGAGTGCGCTCTCTGCTGTGTGCGTCTCAACCATAGTGGTTGCGATACCACTCGACAAAGCGCGGAACCCCCACTTCGACTCCAATCTGTGGCAGCCGACCGGTCAACTTTTCAATATCGCTGCAGTCGGCATGACTTTCGGGTACGTCACCGGCCTGCATCGGCAGCAGCTCGATCTCCGCCTTGCGCCCCAGGCATTGCTCCAACACCTCGACATAGCGAAGCAACTCGACACTTTCGCTGCTGCCGACGTTGACCAATCGGTACGGTGCTCGGCTGCTGGCCGGATCAGGCAACTGCGCGTTCCATTCCGCATTTCCTGTTGGCGGGCGATCAAGCACGCCAACGACGCCTTCTACGATGTCGTCTATATAGGTGAAGCTGCGGCGGTGCTTGCCGTGGTTGAACACCTTGATCGGCTCACCGGCGAGGATCGCCCGAGTGAACAGAAACAGCGCCATGTCGGGCCGACCCCACGGTCCATAGACCGTAAAGAAACGAAGCCCGCTGCACGGCACTCCGAACAGGTGCGCATAGCTGTGCGCCATCGACTCATTGGCCTTCTTGGTGGCCGCGTAAAGGGTGATCGGATGCTCAGCGGGCTGATGCTCTGAAAACGGCATCGCGCCATTCGCGCCATAGACCGAGCTGGTCGACGCAAACACCAGATGCTTAACCGCATTTTGACGGCAGCCCTCAAGCACGTGAAGAAACCCCGTGACGTTGCTGGCAACGTATACATGAGGATTCTCGGCGGCATAACGCACGCCGGCCTGGGCAGCCAGATTGATCACCGCATCGGGTTTGCTGTCGGCGAACAGCGCTTCCATCGGTTTGCGATCGGCGAGGTCGATCTGATGATGTGAATAGCCCGAGTGCGCGTTGAGTATCCCAAGGCGTGCGTGCTTGAGGGCGACATCGTAGTAGGCATTGAGATTGTCCAGACCGACGACTTCATCGCCACGCTCGAGCAAACGTTGTGCGACGTGGAAACCGATGAACCCGGCACTGCCTGTTACAAGAACTTTCACTTTGTAGAGCCTGAAATTATGGATGGATCAACGGGCGATCACGAACGCGAAGAAGCACTCAATTGTGTTTGCGACTCGGTACTACCCACTTCAGCGCGCAGCTGCTCGATCTCGCGCTCCAATCGGGCAAATTCAGTTTGCTTGCGGCGCAGAAAGTCGGCAGTGGCTTTCACTTTGGCGAGCACACCGTTGCTGGTCAGAACGTAGGCATAGGCCAACTTGTTGCGGCTGGTGCGGAAGTTGTTGACCTTCACCAGTCCCTTGTCGATCAGCGCGCGCAGGCAGTAGTTGGTCTTTCCGAGCGACAGGCCGAGGCGCTTTGCGAGCTCGCGCTGCGACAGATCCGGGTTGTCGGTCAATACGCGCAGCAGCTGGAATCGGAGTTCGTCGTCCACTTTAGTTTTGACACGCTACCGCCCTGCGGTCGATTGGACGATCCGCTGAGCCCTTGGCGCATTGGGTTGTTCGTCGCCAATGACCGGCAACGATTGCGCACTTCTTTGAAGCCTAAAGCCGCACAGCCAACTGACTTCGCGGCAGCACGACTTCACGCGAGGTGCCGAGAAACTCTAGCAGCAGGCGCACGCGATCCAGGCCTTCCTGCAACACGAACACGCCATCAAGTCCGGAAAACGGGCCATCAGTTAGACGAACGCGCTGTCCCGGCACAAGGTCGGGCGCATCAAGACGAACGAAGCCGTCTTCAACGTCGATCCGACTGCGAATTCGCTCGATCACCGACGCGGGCACTTCTGCCGGAATGCCACCAAACTTGACCAGACCAAGCGCACCGCGTGTGGATCGTACGGGCGCAAGCGAAGTCTGGTCTGGATCAGCGCAAAGGAACAGATAGTTGGGAAACAGGCACTCGACGCGCGTCTTCAAGCCGCCTAACGAGCGCATGCGGCGTCGCAGTCGCGGAAACAGGCATTCGTAGCCCTGACGAATCAAGTGCTCATGAGCAATTGCCTCGGAGCGAGGCTTGGTAGCAACGGCAAACCAGACGTACACGCAATCCCCTGCGATGCGTTCAACTCGTGAACGCAGAGTAGCGCGTCGCCATGCGGCGGCGCAACAACAAGTAACGATGCTGAGCTCGCCCAACCAAAGGATATCCCTTCGCTTGGAAACAGACAGTTGATTAGACAATCCTTAAATATCGCGCCGCAGTTGGGTGTTCCGCAAGCTCAGATTCCTAATTATCCAATTCCCAACAGACATTCCAGGAATTTCAATTATTTTATAGGTCACGAATGAGATTAATCCCGAAACTATAAGTACAGCTGTCAGAAATACTAAGAAACCAGCATCACCATGCAAGTCAGCCAACAACGGCACACTCCGCAGTAATCTGATGACGTAAAAATGAACGAGATATACGCTGAAGCTAATTTTTCCAATAAAAACGATCATGTTATTGACTAGAAATTTTATCGACCCGCGGGACAGTGCTAATGTAAATAAAACGAATCCTATGCCGCAAATAAGACTTTGAGGAAACAAATCCGCAGTAGTTCTAACCATTAATGCAGCGAATAATACAATTATTGAATACGAAAGTAGCAACCACGAGTTGTCTCGCTGCAACAATTTAGCGTCTAAAATTTGAAATGTCAGGATTCCTAAAAGGAATATCTGCAATTGAGAAACGAAGGAGAAGCCCACGAATGCTTCGGCAACATACCTTTGCTCATCGCTGTACTGTGCACCAATGAATTTTCCGACAAATATCCGAAAAATAGCGCTTGTACATATGGCTATTGCTAAGAACGCGGCAGTCTTTCTCGGCGTGGAACATTTCGAAAATATAATCGGAAAGATTAAGTAAAAGCTAAATTCCGCAGCGATAGACCAGCCACCCGGAACAACCGCATTTATTGACTCTGGATGCCAGCCATGAAAAAAGGCAAAAGTGAGAATTAATTGCCATGCGTCAATTCCGTTGGGAGCCCAATATTGTGGTCCAAAACCATCTATCAATCTATAACATATTGCCGCCAACCAAAAGGCAGGTGCAATTCTAAAAAATCTCCTGATGTAAAATTCTGCAACCCATTTATGTTCATTTTTCGACCGACTTTTTACTGAAAAACACAAAGCAAGCGCACTCGCAACAAAGAATAGTTGAACTCCATTTCTGCTCGCGCTGGCAATAGTACGCAAAAGCACTGAATCTGGGGAAACCTGCATACCGCAATGCGTCATGAGTACACCGACGATCGCGTACCCGCGAAGCGCGTCAATATAGTGCATTCTTGGTGCGCCAGTACTTTCCTGCATTTAAATTTGTCTCATCGTGTACATTTGATTTCGGGTCTGCGCTACTAGCGTACCCGCAACCAGAAACTTGTTGGCGTAGCGCCCGGGAATGCATCCATCATTTGCCCAAGCTCAGGCGAAAACGCCGTATCCATTGCCGCCCGGTGCTTGCAGAAGAGATAGTTGCCTGGCCATATCACTTCAAACTTGGAGTTGAATGCAAGAAATGCCTGCAGCAGGTACTGCTCGTTCCAGTACCAGCGATTCTTCGCATAGCTCGCGGGATAGGCCTTGGGCAACGATATGTCGTGGATGTGGACAAGGACTCCAGGGGCCAGCCGAGGGAGAATTTCGCAGAACTCCCAGCACACATCTCCGCCTGCTCTCAGCGCGTGAGTAGAGTCAATAAACAGCACGTCTCCTGCCTGCAAACTCTCAAACAACGAGAGTGGGACGTTCTGCACCCGTTCCTTGATGAGCGACACCTCGGGAACTGAACCGTCCTGCAGATGGGCTACGGGAAAGGGTTCGACACACAGCAGTCGCGTGGGGTCGCCACCCTCTGAAATATTTCGACGGATCGCGCTGGCAGCCAACAGCGTTGAGTTGCCAGAGCCAATTTCTATGACAGTCCTCGGCCGAAACTCACGAATTACAGCGTAGTAGACATTTCCGTCAACGGCCATGAAGGTACCGTTGGCGAGAAAGTATCCAAGTGAGTTCGACTTCTCTACAGGAAAGTCGCTGAATTCCGATTTGTACTTGTTGACCACATCCGTGAGAAAGCCTAGGCAGGCGTCGTCGTCGATTGAAATGCCGGGAAGTTCGCTTTCCCGCTGCGCGAATTCCAAATCAAGCTCGTCCGGAATAGGTAGATTGTAGTGCGCCCTCAGGCAGTACCGGTCGTAGGCCTTGAACGAATCGAACAGCTCATCGTCTGAAAGAAACGTCGACATCGCCCACGCTACCTGCTGCGGATGGCGGGTGGCTGCGCGCCGGAGCAGCCAGCGAAGCAAACGGATCTTAAGCGGTAGTTTGGCCAAATTGTTCTTTCCCAGCGCTGCTTCACCATCGGTCAAGGTAATCCCCTATTTCTAACAGTCGTTGAAAGTGCAATTGTCGCTTGCTCTCGCGCTGAGTTGAAGGTGCTCAATGGTTCACCAAATGGACGGATGACAGGTGTGACTCGCCACAGGTAGGCGCGTCGAGGCAGCGTCAGGCTAGCCGCCCAGCTAGTTTCTTGATCGCATCAAACGCGGCACGTCTAAATTTGGACGCGGTGGCGGTCAATTGGGCGATCACTCTTGCGCGGTAGAATTTGAATGCATGATGCGCAGAAGGTTCGAGAAATTTATAGCCCCAATAGTCCAGCACGGCAGCATTCGCCTTGAGAACCGTGTTTATCTGGCGTATTTCGTTCGGCGACAAGTTGTTAATTTTCCTTTCGTTTAGATCTACAACTCCTCTCTCAACAAGCCCATCGATAGAATGAACCTTGAAGCTTTGTGCATGCTTCAGCTCGCCTATCTGAGGAAGAAAGGATTGAATTCTTTTGGCAATGGCCTCTGGATTTTTGACCATCTCTTCATAGGTAAAACAAAGTGCGGAGCTTAATTTTTCCGCGTTTTCCATCTGCTGCTGCAAACAACGAACTGTAAATTCTGCGGCAATTTGAGGACTGAATCCATTTCGACGAATAATACCCTCACAGTGGGCGTATGGATTTCTGACCATAATTATGAAATGGACCGGGCTAAAGTGCTGGAGGATTTCCTTTGTCCGAATAATATTAGGTGGGCTTTTCTCGATCAGCAGCGGTTTTTGCTGGTCCCAATAGTCGGTCCAAACTTGTTTGATCCTTGCCCAAGGAAGAACCACATCGGCGTCCCAAGGCGCCTGCCTCATGACTTCTTTCAGTTCTGGAAGAAATTGCCCCTCACTAGGCAGCGCTGATACGGCGCTGGAGGTAGAAATCAGCTTCCAGAGCACTGTAGAACCTGAAAACGGCGGACAAAGTATGAAAACGTACGCGTTCATGGGAGGCGAGTTCAACTCCGAACAGCAACACGCTTCTAGAGCGCTTCTCCGAAGACGTCGGAAGGCATGCGATAGTCCAGTGTCTTACTAGACCCCCTATTGATTCGTAGCTCGACGAGTGTATTCGAAGCCGAAAGCCATCATTGTTGTTGTGTCCATGGGCAATAGTAACCGGCCGCTAACTGTGTCGCCCCATCAAACGGAGCGCCGCCTCACGCAATCCACCCGCAACCGGGAGCATGCCCTAGTTGCAGGCGCGGACAAGCGCTTTCTAACGCCCTGCCTTCAACAGCGCATCAAAATATGTAGCGGTCTTTTGCAGCCCTTCCTTTAGTTCTACGCTCGGCGTCCAGTCTAGTCTCTCGCGGGCAAGGTCAATATTGGGCTTGCGCTGAGTCGGGTCGTCGGCGGGGAGCGGCAGGTAGGTCAGCGTCGACTCTGACCCAGTCAGTTCAATCACCTGCTCCGCCAGCTGACGAATGGTGAACTCGCATGGATTGCCAAGGTTGACCGGGCCAGGGAAACCGGCCTCGGTGTCCATCAGTCGGAGGAAGCCCTCGATGAGGTCATCGACGTAGCAGAACGAACGGGTCTGCTGGCCTTCGCCATAAATGGTGATCGGCTCACCTTTCAGCGCCTGGACGATGAAGTTGGACACCACGCGTCCATCATTCGGGTGCATCCGCGGGCCGTAGGTGTTGAAGATGCGCGCCACCTTGATATCCAGCCCGTGCTGGCGGTGGTAGTCGAAGAAAAGCGTCTCGGCGCAGCGCTTGCCTTCGTCGTAGCACGAGCGGATACCGATCGGGTTGACGTTGCCCCAGTAGCCCTCTGGCTGCGGATGAACGCTGGGGTCTCCGTATACCTCACTCGTCGATGCCTGGAAGATCCGCGCTCGCAGGCGTTTGGCAAGACCGAGCATATTGATCGCACCGTGCACCGATGTTTTGGTCGTCTGCACTGGATCATGCTGGTAATGGATAGGCGATGCCGGGCACGCCAAGTTGTAGATCTCGTCCACTTCGATGAACAGCGGGAAGGTCACGTCATGACGAATGAACTCGAAGTGCGGATTGCCGTGCAGATGCTCGATGTTGCGTTTGCTGCCGGTGAATAGGTTATCGACACAAACGACCTCATCACCCCGCGCAAGCAGGCGATCGATCAGATGCGAGCCAAGAAAGCCGGCACCGCCCGTCACTAGCACCCGCTTGCGGCTGTTGTAATTCTTCATCGACTCACTCCGTTGTTGATGCTGGCGTGCTGCTGTTAGGGTGGCGACGCGCCGTGCGGGGCGCGGGGAAGCTGAGAGGGAGGGCCGCGGTCCTGTGCGGCCGCTCTTGATCGGAACAGATCGCTCCGAGCGGCGCTCCTACAAGGGCTGGCTTGCGAACCGAGGGCATCGATTGCCCTCTGCAATCACTAGGCAAGCCAGGGAGCGCTTCGCGCCTTCCGGCACTCCTAAGGGGGGCCGTTGTCTAGCCATTCGTGGATGCCATGGCAGGTCGCGTTACCGAGCGGCCGCGACCGATGCCGTAGTAGGCGAGTCCTGCCGCTTCCACTTCCCCCGGATCGTAGATGTTGCGGCCATCGAAGATCGCCGGCTCTCGCAGCGCCTCGAGAATGGCGGCAAAATCCGGACTCCAGTAAGCCTTCCATTCGGTGACAACGATCAGCGCATCGGCACCTTCCAGCGCGCTCGCCGGGGAATCGCAAAGCACCAGGTCATCGCGTTCGCCGAATACGCGACCGGCTTCTGCCAGCGCTTCCGGATCGTGCGCGCGCACGTTGGCGCCTGCGGCCCAGAGCGCGTCGAGCAGGCTGCGGCTGGACGCCTCGCGCATATCGTCGGTGTTGGGCTTGAAGGCTAGGCCCCAAACGGCGAACGTGCGGCCGGCGATGTCGCCACCGAAGTGGCGCAGCACCAGTTCAGGCAGCTTGTGCTTCTGGAGTGCATTCACCGACTCCACCGCCGCGAGGATCTGTGGGGAATAGCCGTGCTGGCGGGCGGTGCGCTCCAGCGCCTGAACGTCCTTGGGGAAGCATGACCCGCCGTAGCCGGCACCTGGATAGATGAAACTGTAGCCGATGCGGGCGTCCGAACCGATGCCGTGACGGACCATCTCGATATCGGCGCCCACACGCTCGGCGATATTGGCCATCTCGTTCATGAAGCTGATCTTGGTCGCCAGCATGGCGTTGGCGGCGTACTTGGTCAGCTCGGCGGAGCGCTCGTCCATCACCACGATGCGCTCGTGATTGCGATTGAAGGGCGCGTAGAGGCGCTTCATGGTCTCGATCGCCTCGGCGCTACCTGAGCCTAAGACAATTCGGTCCGGACGCAGGCAGTCGTTGACCGCCGCCCCCTCCTTGAGAAACTCGGGGTTGGAGACGACCTCGAACTTCACCTTTGCCGCACGCGCATCGAGCGCGCCGAGAATGGCCGCCTTGACCTTGTCAGCTGTGCCCACCGGTACCGTCGACTTGTTGACCACCACGGCGGGCCGCGAAAGGTGCTGGCCGATTGTTCTGGCCACGGCCAGCACGTACTGCAGATCGGCGCTGCCGTCTTCATCCGGCGGGGTGCCGACAGCGATGAAGATAACTTCGGCCGCGGCGATCGCCTTGGCCGCATCGGTGGTGAACGAGAGGCGACCGGCGCCATGGTTGGTCTGAACCAGGTCGTCCAGCCCCGGCTCGTAGATTGGCAGCACGCTGCGGTTGAGGCCATCGACTTTGGCCGCGTCGATGTCCACGCAAATTACCTGGTGTCCGACTTCCGCCAGACAGGTGCCGGTGACCAGACCGACGTAACCGGTTCCAAAAATGGTGACTTTCATTGACTGTTGGGCTGGCGTTTGAGGTGAGAGGGGTACCAGGGGTCGTTCTCGTCCAGATTCGACAACGGACCGACTGCCGATGCTGCGGGACCGTGGTCGCTGGTCGCCTCGCTTGCAAGTCGGCCGGTGGGAGTACGACCCGTCGCGCTGGCTTGACTCCGGCGCTTGCGATTGCGCCGGGAATCCCGCGCCTCACTGCCCTCCCCCGGCATCAGGCAGGCCACCAGCAACGCTGCAATCGCCGCCATGGCCGTGGTACGCAAGGGATAGTCCAGCGCGCTGTGCAGCGCCAGCAGGGCCAGCCCAATTGCGGCAGCCGACTGCCACTGCGCACGCGGCGACTCGCTTCGAATGGCTTCAAGCGCGAGGCGCGAAATCAACACCACTCCGAGCAGGATGACCGCTACCAGCGGCCAACCGCCTTCCAGCGTCCACTCCAGCCAGTCATTGTGGGCACGGTTGACGTAGTACTCCCCGCGCTCGTTTTCCGGCTCCACCGAAGGGTAGACCGTCACGAACGTACCGGCACCGGTTCCCAGCGCACCGAAGGTGCCAATCGCGTCAATGGTGGTTGCGGCGATATGCCAGCGCCGGTCCTCAAATGGATCGCTGCGCAGGCGCCCCCAGAGGTCCAGCAATCCGTATTGCATGCTGACCACCACCCCAACGGCAAATGCCAGCAGCAACCAGCGGCGGATCTGCAGCGGGCGCGTCTTGCCGGGTTCGATCCGCTGGCGATGCAGCCACACCATCACCGCAACCCCGACAAACGCGGCGGCCCCCAGGACGACGCCGGCGCGTGAGCGGGTAACCGCCAGGCCGATGATCAGCAGCACCAGCAACGCCCCGGCCGCCACCATCAGGGCGGCCCGCAGGTCCTGACGACGCTGCCGCAGCGCAGCGATCAGCCAGGCCGCGCTGAGCGGAAGGCAAACAGCCAGCAAACTTGCCAGATGGTTGCGATTGGCAAACGGGCCGACGGCGTTGGTTGCGCTGGTGACATCGTGCCAGCGGAGTGGGCTGTTGGGTCCGCCAGCGAGTTGGGCGAACCCGAGCGCGACGCTGGCCACCGCCAGCAGCAGGACCAGCTTCAGCAGCAGAACGCGGTGCCGAAGATCGAGCTTCGATGCAAGGAGAAACACGGCAGCGGGCGCCAGCATCGCCAGCAGGGCGCGCAATGTGGCTCGGGGATCGAGGCTGAGCGGGCGCCAGCCTACGGCCACACCGGCCAGTTCGAGTTCGTCCGCAAGCACCTGCCTGCCGGCAAGCGAGCTCCAGAGCAAGGGCGGCAAGGGAATCAGCTGTACCAGCAGTACGACTGCCACCGCAGCGAACCAGGTCGCACACAGCCAAGCACGACCATCGAACTCACGGGATCCCCGGCCGAACAGTCCGAGCAGCAGGAACGGGAGCGCGAAAATCTGCAGCAGTGCCTCCGCCGGCAGCGCCTGGCGGGTGCCGCCTCCCAATGCGATACACGCAATGAGCAGAAACGCGCAGGCAACAAACAAAAGGCCGCCGGATGCGGAAGAGCGGGTGGTCATCTGCAGTGCGTGTTCACGTGCCCCAGAAACGACTCGGGCCGCATTCCGCGGCCCGGTCAGATGAACAGATCAGCAGCCTCAGGGGCTCGACGGGTCGTCAAAAAACTCTTCGTAAATCAGTACGCCAGCAACTACGACTGCAGGCACGTAGATCCACGGAGAGACGCCCTTTGCGACACCGCCACCGACGGCCAGACCAGCGCTCGGCGCAACTGCCTCGGTGACCAGCAGCCAGCCGGCGCACGGGGACCCCTCGGAGAGGGTCACCACCGTGCCGGGTTCGACCTTCACGTCGCAACCGTCGTCGTACTTCAGGAGTGCGCTCGCTCCTTCCATCGCCATGACGCGATCACCGTTGCCGACGACGTCGCCAGCGGCTCCCGCGACGAACTGCTCACCGCGATTGACCAGAATGCTGCCCTCGACTTCCGCCAGCGAGGCGGACGACATCGGCGGACTCACCTGGGCGTTGGCAACTCCTGCCGCTGCAAGCGCCACGGCCATTGCGAACGCTCGAATTCTTGTCTGGTTCATTTTGGCCCCTGTTTGCCAACGCCGATGTGATCGGCAACACCCACAGACTGCCACAATTCTGCATCTCCGGGCAAGCGCCCTTGACCGGTAGACACGGGGGAATTGGCATCTATCCCGTTGTTTTGTGAACGGCGAGCAATACGCAGATCATCAAACCACGCCCGTCCGCCTACCCATTGCTCAGCCGGCACCCGCGCATCAAGCCGAAGACGCAACAGCTGGGAGCCACACCCCTCCCGCGGTATCTCAAAATCCACCGCGAAGGGCGTCCAACTGCGCCGACCATTGAAGCGCTCCGAGTCGGCAAGCTGTTGCTTGCCAGGACTGCAGCTCAGTGACCAGACCAGTCCCCGGTCGTTGCGTAGATCGTCCATTCGAGCGCGCCCATGCAGGCGATAGCGCCCCGGAGGAAGGGCAATCATCTGCTGCACGTGCTGAAAGGGAACCCGCCGATTCTGAAACTCGATCATCAGCGCCTGTTGGCCCCCAACGCCTGCACCGCCCTGCTGTCGAATCAGTGCGCCCGGCACGCGTCCAACGCGCCAGCCAAACCCTCCGTCGCTGGCCTGCAGCTCAAAACCGCCATCGAAGACATTGCCAACCTGCTGGCGATGCTCGTCTGGCAGGCCATCGATCCAGATGTACTGCGCCTTGGAGGCGCGTCCCTGCTGGATCAATCGACCGACCCAGAAATCACGCTCCCGCGCAGTCAGTGGATGGGCTGCTCGACGCAACGGGTCAAAGATCGCGTCAAGCAGCGTCTCGCTGGGCGCGCGCGTCGCCCACGAACTCAGGAACTTGTCGCGCCAAGGTGGCGCGTGCCCGCCCAGCCAACGTGAGACGGCCTTCACGCCCTCGGGATGGGTTGACACCGAAGCCAGCGCTGGCATCAGGGTGTGAACCTGCCGCGGCGAAAGCCGCAGTATCTGGTCGAAGTGGCGAAGCGACCGCGGGAAATCCAGCTTGGCGACAAAGTAGTCGGCCAACCAAGCGTGCGAATTGCGCTCGCGCGGGCTGCGGCGAGCCGCAATCATCATCAAATGGGCTGCCTTGACCCGATTGCCGCGCGCGTCCTCCGCATGCGCCAGCCCAGCGTAGGCTGTGCCCGACAGGGCATTTTCCGCCAGCATCTCGCGGGCCAGCGCTGCAATCTCATCCGGTGCCGTCTCGGGGGCGGCCATCAGCCGCTGCAACTCGCGCGAACTGGCTTCTGTTTGCTTCGGCCAATGCAAGCGCGACGCTGCCGGGCTTTTCGCGGCAAGCAGGTCGGCGATTCCCATCCGGTAGCTGAGCACTGCCGGCACCGCCATCAGCAGGGCGGTGGCAATGACGACTACCCACTTTACCGCGCCTGAGGCGCTGAACTTGCCACTCATGTCGCCACTCATCCGGGGCGCGAATCGAGGCGCAAAATGCGCGGCAGGCCGTTTTCCTCGACGATCACAAAGCTGATTTGCCCGCGCACCACCTGTCGGAACATCCGCCCTTTGCGGTAATACGCGGCCTCGAACTGCCCATCACCCCGAAGGCTGCCGTCCTCCAGGCGCCAGATGAGTTGGCGAATTGCAATCTGACGTTCAGTGGTGGATTCAAACAGTCGTGCATAGTCGGCGGCAAGGGCAATGCTGCCGCCCTTTGCCGAATTGGCCTGAATTGAGAAAAGACCGATCAACGCACTCAGATCACCGCTTGCATAGTGGCGCGAGAAAGTGCCGAGGAATTGCTCCACATCGGTGCGGGAAAAATCGGAAGGAGGACGTTTGGTCAAAGCCGCTTTAGCGCCCGGATCCTGAGCAGTCGTGGCCACAGCGTCCGACGGTGTCGACCTATCAGACTGATGGTCAGCCTGGGCAACGTCAACGCCGTCGCCCTTATTTGGGATAGCCGCGAAAGCGGGATGGGAAACGGGCTCGTGGCGAATCGGATCCATTGTTCCGCCCAATGGCGCTGAATCCGACACTGCCACTGGGGGGGCGGGGACAGCGGCGCCCTTCACGTCCGCCCGAGTTGCCCTGTTGTTGTCGAGAGAAACGACTGCGGCAACCGATGGCTTCGGAGTTGATGGCGATGCGCCACCTTCGCGCGACTCGGCGGAGGCCGACTTCACCGCGCGCGCGCTGTCGACTGCAGCCACTTTTCCGGGAGCGGAAGCGGAGCGGACAGCGAAATCGTCGAAAGGAGGTGACGGGTCGACGACGAGGACCTGGCTACCCGTCGTTGGAAGCGGCGTGGCGGCCCCCACGGCTGTGGTGGCTACGACTTCGGTGGCTGGTCTTGGCGGACCCGAGTCGCCAGAACGTGCCGCAATCGCCGGCGCAGTCGGAACGACTGGGACTTCATCTATTGCAAACGCGGCGGGAGGTTCGGATGCCTCTTCCTCCAATTTTTCTGCGCTGCGCTCGGCAGCCGCCCGAGGGGCCTCGACACCCATTGGGACCAGCACCTCGCTGCCACGCCAATCCCGGTCGAGCAGGCTCCAGACGACCAGTCCTACCGCCACCAACAGCAGCGCGGCGGGGACCGCAGTGGCAGCAGAACGCTTGCCATCGAAACGGGAATCAACTGACGCCGGCGAATCGCGCCCTGCGCGATCGGAGGCCTGCCAAATGACGGCTGCAGGGCGGGCTTCCGCACCGGCTGTCCACTCGTTATTGTCGAGGTGCGTACGACGTACTTGGCCATCGTCGGGGCGCACATCGTCGCCACCGAATCCGACGTCGAAACCAGGGTGAGGCTCAACACGAGACACGGAGACCTGCGCAGCTCGCCGACCCTCCGGCGTCTTGAGCTGCCGCCACGCCCGATTGACCCGATCAGAGAACGCCGCCGCCCAGTCTTCCCCGCGATCAGGGTGAACCAGGCCGACCAGCAGCCTACGGTGCTCCCGTATCAGCTCGGGTTCCGCCCCCGAGGCGACCCCCAGTCCTCGCCAAGGATCGTCCCCGCACTCACGCGACAGCAGTTGCTGCTCAACGTAAAACCGGCACGCCTCCAGCAGGGCCGTATTCGAGAGGCCGGTTGCCGCCGTTGCAATGGCCATCGAAGGCGCATGGCCCGAGGCCAGCCGGAGCACTTCGGTAATCCCGGACGGCAACGGCATTGCCCGCAGCTCCGCTGCCAGCGAGGGCTGCCCGTGCAGCGTGATCGCGAGCTGCAGAGCTTGGCTGCTCGGCATCCCGGCGACCGTCAGCGCTTGCCGCCGAGCCGCTTGGCGCCACCTGCACCGCGCAGCTTCGCGGCCAGACTTGGCTGCGGCGTCCCGTACCCATAGCCGTACCCATAGCCATAACCATAGCCGACATGGCGCTCCTGGAACTTGCTCAGCACGACGCCGAGCAGATGGGCTCGGGCTCCGCGCAACCGCTTTATCGATGCCTGAACGGCGCCAACGCGCGGTCGCCCGGCCTCAACGACCAGAATCGTGCCGGCCGCCAGATTGGACAGGATGAGCGCATCCGCCAGTCCGACCACCGGCGCCGAGTCGATGACCAGATGGTCAAAGCGCTCAACTGCTTGCGCAATCAGACTTGCCATGCGGGGACCGGCCAGCAGCTCGGCAGGGTTGGGGGGCAGCGGCCCGCTAGTGAGGACGGACAGATTCTCACTGGGCAGCATCTGCAGGCATTCGCCCGGCTTGGCTGCCCCTGCCAGACAGTTACTCAGGCCAACCCCGTTCTCAATTCCAAAAATTTTGTGCAGTGACGGATTGCGCAGATCGGCATCGATCAACAGGACACGCTTGCCGAGCTGTGCAAAATTACGCGCCAACGCAACCGCTGTTGTGGACTTGCCCTCGCCCGGGGTCGTGCTTGTGATCACCAATGTCGAAGGAATACCGCGATCAGTGGAGAACTGCAGCGCAGTGCGGATGGACCGATATGACTCCGAGAATCCGGACCGCATGTCCACGCTCGCGCGCGCCGGCGTCTCGTCCTTGTCCAACTTGGGTACGACACCCAGATGCACCAGCTTGAGCTTGCCTTCGACCTCCAAGGGGGACTTGATGGTGTCGTCTAGGAACTCCAAAAGCAGCGCCAGGAAGATTCCGAAGAAAAGTCCCATCGCCAGCCCAAGCGACACATTGCGCCGCATGTTCGGCGACACCTGATAGGCAGACTCCGCGCGGTCAACGATGGACAAATTGTTGGAACTGACCCCGGCAGCCACGCCGATTTCTTTGTAGCGTTGGAGGAGCCCGTCATATAGCTGGCGGTTCGTGTCCACTTCCCGCTTCAAGATGTTGTATCGGATGCTGCGGCTCTGCAGGTCCAGAACATCCGCCTTGAGCCCAGTCAGCATCTCCGCCAAGGTTGCCTCCTGCGCCAAAGCCGCTTCATACTCGGCGCGGATTGCCACCTTGATTGACCCGATCTCACTGGTGATCTGACGATCCAGTTCGTCGATCTGACCCTTCAGTTCCTGCATTGCGGGGTACGCCGGCTTGAACCGCGCAAGACGATTCTGATACTCGGCCTGCAGTTCTGCGCGCCGTTCCTGCAGCGTCTGCACCATCGATTCGGCACCAATCATTCCGGCTACCACCGTGCCGGTGGAAGCTTGAGCCTGCCGCCAGCGTGTTTCTGCCTTCAACCTCTCGGCGCGCGCAGACGTCAAAGCAGAGTTCGCGCTTAACATGTCCTGTTCGGTCATATTGCCCGCCGCGAGGTCCGCCCCGACGGCCACGATCTGCTCTTGGTTGGCAAATTCGACCAGCTGACGCTCAGAGTCTTCAAGCTTGATTTTGAGCTCCTCCAGTCGGTCCTCTAGGTACGTCTTGGCGTATGCCGACGAATCAAAGCGCCGCTCAATGTTGCTCGATAGGTACGACTCAATCAGCGCATTGACGGCACGGACAGAGAACGCCGGGTCGGGGCTGTCAAAACTGACTCGGGCAAGATCGGATGACCCGACCCCACCAACTGAAACGCCACCTGAAAACCAACCGGCAATGGCGCGTTCCAAACTGGCCAATTCCCGATCCGATGCTCGCGGTTGCTCTGTCTGCTCTGGCTCTACGCCGAGAAACGCCATCACCTGCTCCCACGAGGAGGGTGGCTGCAGGCGCTCATACTCGCCGCTGTCGGCGAGGCCCATGTCGGCTACTACCCGCTGAGCGAGGGCGCGACTCCTGATGAGCTCGTATTGAGTCTCGACGTAGTTACCCGCCCAAACTTTGCTGCTATCAACATCTCCAACGTTCACAATTTCAAGCTGTCCGTATGCGATCTCGATGGTCGCAGAAGCACGATAGATCTTCGGGGTGAGCAGGGTATCGATGGTCGCCCAAGTACCGACTGCGAGCACCAACGCCAGCACCAGCCACTTGCGCTTGACGATTGCCCGCCAGTAGGCCATCAGATCGAGCGCGCCCTCCTCTTCCCCGCCATCCCGGTTGGACAACAGCAGGGCGAGCGGCTTCTGCTGCTGGCTGACGGCGATCCCCTGATGGGTCTCTGGTGGCCGAGGGGCCGGAAGTCGCGACTCCGGCTCGCTGCCATTAGGATGCGAATTGTCGTGTTGATCCATCGAAGCTCAGTCCAGAAAGTACATGGTGTGACGCGATTAGTAGGGGCGGAAGATACTGAAAAACGAGAAGGCCTCGAGGAAGCGTCGCATCGCGGACCTGGGCCCTGACACATCCACCACGATAAGGTCGTCGCCGAATACCTCCGGATCTTCCGCATTGCCTCCACGGATGGCCTGAAGGTCGAAAACTGCCGCCATCTTCTGTCCTTCCACCTTTCTGAAGATCACGATTCCCTGCAAGTTGGCGAGGTCTGAGACCCCGCCGGCTACCGCCAGGGCCTGCAACAAAGTTGTCCGACCCTTAAGTGGGTAGATGCCGGGGCCACCAATCGCACCTTCAATAGTTACCCGCTGGCTTGAGAATTCCTTGACGAACACGCTGACCTGCGGATCCTGCAAGTAGGTCTCGGAGAGCTTGTTGGCGAGCAGATCCTCCAACTCGCTGACGGACAGCCCACCCGCCAATACTGTCCCGATCAGGGGCAGCGAAATCTGCCCGCTGGAATTCACCCGCACGGTCTTGTTGAGATCGGCGATCTGGAACACGGTGATCTCCAGCATGTCCTGCGCACCGATCCGATACTCGGCCGTCCCGATATAGGCGCCGGTATTGGTGGTTGTGTCAGGCGGACCCAGATTTTCGGTCGTCGTGACCACCCTCGCCGTCCCGCTTCGAACTGGCCCGGAACTGGTAAGGCAGCCGGAAAGCAAAAATGAAAGCAGAACCATCACTAGTAAACGTGGGAAGACTCGCATCTGGAT
>ENA-ORBV01007714-ORBV01007714.1-microbial-mat-metagenome-genome-assembly--contig:-NODE-7714-length-18401-cov-9.423707_pt1 | contig 18401 bp, 16 predicted proteins | sample MGYA00237777_ERZ505514 | MGnify/ENA primary metagenome ERZ505514 (study PRJEB26160, sample SAMN06269048) | microbial mat metagenome | isolation source: Oligotrophic lake microbial mat | place... | reverse complement strand
CGACAGTCCCGCCCGCCGCACCACCCTGCGGGCGGGACTGTCGTCCCCCGCAGCCCACCCCAGAGTCCTCACCCGTAGCAGCCGTAGCCAGCCATATCTAAAGGAGCACACCATGAGCCCAATCCCTTCCCTCGCCGTCCTCGCCATCGCAGCTCTTGCTCTGACCGGCTGCGGCGATGCCGTCCGATCCATCCCGGAACCCACGGGCCAAATCTCCTTGACGGAGTCCACCACCCCACCGGCGGCCGATGTGGGGACAGCGGCCGATGCCGCATCCTCAACCGCCCACCCCATTGCGACCATCGCGTCCGCCGTGACTGTTCACACGGGGCCCGCCATCGACACTCCTGCCGTGTCGGTGAGTGCCACGACTCCCTACGGCACGTCACGGACGCTGCGGGTCGTCGAGGCGACCACGGATGGCCAGTGGTTACGAGTGGTCGTCCCGGCACGCCCCAACAACACGACCGGATGGGTCGCGGCAGCCGACGTCGACCTCCGCGCCGTCACACACCGGATAGCCGTCGACCTCAGCGACCGGACACTCGTGCTCACCGACGGGGCCGAAGAGGTCATCCGGACGACGGTTGCCGTCGGCACGGCCGAGAACCCGACTCCGACCGGTCAGTTCTTCGTCACCGACAAGATCGCCACAAACCCCGACGGCGCCTACGGGCCCTTCGCCTTCGGCGTCGCCGCCTGGTCGGACACCCTGTCAGAGTTCGGCGACGGCGACGGGCAGATCGCCATTCATGGCACTGACCAACCGGCCGTCCTCGGCACTGCCGCGTCCCACGGTTGCATCCGGGTGCCCAACGATGTCGCAGACCGACTGGCCGCATTGCTGCCGCTCGGCGTACCCGTCGACATTCAGGCCTGAGGAGCGGGCGGAAGTGGGAGGATCCCCGGGTGTCCGAGTCGCCGGATTCCGAACTCGCTCTTGCCGCGGCCGCAGGCCAACGCGAGGCATTCGCCGCGATCTACGACCGATACGCCGACCGGATCTATGGGCTGTGCCTGCGGCAGCTGCGCAACCCCGACGCCGCGGCCGACGTCACCCAGGAGACGTTCCTCATCGCCGCCCAGCGCCTGGCGGGCCTCGCCGACCCGTCACGGCTGCGGTCGTGGCTGTTCGCCGTGGCCCGCAACCAGCTGATCGACCACGTCCGGCGCAACCGCCGGTACGTCTCTGACGAGGGCGTCGAGATGGCGACCGAGGACACCACCGCGTCCACCGTCCTATCCCGGGTGCGTTCAGCCGAGCTGGCCGACCTGATGATCGGGGCGCAGGCCGGGCTCGACGACCGCGACCGGCTCGTCCTTGACCTTGCCTATCGGGAGGAGTTGGCCGGCACCGAACTCGCCGACGCCCTCGGTGTTCGCCCCGACCACGTCCACCAGCTCCTCAGCCGGGCACGCAGACGCCTGGAGATCTCGTTGGGCGCCCTGCTGGTGGCCAGACAGGGCCGCGAGGACTGCGAGCAGCTGGCCGACCTGCTCCAGGGATGGGACGGTCGGTTCTCGACCCTGTGGCGCAAGCGGGTAGCGCGTCATGTCGAGGACTGCGCGGTCTGCACCCGGCTGCGCGGGGTCGTCCTGTCGCCGGCATCGCTGGCGATGGCGATGCCCTTGGCTGCTGCCCCGCCGGAGCTGCGAGACCAGGCGCTGGCCGGATTCGACGAGTGGATCGAAGCGGGTCATGCCGAAGGGGTGGCTTCGACCGGCGCTTGGCGCCCCGACGGCTTCCCGGGTCGGGTCCGGTCTCGACGACTTCTCGTGGGGTCCATTTTCGCCGGCCTGGTCATGCTGGTGGTCGGGGGTGCCGTCCTCGCCATGACGACGCTCATCGGGACGACCGGCGGGCCCACCGCCGCGGTCGGGCCGGCCTCGCCGGACACGGCCGGCCTCCGGCAGGTCACGCCGACCCCTCTGATGAGTCGCACGTCGGCGTCGCTGCCGTCGTCCAGTGCAGCCTCGCAATCGCCAACACTCACGTCGACGACCAGCACCAGTTCCACCAGCACCACCCCGACGACCACCGACTCGACGTCTGAATCAACGCCCGGGGCCCCCGCGGGGGGCTCCCTCGTCGCCAGCCCCGCCGCCGTGACGATCACGCCGGCAGTGGGTTCGAGGGCGACATTCCAGTTGTCGCACACCGGGTCGGCCTCGATGGACTTCATCGTGGCCGCTTCCGTCGGGCTGTCGGCGACGCCGACGAGCGGGACGCTCGGCCCCGGCGCGTCGGTGCCGATCGTCCTGACGCGGGTGGGCACCCCGACTCGGCCCACGAGCGGGGTGGTGACCGTGAGCAGCGCCACCGCCGAGGCGGTCGAGGTGACCGTGCAGGTCGTCGCTCCCCCCGCATCGCTCACCGCATCGGAACTGTCCAACCCGTTAGGTGTGCCGCGGCCGACGTCCGCGACCTTCCGGCTCAGCAATACGGGCGGCGCAGCTGCCGACTGGGCCGCGAGGGCATCGCAGCCCTGGTTGGGGGTCACACCTGACGTCGGAACACTGGAACCTGAGCAGACCACGACCATCACGGTCTCGATCACCGGGCCGCCCGCTGACAGATCACAGTTGACGCCGGCCCAATTCGTGACAATCGGGTCCAGCGCCCTCGCACCAGTGATCGTTCAGGTTCCGATACTGGCGCCCAGCTGACAGCGCCGCGCGGACCGCCTCCGACAGCGGGGCTCGCAAGCCTGGCGAGCATCAGGAAGGCCAGCGGACACTCCAGATGACGACGTACGTCGCGGTCCACGAACGCGCCGACGACAGCGCCTGGGGGCACACCTGCCCGACCTCCCTGGCGTGGCCGAGCGTGCGCTGCCGCTTCGCTCGTCGGCCTGACCACCGAAGTCGTGAAGTTCCTCGTCGATGGGTGCCTCTCGCCGAGGCTCGCGCAGCTCCTTCGCGACAGCGCCCACGACGCTGTCCATGTCATCGAGTGTGGCCTGGCCGGCGCCCCCCGACGAGGACGTCCTGGCTCGAGCGGTCCTGGACAATCGGGTACTGATCTCTGCCGACACCGACTTCGGCGAGATCCTCACACGAACCAGGCAACCCGCGCCCAGCATGATGCTCTTTCGTCGCCGCGACCGCTCATGCAGCGCGCTGATCGGCGCCCTTGTCATGAACCTGGACTCGGTCGAAGGCGACCTCGCGATATCGCCAAGGGAACACTCCGCGACATCGGTCTATCGATCGACGAGCTGGGGCCGTAGGGGGACATTCGGGTCCAGCGACGCGGAACGAGATCTCGAAGTGCGTGGAACAAAGGGACCCGAACCCCTAACCCCTGCTCGCCAAGTCGCGGCGAGAGGGGTCGGTGCGGACATCACCGCTGCTCGGCAGCCGTCGTGATGTGCGCGTCGACCCCCCGTGCGCCGTCGGCCCGTCAGGCATCCAGAGTGAATGAGGGGTGCGCAGCGCGGTCGTCACCACCACCGGCGACCTGCGCGGTTCCGGTGAGGAAGCGGCCTTCCGTGAGCTGACCGTCGACCACAGCAGCACCGTGGCCAGTGTCGAGCAACAGCGAGACCGCCACGACGAGGTCGAAGGCGTTCAGCCGGGACGGTGCCTGCTTGGAACTGCCCGGGGCAGGACCACCAGGCTGACGAAGGCCACCGGCCCCACCACCAGTAACCGGACGGAGTCGGGTCAGGTCGGGTCACCACCCCGGATGCCGCGGCCCACCGGCCGGGAGGGCCGGCAGACCCCGAGGCGCTGCGGCCGGTGGCCGCGTCACGTGCCGTGCCCGGCCGTTGTCGTCCCGGGCGTGGCGCCCGCGTCCTCGCGTGCCGCGCGACGGGCCTCTGCCCGGGCGAAGGCGTGCGCGATGGGGACGTCGGTCGAGGAATGCGCCAGGATCGAGGCGAAGATGACCAGCGCGATAAGGTGGAATAGCTCATCGGACCGGGACAGGCTGGCCTCGAGCACGATCAGCCCGTAGACCACCGAGGCGAAGCCCTTGGGCCCGAACCACGCCGCGACGGCCTGCTCGGCAGCGGGCAGGTGGCTGCCCAGCAGCGCCAGCACGATTGCCAGCGGGCGAGCGAGCAGCAGCGCGAGCACAGCGAACACGTAGCCGCTGACCGGGATCTCGGCCAGGAATCCCAAGGAGATCAGCGCGCCGAAGACGAGGATCGCAGCGAGCTTGAGCAGCTCGGTGACGAGCTCGCCGAACTCGCTGAAACTGTGCTCGACCTCCGGCGCCAGCGTCGCGATGGTGATCCCGGCGGTGAACGCGGAAAGAAAGAGGTTGGCGTGCGTCAGCTGGGCCAGCCCGAGCACCATCAGCCCGATCGACAGCCCGCCGAGCGAGGCGTAGAGCCGGGTGGCGGAGGTGTACCGGCTGCGGATCAGCAGCACCGCCAGGCTCGGCACGCCGACCCCGAGCAGCACACCCAGGCCGAGCTCGCCGGCCAGCTCCAACCCCGACACGCCCTCGCCTTCGAGGACGGCGAGCAGCACGAGCACGACCGGCAGGGCCAGCCCGTCGTTCAGGCCGCTCTCCACGTTGAGCAGTGACCGCAGGCGTCCTGGTACCTCCTCGCGACCGACGATCGCGGAGGCGAACACCGGGTCCGTGGGCGCCAGCACCGCGCCGATGAGCATCGACTCGGTCCAGGGCAGCCCGGCAACCCAGTGCGCGAGCACCGCGGTGATGCCGAACGTCAAGGGCATCCCAAGGATGAGGGCCCGCCCGGGCAGTCGCCACGCCGAGCGCAGGTCCTGCAGGCCCACCCGCATCCCGTCGGTGTAGAGCACGCTGAACAGCGCGAGCTCGGCGAGGCTCACGACTATCTCGTCGTTGGGCTGTAGGTCCAGCACCCCGGTAGCGCCCTCACCGAGCAGCAGCCCCGCGAGCAGGAACAACACCGCAGTCGACAGGATCGTGCGGTGTGCCAGCCCGGACAGCAGCACGCCGGCGAACAGCAGCACGGCGAACGCCAGCAGCAGCTCCATGCCTTAGTCCTATCAGGCGGCGCACCGCAAGGCAGAGGGCCAGCCGCCCTCGATGGCGCCCTCGTCCATGACGGCTCGATCACCGTGCTTGCCCTAAGACACCACCTGCCGGACGTCGTCCACACTGACGGCGCCACGATGCGTGCGGCTGGGCCAACTCCTCCCTCCGCGCTGACCGCCTTGTGTCGTCCACGGGGCGGCCCACGTGTCACGGTGATCCTGCGCCGTACCCAATGACCGCAAGAGCACCCGCTCGGGCTGACGCCGGTCCAACTCGTCCCGGACGAAGTCACTCACGTCGACGTCGTTGACGACCAGGCGGTCGAAGTCCCCGCTGATCACCCCATCCCCGATGATGCAGTCGATGATCCGCAACCCGGTGAGGTCACAGTCCCGGAACCTCACCCCGCTCAGATCTGCATGGGTGAACCGTGTCGTTGCTCGTTCCTCGAGGTCAGGTCACCCTGGCGTGATCGTGGTAGCCGAATCGCTTCCGCGGGATCCGTTGACGGCTCTGCGGGTCCTGACCGAGAGCGAACACGAACTCGACCGAATTCGCCGCACGCAGGTCATTGCCGCACGAGCCGCCGGGGCGTCCTGGCAGCAGATCGGCGACGCGCTCGGTGTCAGTCGTCAATCAGCATGGGAAAGTTTCACCGCGGAGACACGAGCAGCGCTGGCCTCCAACGTGGACCCGAACGACGACTACCTCATTGCGTTGGCGAGAGCGAACGACGCCGAGGTCATCATCTCGGGCGACAAAGACCTGCTGGACTGGGAGCTACAACAGCCGCCAGTGGTGACGCCCGCCCAGTTCGAGCAAGGTGTCAGCGCCACGTAACGTCGCTCGGTGATCCCGGTCACGACGCGAACGACCCACCCGGGAACGGACCCACCTGAGTGCCCCCAATCGCTCGCCCCTGGACGAACCGAGGCGTCCTCGAACGCCGGTTGAAGGGCTCCAATCGCGACGACCCTCGAATTCGCTGCAACCCGGGCCTCTTCGCGGCTGGCGCGATATCGAGTGTGGGTCCATCCGGGCCAGAGGTTTGTGAGGAACTTGGATGGCGTGCTTAAGTATCAGCTCGCTGTGTTCGATCCAAGGTCGTGGACGAGTCGGTCCAGTAGGTGAGCGAGGCGGGCTTGATCGGCTGATGTCCAGGACTTGGTGGCCTCTTGGATAAGTTCACCGCGGCGTTCCTGAATGCGGCCGAGCAAGTTGTTGCCATCGACCGTGAGTTGTAGACCACTGAGCCGGCCGTCGTGTTGGACCGAGATTCGGGTTACCAATCCGAACTCGACGGCAGATCTGACCCGTCGACTCGCCTGCGAGGGATCGAGGGTCAGTTCCCGGGCGATGTCACCGACGGTTGTCAACTCAGTTCGATCTTGCACGACGTCTGCGACTTCGCTCGCGTAGATCTGTTCGATCGGAGTGGTGCCCGCGAGTGCGCTGCGTTGCTGGCGTCGGCGAAGACTGGCGAGGGAACGCGCGATCGAGTTGGCTGAGTCGATTCCGACGGTCACGTGCTCTCGATCCAGCCAAGGTTGCGGCACATCAGACTCAGCGTCGAGACGGTGGTGTCGTAGTCCGTTTGCGTCAACCCGTCGCTGATTCTCGCTCGCGCCTCGTTGATCTCCTCTCGAGCCGATCTCAGTCGAGCCTGGCCCGACTTCGAGAGGCTGAGGGAGCCATTGGCTGACTGCAGCCATCCGGTGTCGATGAGGTCGTGCAGAACTGCGCTGGTGTCCTCCGGTACGGCGAGGAACGGAGCGAGTTCGACCGCGATCTCGTCACTGGTGCGCTGCAGTGGTTCAACAACGTTCAAGATCTGCCACTGTCGGCGACTGATGCCGAGATGTTGCAGGCTGACTCCGAGGTCGGTTTCAATGAGGCTGTCGAGGAGCTTGATCCAGTAGCCGATGGGTCGTTGCTTACGCATGCATCGAGCATATACATGCGTGACACATAGGTCTATCTCGTCTCCACCCCTGCCGACGGCTGCAATCATCCGGCCACAGATCCTGCAGCTGTCCGGTTAGTAGTCCTGCGATCATCCGTCTAGCAGTGAACGTCCTGCAGGGGCCCGACCCGGTGCTGGACTGGGTGCGCGGAACCGGACTACGCCCCGTGCTCGCCGCGCTGCCCGAGGACAGGGCCGCCGATTTCGAGGCCGAGTACGCGCGATTGCTCCGCAATGCCTACCCGGCCGGCCCATACGGCACTGTCTCCGGTTCCGGCGGGTTTTCGTCGTCTCCCGCAAACCGTGACAACCGGCAGGCCCCACCCGTGTCGCCCGTGTCGCGGCATCATTCGTAGTTGAGCCCCTGGCGAGCCGCCTTGCGAACAGCATCGGTGCGGGAGGTGAGGAGTTCAACCGTCCCGAGGACACACCGTAGGTGTACTTCGGAGGTGGGCAGGTCAGGAGCCGCACTTCTGGGGGGAGAAAGGGCTCCTGACCTGGGTGGAGCTGAGGGGATTCGAACCCCTGACCCCCTCGTTGCGAACGAGGTGCGCTACCAGCTGCGCTACAGCCCCCCCGCGACCGCATCAACGGTGGCGAGAACTGCAAGAGGGTAGCACCGCTTCCCGGCGACTACCGGGGCCCGAGCCTCGGCGATGATCAGCCGGCGGCGGCCCGGCGACGCTCCGCCGGGAAGAGTGGCGCGGCCTCGGGTTCGTCGAGCGGCTGCGGCGCCGGGCGCGGGGCCGGAGCGGTCTCGACCCATGGCAGGACCGGGGCGTGCGCCACCCGGGGCGCCATCGTGTACATCGGGCGGGGGATGGTCACTGGCGTCCAGGTGCCGTCGGACGGCCGTCCGGACTCGCGTGGCGCCACCGGTTCGGCCCCCGCCCCACGGTCGAAGAGCGGCACGGCCCTACTGGTGGGGTACAGCGACGGCGCCGGCTGCAGCGTGGTGGCCGAACGGACCCGGGCACGGGCGGCGGCCAGGACCTGGCGATCATGCGCCGCGCCCAGAACTCCTGAGACGCCAGCGGTCGTCACCCAGATTCCGGCAGCAAGGATCGACCACCACGGCGCCGCTGCCAGCACCGTCGCCGTGGTCGACCCGACGATCGCCAAGAGGCCAAGCAGCAGTCCCAGTGAACGGCCGGCGCGGCGGCGCCGCATCGCCCGGCGCTGGGCGGCGAGGTCACGCTTCGCCGATGCGAGGGCACCGATCTTGGCCGACGTCGTCATCGTCGGACGCCCGGCCGACAGCAGCACCCGCGGCTGACTTCGGTCTGATCCGCGAAGCTGCTCGGCTTCCAGCCTCGCCTCTCGGGCCGCCGCAGCGTTGGCCCGGTCGCGCGCCCAGACCGGGACAAGATAGACAGCCCACAGCACCACGATCGCGAGGAAGATCAGGCCGCCGGGGGTCACCGTCAGACGGTAGGCCGACACCCCCGTCCGGCGGCGGAGGCACGAGGGTGTGTCGCCGATCGGGCACGTCAACCGGGGCGTTGACCGCCCGATATGCCCACTCGGGCGATCATGCCGCTCGGGCCGACCTCCTCGGCCGTGATGGCGAAGGACACGTGGTCCCGCCAGCGGCCGTCGATGTGGATGAAGTCGCGGCGGATCCCCTCCTCGCGCAGTCCCAGCTTTCGGGCGACGGCCAGGGACGCGGTGTTCTCGGGCCTGATGTTGACCTCCAGCCGGTGCAGCCCCAGTACCCCGAAACAGTGGTCCATCACGAGCGCGACGGCGGTCGGGATGATGCCCCGCCCGGCGACCTCCTGATCGACCCAGTACCCGATGGACCCGGTACGGGCGGACCCCCACACGATGTTGGAGACCGTCACCTGCCCCCGCAGCCGTCCGTCGACCTCGACGACCAGGGGCAACATCCGCCCGGCGCGGGCCTCACGCCGGAACCCGCGCACCACCGCGCCGAAGGACGGCGAGTTGCCCTCCTCAGGATTCGTCGCCTCCCAGGGGCCCAGCCAGCCCCGGTTGCGCGTCTGTACCTCGGCCCAGTCGCCGACGTCGGTGACCCGCACCGGCCGCAGTCGCAGCGGCGGATGATCAAGCACGACCGGCCACCCCCGCCTGCTGCTCACCTGTGGTGATCCCTCTGATCTCCGCGCTGCCAGTCCCCACTGCGCCCACCGCGCTTCTCGACCACTCGAACATCGGTGATCTCCGCGTCGCGGTCCAGCGCCTTGATCATGTCGATGACCGCGAGGCCCGCGACGGCCACCGCGGTCAGCGCCTCCATTTCCACTCCGGTCCGGTCGGCGGTACGCACCTCGGCCCGGATCGACACGCCGGCGTCGATCACCTCGACCCGCACGTCAACGGCGTGCAGCGCCACCGGGTGCGCCAGCGGGATGAGGTCCGGCGCCCGCTTCGCACCGGCGATTCCGGCGATCCGGGCTACCGCCAGCGCGTCCCCCTTGGGCACCGCGCCGTCCCGCAGCGCCGCCACCGCCTCGGCCGAGCATCGCACCAGGCCGGTCGCGACGGCGGTCCGCGCCGTGATCTCCTTGGCGGAGACGTCGACCATCCGGGCGGCCCCCCGGTCGTCGAGGTGCGGGAAGGCAGCCGGGGTGTGAGTCACCGGCGCATTCTCTCCAGCACGAGACATTCCAGCACATCGCCCCCGGAGACCTCGGTCACATCCTCGGGCACCTCGGCGAGTGCGTTGGCGTGCGCGAGCTGCGCCGCCAGGTGTGAGCCCTGCCCGCTGGCGGGTTCGGCTACGTATGGCGTGGCCGCACCGGCGATGGCCGTCGCGTCACGCATCAGCAACACCCGGGCGTACTGCCGCCGCCCGGCCGGCGAGGACCAGCCCCGCAGCATCCGCGCCGGCACCCGACGGCGGTGCAACCGGCTCTCCCCGAGCATCGCACGAAGCGCGGGGCGCACGAAGATCTCGAACGAGACCAGCGCGCTGACGGGGTTACCGGGCAGGCAGAAGACGGGCACCCGCTCCTCGCCGAGCGTCCCCAGCCCCTGCGGACCACCCGGCTGCACCGCCACGTTGCGGAACGTCACGTCGCCGATCTCGCCGAGCACAGCCTTGACGATGTCCGCCGCACCCATGCTGACCCCGCCGGAAGTAATGATGACGTCAGCCCGGCCGACCTGGTCCTCGACCGCAGCGCGCACCGCGCGGGGCTCGTCGTCGATGATGCCGACCCGTTCGGCTCGCGCGCCCAGTTCCTGCGCGGCCGCGACGAGGCCGATGCCGTTGGAGTCGTACAGCTGGCCACGCTGCAGCGGCTGACCCGGCTCGACGACCTCACTGCCGGTGGACAGCACGACCACCCTGGGCCGGGGGTGGACCTGCACCCGCGTGCGTCCCACTGCCGCCAGCAGCGCCAGCTGCCGCGGGTTGAGCCGAGTGCCCGCCCGCAACACCGTGTCGCCGGTCTCGACGTCGTCTCCGGCACGCCGGACGTGCCGGCCCGCAGCAACCGCAGCCCGGATCTCGACCTCGGCCAGGCCGCCGTCGGTGTTCTCCACCGGCACCACCGAGTCGGCACCGTCGGGCACCACCGCACCGGTCATGATCCGCATGGCGGTGCCGGGCGCCAGCCGGGCGCTGCCGGCCGCGCCGGCGAAGACGTCACCGGTGACCGGCAACCGGACCGGCGACCCCGGCGCGGCACCGGTGACGTCCTGAGCGCGCACCGCGTACCCGTCCATCCCCGAGTTATCGAACCCGGGCAGCGGGGCCTGCGCCACGACATCGGCGGTCAGGACGCATCCGAGCGCCTCCAGCAGCGGCACCTCGATGGCCGACAGCGGCGCGACAAGCGCGAGGCAGTCGGCGATATGGTCCTCGATGCTGACCCGACCGGCCTCGGCGGGCGAGAGGTTGCCCCGGGCATGCGGCACGGCCTAGGCCACCGGCAGTTCGGCGACGAAGTCGCGCAGGAACTGGTTGAAGTCCGGGCCGAGGTCCTCGCGCTCACTCGCCAGTCGCACCACGGTCTTGAGGTAGTCCAGCCGGTCCCCCGTGTCGTAGCGCCGGCCACGGAAAATCACGCCGTGCACCCCGGAGCCCGGACCGGTGCCCACGGCGAGGGTCTGCAGGGCGTCGGTCAACTGCACCTCGCCGCCGCGGCCCAGCGGGGTCTCACGCAGCACGCCGAACACGCTGGGATCCAACAGGTAGCGGCCGATGATGGCCAGGTTGCTGGGTGCCTTGTCCACCGACGGCTTCTCGACCAGGCCGGTCACCTTGACCACGTCGGGAGTCCCGGTGGCCTCGACGCTGGCGCACCCGTACAGGTGGATCTGGTCATGTGGCACCTCGAGCAGCAGCACGACCGACCCGCCGTGTTCGGCCTGCACGTCGACCATCCGGGGCAGGATCCGGTCCCGTGGATCGATGAGGTCGTCCCCGAGCAGCACGGCGAAAACCTCGTCGCCGACGTGCCGGGCGCCGCAGAGCACGGCATGACCCAGCCCGCGGGCATCGCCCTGCCGGACGAAGTGGATGTCGGCCAGGTCCGTCGAGCGCTGTACCAGCGCGAGCCGCTCGGAGTCCCCCTTGGCCTGCAGGATGGCCTCGAGCTCGGCGGCGCGGTCGAAGTGGTCGGCGAGCGCCCGCTTGCCCCGACCGGTGATCATGAGAATGTCCGTCATCCCCGCGGCGACGGCCTCCTCCACGACGTACTCGATCGCAGGTGTGTCGACGACGGGCAGCATCTCCTTGGGAGTGGCCTTCGTGGCAGGCAGGAATCGGGTGCCGAGGCCGGCAGCGGGAATGATGACCTTGGTGACCGGCGTGCTCATGCCGTCACCCTAGTGAGCCCGCACCGGGCGCACCCGCGACCGGGCGCAGTCGGTCACGTCGCCCCCCTGCTGCCCTTGGGGCCCTTGGCGGCCTTCGTACTCCTTGCTCCCTTGTCTTGTCGCGATGGCGCTGAGACGACACGATTGCGGCCGGCTCGCTTCGCCTCGTACAGCGCCAGGTCCGCCACCCGCATCACCTCGGGACCGGAGCGGCCGTGAACGGGGTGCGCCGCGATGCCGACCGAGATCGTGAGGTTGATGTCCGGTGCGCCGGCACTGCTGAACGGCTCGCCCGCGATGACGGTGAGCAGCCGGTTGGCGAGCACGGCCGCGCCGTCACCGTCGGTCTCGGGCAACACGAGGCAGAACTCCTCGCCGCCGTAGCGGGCAACGGTGTCCACCTCGCGCACGCAGCCGGCGAGCCGGCGTGCCACCTCGACGAGCACCTCATCGCCGCGGGCATGACCATGGGTGTCGTTGATCTCCTTGAAGTGGTCGAGGTCGACCATCAGCACCGCCAGCTTGTGGCCGAACCGGATCGCCCGCTCCACCTCCCGGGTCAGCGTGGCGGTCAGGTGTCGCACATTGCCGACGCCGGTCAGCGGGTCGGTGACCGACAGCTTGGCGGTCTCCTGCAGCCGGCCGACATTGACCAATGCGGTGGTCACGTTGACAGACAACCTGGCCAGCGAGACCAGCGCCGCGGTCTCCGGGCTGCCCTGCCCGGGCCGGCGGGTCACCCCGATGTGGCCGATAGTGGCCCCCAGGTGACGCATCGGGAGCAGCGCGGCCCAGCCCTCCTCGGCCTCGCCTGCGTCACCCGGCGCCATGTCGCGCAACTGCCGGATACCGGCGGTGGCCGCCGTCAGGTCCTCGGCATCGGTCAGGTCGATCTCCTGCGCCGGACCGTCGAGCAGCACCGGCGGCCGGCCGCCGACCCGGGGAGCCAGTAGCGTGACGGTCACCCCTGTGGGTGCCACTTCCGAGGCGGTTGCCGGGTCGACCTGGCTCACTGCCGCCACGCAGCCGTCGACGGTCAGCAGCGCCGCCTCGCCGACCGCCCGCAGGAATGCCACGCGGTCCGGCGTGCTGTCCAGGGCGAGCCCGAAGCGCTCGAAGGACGCCACCAGAGCCTCCCGGGCGCGCAGCACGTCGGCCTCCGAGGACTCCAGACCGCGGCGCAGGTCAAGCAACGTGGTGCGCACTACCGCGAGCTCGTCCGGCTGCTCACGTTCCAGCTGCCGAGCCGAGCGTCGCAACTCGGTCAGTTCCGCTGCAGGCAGCCCCGCCTCGGTCACCGGGTCACTGGGATCGTTGATCCGGCGGGCGAGCCGGGTCAAGGCCACGACAGGACGGCCGATCGCCCTGGCCACCAGTACTGCGAGAAGGCCTGTGACGAGCAGGATGGCGACGCTCAGCGGCAGCAGCGGCCAGCTGGCGGTGGCGGCACGCGGCGCCACCGCGACGGTGGTCAAGTTGCCCACCCGGGGACCTGCGGCGTACTGCCTGCCGGCCACCTCTCCCGAGGCGGCCGGCCCGGACGCGGCGATCCCACCGGCGACCTCATCGGCGATCTCGTCGCGAAGCGCCGAATCGAGCCCGGCGCCGGCCGTCTCGACGGCGAGCGCGGCACCATCGTCGTTGCCGGCACGCACGACGAGCATCGAGGCGGACCCCTCCACCGCAGGCGCGACGACCTGTGACAGCGGGAGCGCTGCGACGATGCGGATCCGGTAGTCGCCCCCGGCCATGGTCGTCACGTTCTCGGCCAGCAGCCCGCCGACGGCCCCGCTGCCTCGGCTGCACGAGGGCGAGGTGCCCTCGATCGCCAGCTCGCCGGGCAGGTCGCCGCTGCTCGGCCCCCCGGCGGCCAGCAAGGACCCGGTGGGGCCGAAGACCGCCACGGTGCCGGGCCCGCCGGTCGCGGCCGCGCTCGCCCACCGCGCCGCTCTCGCGACGTCGGCGGCCGACGCCGCGCCGGCGCTCAATTGGACTCTCGTCGCGACCAGCGCGGCTCGATCGGCGAGGGAGCCACATGCCCGCACGAGGGACTGCGACGCTTCCGCCGCTGCAAGGCCGAGCCTTGCCTGCTCCGCTGCGGCCGCGGCCCGGGGAGCCAGCCACGCCGTGGTCGCGAATGCCGCGACGAGTGGCACCAGGGCCGCGACGAGCAGCGCGGCGAGGAGTTGTCTGCGCAGGCTCAGCGTCGCTCTCCCTATCTTCAGCGCTACGACGGCCGCCCGCTGTCCACGCGGTCGGCAACGGTGCAGGATCCTCGCATGGAGTTGCCTGTGAGGTGCGGAAACGCTGCTTCGCAAATTCAGCGCAAGGCCGCGATCCGGGATCAGCTGCGAGCCGTAAGGGCACGGCGCGAAGGCGATGCGGGCAGCCCCGCGGCGGCCGGCCTGGCGGCCGTGCTGGGCCCCCACCTGGTCGGTCAGGCCGCAGTCGCGCTGTACGTGGCACTGCGATACGAGCCCGGCACCGCCCCGCTCCGGGCGCTGCTGGCCGCTTCGGGCGTGCCGGTGCTGCTGCCGTGGTTGCAATCGGACAACGACCTGGACTGGGTGCGCGACGGGTCGCCGCCGACGGACCTCGACGAGGGCGACCGGCGCGCCGCGATGCACCCTCCCGGGGAGCTGCTGGGCCGCTCGGCCATCACCACGGTGACGACCCTCGTCCTACCCGCCCTCGCCGTCGACACCGCCGGCCGCCGCCTGGGGCAAGGCGGCGGATCGTATGACCGCGTGCTGGCCAGGCTCCGCGAGCACGGCGCGCCGACCGCGTTGATCGCCTGCGTCTTCGACGATGAGGTGCTCGACGCCGAGCGGGAATCACTGCCCGATGCACCGCACGATGAACGGATCGATCAGGTGGCGACGCCGACCCGGCTGATCCGGCTGCGTCGATCGAGTCAGCGGTGACGAGGTCAGGACTGGGGCACCAATCTCAGCCGGTGCCTCGTCTCCTCCTGGATCGCCGCCGGGCTGAACGGCCACGGGTAGGTCTTACCCGCCGCCCACGCCTTGAGCTGATCGCCGTAGTGCCGGTCTCCGGGATGACCGGACGCGCCTGTCAGCTGCACCCAGGTCGATGCGTCGAGGTCGCCGAGATCGACCGCCATCCGCATGCTGGGCACAGCCGTCACCTCATAGCTCCCCGAGGCGGCATCCCAGCCCGTGGCGTTGACCGCGTCCGAACTGCCCGACACCCCGATCGGGGACAGATTGACCAGCCGACGCACCGGAGCCGGTACCGGAGGTGACCCCAGCGGCGTCTGCGTCGGCCGCAGCACGTGCCCCCGGTCCCATCGCCACCGGCGCGGGTCCTTGGCCTGCGTCCGGGTCAATTCCAGCCTGGCATCGACCAGCGCACGCTCCAGCACCTGGTCACGCTCCTCGACGACGCCGCCGGTGGTGACGTCGTCCCACCACTCGTTCCCGGGGTCGGCCAGCAGCGCGGTGATCGCGGCCAGGCTGGCGTCACCCCCGCTCGGCTGCAGGTCCCCGGTCAGCTCGTCATCGAAGGTCAACCGCAGGACGTGGCGCCACACGGCGTTGGCGTAGGCGGCGCCGGCCGAGGGCCCGTGGTCCTGCCCGTCCCACTCGCGCAGCACGTCGACGGCCTCCATCGTGAACGCGTCCAGTCCATCGGTGTCGAGCAGGTAGGGCAACAGGACGTCCGACAGCGGCGAGTGGGCATCCAGCTGCAGGTGCGTCATGTCCTGGACCCGCAACCGCTGGTCCTGCGACTTGGCCGCCGCGTCATCTACCAACCCCCGCAGTTCCTCGTGCAGCCGCGCCGCTCGGTAACCCCGGTCGACGTCCGAGCCGAGGTAGGGCGCAGCCGGGTCGCGCGTCACCAGATTGTTGGCGGTCACGATGTAACCACCTACCGGGTCCTCGATGCGGGGCATGGCCTCGAAGTCGATGTATCCGGTCCAGTCGTAGGCCGAGTCCCAGCCCGGCCCGGGGACGAGGCCGTCGCCGGCGCCGCGGACCGGCAACCGACCCGGCGCCTGGTAACCGATATGACCGTCGACGTCGGCGTAGATCAGGTTCTGGCTCGGGATGTCGAACACGGCTGCCGCCTCGCGGAACTCCTGCCAGTTCGCCGCGGTATTGATCCCGACGATGGCATCCATGGTCCGCGACGGCTCCAGCCCCGTCCATGCGATGGACAGGCCGTAGCCCTGACCGCGACTGGGCGGTGCCCCAGCCTCGGCATCGACGGGCATCGACCGACCGATGGCGGCGTCGGTGTCGAGGACGTCGCTGAGCAGCGGGCCGTGCCCGGTGGATCGGATGGTCAGCTCCACCGGCTCACCACCGGCCACCTCGATGGTTTCGGTGCGGATCGTCATCGGGCGTAGCTGGCCGTCGACCACGTAGTGGAGGTCGTCCGGCAGCTGTTCCAGATAATGATCGGTGTTGTCCCCGTTGAGTGTCGTCAGTCCCCAGGCGATGCGGGCATTGTGCCCGATGAGGACACCGGGAACCGAGGCGAACGTGAAACCGGTCACGGAATAGGGGCACTGCTCGGACACCACGCGGCAGTGCAGCCCCACCTGCGCCCACACCGACGGTGCCGACGGCGCCAGATGTGGATCATTGGCCAGCAGGGGCTTGCCGGATGCGGTGTAGGCGCCGGAGACCACCCATGAGTTGGACCCGGTGGCGTCACCGGCGCCGAGCAGGGGGGGGAGGTCGGCCAACGCGGCAGCGGCCGCTGTGATGGCAGGCCCGGCGGCAGCAGGAAGCGACGGCGCGGCCCGCCCCTGTGCCGTCTCGGCGGGTGCTGAGCCCTCGATGATCGTCGGATGCTCGGCGGGATAGGGCGGCAGCAACTCCTCGATCCTCGCCATCGGAAGGCCCGCCGCCAGCAGCGAGCCGCGAGCCAATTCGTCATCGCGGTTGGCCGAGAGGTCCCATGCGACAGCCTTGAGCCAGACCAGTGAGTCCGCCGGCGACCAGGGCTCGATCCGGTCGAGCGGCAACTGCAGCCCGAGAATGCTGTACGACACCGATATCTGCGCCGGCGAACGCCCGTCGAGGTAGTCGTTGACGCCGTCGGCATAGGCCCGCAGCACATCGCGCGATCGCGGCGTCAACGTCAGCAGTTCGCGCTCGGCGACCCGCCGCCAGCCGAGCGTGCGCACCACTTGGTCGGCGCGCAGCGCCTCGGAACTCTCGCCCACCAGCTCCGAGAGCCGGCCGGAGGCGATGTGACGGCGCAGGTCCATCTCGAAGAAGCGGTCTTGGGCCGCGACGTACCCCTGCGCCCGGAAGAGGTCAGCCGAGGTGTCGGCGTAGATCTGCGGTATGCCGCGGGCGTCCCGCCAGACGTCCACGTCAGCGGACAGCGAGGTCAGCGTGATCTCGCCCTCGCGCTGCGGCAGCGGCCGGCGGACCGTCAGCACGGCGGCCGCGGTGGCTACCACCAGCGCACCGACCACTGCCACCGCGACGACACCGGCGATGCCGGTCCAGATGCGACGCCGAAGGTGCACGTGCCGCAGCGTAGGACGTTCCTCAGGCACGATCGGACGATGCAGTGGAGCGCCTCCGGCCTGTCCGGCGAAACGGTCATCCTCATCGTCGCCGCCGTCGTCCTGGTGGCAGTCGCCGCGGTCCGGCTGTCCTCACGCACCGGGCTGCCGGTGCTGTTGCTCTACCTCGGGCTGGGCATGCTGCTGGGCGAGGACGGCATCGGGCTGCAGTTCGACGACGCGAGCCTCACCCACGACCTCGGCTACGCGGCCCTCGTGCTCATCCTCGCCGAGGGGGGGCTGACGGCGAGATGGGCGACGATCCGCCCGGTGCTCGCGCCGGCCGCGGTGCTGGCCACCGTGGGCACCCTGGTGTCCCTGCTCGTGGTGGGCGGCGTCGCGTGGCTGCTGTTCGGTCTCGACCCGGTCACCGCGCTGCTGCTCGGCGCTGCGCTCATGCGCCTCAACGGCCTCGCCGCCTCGATCGCAACCTTCGCGTTTCTTGCGATCGTGAACAGCGTTTACTCAAATTGGGACAGTGTGACGGGCGGCACCAGCTCACTCATCGGCATTCCCAACTCCGTGACGGTGTGGGTGGCGCTCGGCTTTGCCGCGATTTGGGCGGTAGGCGATGCGGTCGATGTCAATGTTGCCAAAGAGTTCGCCGTCATCGGCTTGTTCCAGTCGCTGATTTTTGCCGTCCTCGGCTGGCGTCTCAGCCGCGCCCTGATGTTCCCGATCCTCTATACGTGGTTGATGCTGCCGGTAGGGGAGTCCCTCTATCCGCTGCTCCAGCGCATAGCGACGCAATTATCGGTTTTCTTCCTATCGTTGACGCCCCTGCCCGTCTTCAACGAGGACTCCGTCATCTACGTGACGTCGGGGACATATAGGATCGCCGAGGTTTGCGCCGGTCTGAACTTCATCTTCGCGACGATCGCCCTGTCGTTGATCTACGGCACGATGATGTATGGCAGCTTGCTCAAGAGGGTCGCCTGCGTTGCCATCATGCTGCCGATCGCGATTGTCGGCAATGGCTTCCGGATTTTTCTGATCATCTACGCCAATCATTACCTGGGATCCAATATCGACATCGTCGGTGATCACTACTTTTACTGTCTCTTATACACATCTGACGCTGCCGACGAATAGAGAGGTGTAGATCTCGGTGGTCGCCGTATCATTAA
>ENA-ORBV01007713-ORBV01007713.1-microbial-mat-metagenome-genome-assembly--contig:-NODE-7713-length-18405-cov-5.422687_pt1 | contig 18405 bp, 18 predicted proteins | sample MGYA00237777_ERZ505514 | MGnify/ENA primary metagenome ERZ505514 (study PRJEB26160, sample SAMN06269048) | microbial mat metagenome | isolation source: Oligotrophic lake microbial mat | place... | reverse complement strand
AGACGGCATACGAGATTCGCCTTAGTCTCGTGGGCTCGGAGATGTGTATAAGAGACAGGCCTAGGGCAAAAATACCCGGGCTGTAGCCTCCCGAATATAAAAACAAGGCAATTTGTCGGGTGGGAGAAGGCATCGCCCAGTTACCATCGTATAAACCTGCATAACGAAGTTCCCACACTCCATTTAACAGCGGGGACAAAGTTGGTTCAAACGTGGGATTTGTTGCTTCTAGCTTAACGATGGCTTCGTTGATGGCACTGCGTGTTTCAGGGGTCACATCGCCGAGTGTCGAAGGCATAAGATTAATGACGTTGGATATTAATACTTCTTCTTCCGTGGGTTCGAAAGGTTCACTTTCGACCGTCACATACTCAGAATCACTCGACGTGTCGGAAGGCTCGCTCATAAACAGCATTGAACTAGTATAGCATTGTTGGGAGCCTCTACTAGGAAAGATGGAGAAAGCATGACAGTTGGATACCGCGCCAGCAAACACGAGACAAGCGCTGCGCATGTACATTGTTTTACAGGTTCTTTCGTTGATTTCTGAAGCGCCTCAGGTAGGTGCTGTGCCGTGGTGAAGGGCTCAACGGATTGACGGATTGACTTAATTGTTGACTTGTTGTTTTGCTAGTAGTAGCTAGCTACTCTAGCTACCTGGTACTAGCTATGACGTAGTATCGTTTATCGTTTTAGCGCGGCTACATCCACCCCCATAATTTATGGGGGTTTCTCGGTACTGTTTCACTATCAACCGTGTCACTGTGACAGAATACACGGATCGATACCCATGCAAACAGTAACGGTTAGTGTTTAGAAATAACAAGCGAACCACTGTCTGCCACACCCCAATAATTTATGTATGGAAACACACAGTCGGTTGATCTAAATTATCGAACGCTAATTAGCTTGTATGTGTTAGCTACTATAGACTTTTATACTGTCAGTTGGGTCAGCTTGATGACACTTAATGGTAGTAGCTTCGTGGCACTGAGTTATTATGTAGAAAACGGGTTCGGAACACAGAAACCACCATAATTTATGGGGGTTTCGGGTGTAGCCGCGCTAAAACGATAAATCGTACAGGATTACATGCATGCATCCCGATCCATCCTAATGCATCTTCTAGCTAGTAGCTACTGTGCTAGCCACGAGAGCCACCCAACTACAAGTAGCTAGTGCAGGACTTGCTGCAACGACAAGCAAGAATTCATAGAGCGTAGTCTCAATCCAGCCAAGCGTTTCTAATAACGACCTGTCGATCTCTGCTTTCCTTTCGTCACAACCGAGTTCGTTGCGCAAGGTTTTGTCGATTCAGCCATTCCATTTGAGTAGTACTAGTAGTAATTTTTGGACCAGAACAACCATCATCCCCATGTTAGTGATTCATTCTGCCACGGTTGCCATTATGAACGATGAATCGGAAAAGCCGACTTGTACTACCTCCTGTTTGGTTTTCAGCTCGCACTCCCCGAATCGGCTGCGACCAAGACTGCCATTTTCGATCAAAAAGAGCAGCAATCATGGCGACGACGACAAGCCGTCCAAATCCGTTCACTTTGGAAGTACAAGTAACGACGCGGTTGCGGTGCGCGTTTCTGTACAAGAATTTTCCAATCCCGAATTTTTGAGTCAAGATGCCAAATTACGAAAACAAATTTGGTATTCGAGTTTGGAATTGCGGGCCATCAAACAAGCCAATATGGACATTAGTCGTATGCAACAACAATTGTCTGTGAGGGCGGGCAGAAGTACCGAATTTCGTGTGGAAGGCGACGATGATAACGACAGCAACGACGAGGAAGAAAACGAAGTTTGTTTTCGTGGATTGGAACACTTGGTGGAAGGAGAAGCCAATCGATTGGACCGTGTGGGTTCCTTTGTTTGTGGACTCTTGAAACTGCAATCGGACAAGCAAGCCAAAAAATCCTTGATACACACACCCGTAGCGGACGCCCTCAAATCGTATAGTCGAAACGAGAGTCGTACCGATCGACATCACGCCCGAAAACAAGCCAAACTGGATGCTCAAGATGCGGCCACTATCTTGGAAGAATACCAAGAAATGGAAGAATTTGCCGTCCGACATTCCACCAACTTTATGGACAACAATTCCAGCAAACGATCTGTAACAGGAGGACATCATCGGCATAAATCTTCCAATGCCAGTTGTGATTTCAGAGCGTCTTCCGTTCATTTTCCCAAAAACTTATTGAGTGGCGCGGCCAGTCGCAGATTAAAACATCTTCGTGGCACTTCGGGTTCCGGCGCGGAGGATCGTCGTCAACAGTATTTCAATGGACCCTCCATGAGCTTTAATGAAAATTTGAGGCGTGGCAGCGGTGATTCTTCTGGAAGCATGATGGATGAATCGGTGGCATCTGTGGATCGATTGGATCGACGCAAGTCCTTGCGCAAACGCGTAACGAGAAAATTTGCCGTCTTGGCACATGCCGCTGTAGCAAGAATTGGAGGACGGACGAGTGGTAGTAGTAATGTGCATCAACAATCGATGCATTCGACAGGATCTTCCAACACGTCGGATAACGATGGAGAAGAAGATAATTTTGAGAACAACAACAACGACGACGACGACGAAATCGACAACAGCGACCGCATTCAACGACAACCAGTCAATACGTGTGCTGTCGCGTCGATCAAATCTACATATGGCTACTAACGGTAACGAACGAACAAACAAACTAGCTACAGTAGCGTGTAATATTAACTCAAAAAAGTCAATATATAATAACTCAAAAAGTCAATATATAATACGCTGGCTAAACTGCAAAAACAAGGCCACATAATCTTCTAATTTGCGCTTTCTATTTCATGGAAGATACATGTGTCTAAATGGGGAGTCGTTGCGTACAAAGGGTTCATCGCAAAAATAGCCCTCTGTTACCTGTCCTTACTTTCTCCGCAGAAGAACTAATGAGTACATAATACACATTCCCATGCATAAGTCGACACCAGCCTGCTCATTTTGCAAATTTGCGCCTTTATCGCAATTTTGAGCTGGCCCTTCCATCCGTAGCGAGTTGAGATGGTCCAATGATGGCACAGTCACGACAAGCATCAATATTTCTTTCACAGGCTCCAGATTGTATAATTCTCTAATATTTATTGGAAATGCGCAGTTCGATGTGGCTGCCGTTGATGCTCTGGTAGCTCGCTCAACAAGTAGGATGATAGATCAGAGTCATTCAGGCCCCGGATCGTTTGATGAGAACCAGCCGCCAAGTAATTTCTCCCCGTGCAAGCGCCTCATTGAATCGGGACAAAGTTTTGCCGGCCTTGTCTCCAAGCCCATGGGACATGGTACCGTCTTCAATTTTCGATTGAATGCGGTAAAGATCATCAATGAGTGCCTTGGGACAGAGAAACTCCACTACCGTTGTAGGGCAAGTATCCACATACTTGTTACTTCTCAAGTACATTTCGCAGTATCGTCGGCCCTCTTCGTTTCGTGTCAAAGTTTGATAGGGTTGTGTGTCGGGCAGTTGATGGGTCTGGAGCAGGAATTGGAGCTCAATATCTCCCATGTGCCGGTAACAGCAGCATTTCAATATGTTGTCGTCGGCATTGTCGTGTTGTGCTTCCTCTAGTATAGTGGTGCTTGGAGCATAAAGCCATTTGGAAGAAGCATTGGTGTGTGTCACATCTTTTATGGCCCCGGCTTGAAGCAGGTCCATTTCATGAGGCAACAAACGAATCTTACACTTATGCTTCTTTGGCATTTTGATGGTACGTCGTACTTCCTGTCTGGCTGTCTGGCTATTGGAACTGATATCGAAAATATGTGCTTTTCAGTTAGCTTGTCTTGTTCTGGATTGTGAGGGAAACCAGGTAGAGGGTGAACACAACTACAACGTAGTTTCAGACGTGGATGTAAGCAGGATTCGTGCCAAGATTACACTGGGGCACTTTTTAATCCTACCCCTAATGCGATGGAATTTAACGATATTTTGTTCTCTCATCTTTTGGTTTCCGTGCAATAATTAATAATGATGGATCGGCGAGTGTTCCGTGCCGTGTAAACGACAACCGCTGTCCCACGAATCCTTTTCCGCTAGACTATTTTTCACCAAAGCTTCAAAAAGATCGGCTGCTGCAACCCCAACGCCTCATCTTCAACCTTACACATGTACATTCCATAGCTTGTACACCTCGATCGAAATCTACATCTTTGGTACAGTGGCAGCATCCAACATAGCGCCTTTTTCTCTCCTTATAATTTTTTTGTTAAAGTGGTTATAATTTCCTTCTAAAATGAAGCAACAAAAAGTCGTTGCACCACGACGTCCTAAGATGTTGTGGTTTTGTGCGGTTGCCTCTCTGGTTCAAATCTGCCTTGGCAATAGTCACAGCCAATATGACGATTACAGTGACGTAATACCCTCCACGACCCCAGACCCTATCCAAAAAGTAATACGAGAATTTGCTGGTGAATCTCCACCAACAAGAATACACCATGACCAGCAACAACGACTGCTCACGAAGGACGGTCATAACGTCGACGGTGATAATGAGGCGTTACAATTACAACACGCCTCCAAATGGCTCTTTGAAACGTTTGGTATATCAGGACTTTGTCATCCAACCTTGGATAATTATGCACCTGAATTTCCCCGATGTAACACCACCAACAACAACAAGATGAAGACGGAGGATGACCAAAAGGACAATGTTCCAGTAAAAATGGAGAAAACGACAACGAGCCGACGACAGTTGAGTCAAAATTATTATAATTATTATGATAATCTTGATGATAATGTGGATGATAACTATGAAGACAAGGAAGATGATGCTTTGAGTACCTACCAATACTATTACCGACACAATTATGTAAATGACGACAAGGACAACGACGCTGATGAAGACATGCCGATCAAAGAAGGGAAATGGTTCTATATTATCAAAGCCAGTTTGGCATTCTTGTGTGTCATTGCTGGAGCACTGGCTTCGGGGTTGACGGTAAGTTGTGTCCAGCAGGCAAAGAGAGTGTAAAGCTTGATCTTGGATTCATGGTTGCGCTTTTCCGCGGTTGGTTTTATTGAATATCGTGCGTCCTCTTGAAGATTATTAAATCTGCACAATACGCCTTATCTCATCAAACTTTGTTTTCAAATTATGTACGCCAGATCGGATTATTATCGCTGGATCCATTGCTGCTCGTGATTAAAATACGGGGAGGACAAACTCCAGAGGAACGACGCCAAGCCGAAAAGTTGTTGCCCCTCATCAAACAACACCATCAATTGTTGGTCACTCTGTTGTTGTTGAATACGATTGCGGGAGAAGCCTTGCCCGTGTGCCTGCAAGGCATGGTACCTGATTCTGTTGCCATTTTGGTTTCGGTCGTCTTGGTACTGGTCTTTGGTGAAATATTACCCACGGCACTGTTTACGGGTCCCAATCAATTGAAAATTGCCAGTCGACTGGCTCCCATGGTCAAACTCATCATGGCAATCATGTGGCCAGTCGTATACCCCATTGCTAAGCTTTTGGATAGAATTATGAGTGACGATGATGAGTCAGACCAACCTCAAAATGGCAATGGCGCAGAACAAGAAGGCCATGCTGTCGGTGGAACTTTATATAATCGGGGAGAATTGGCAGCTCTGATTCGGGTTCAATACGAAGAACGAGTGATCGCGAAACAACGGCGCAAACACCAACGCAAAGTTAGTATCGCCTCCATTGCCGATATGAATGTACCTGTTTCCGATATTGATCCTCTCTCCGACGTGCGTCAGCTAAAACAAGAATTGATTCAACATCAGCACGCTCTAAACAAACAACCAGCACTACAACAGCAGCAACAGCATCCTTTTCATCATCATCACAACAATAATAACAATCATGGCAGTAAGCATCGTCGTGCCCCCACGTCCGATTCCATTGATCACGACGAGGTCATGATCATGGAAGGAGCATTGCAGCTCAAGACCAAAAAGGCAGTCGATATATACCTCTCATTCCACAAAGTCTTTTGTATCCCCTATGATATGCAACTCGATGATGCCAATATCTTTTCCATTTATGCCAGTGGCTACAGTCGTGTACCTGTGTATGTCAACAATGACAGACGCCGTATCAAGGGAATTTTGATGACACGACAATTAATGGTGGTGAAGAATCCACAACAACCCAAACGACGAAACAGCAAACCAGATACTTATGATATTGATATCCCAGCTACAGATACAACTATGCATGTCTACGATTTGAATTTGCACGTGCCACAATGTGTCTCTCCCGGCACGAATTTAGTTGATTTGGTGAATCTCTTTCAAACGGGGGGATCCGCCATTCGAGCTGGACACATGGCTTTGGTCTGTGCCAGACCAGATGTTGCCAATGAAGCATTGGAACAAGATCAAGGCGTCCCAGCAGAGGCGGGACTGATGGGGTACGTTGGTATTGGGTGGTATTCTTAGTGCTGCTTTCAGTCTCTGGCTAACTGCCGAATTGCTTATCTTTCACTTGCTATTTTTACCAACCTTCTCTTTCATCTTCACAACACAGGATTATCACTTTGGAAGACGTTCTGGAAGCTTTATTGCAGGAAGAAATTTACGATGAAATGGATGCAGCTGGTCGTGTGCCAGTAGTGCATGATATGGGTCCACTTGTGGAAGGGGAGGAGACAGAATATCGGCTCGATCTTTTGTAATTTTGGAGCAGCTTTGCTTAACTGTGTCAGCAAAGATCCTGCGAAATGTCTCATTGCAGCTGAAGAGGAGCATAAGCAAAATGGTTAGAACGGCGACATACTTTTTCCCCCTTTGATATCGCTGTCGATGGAATTCAAGCCCCTGAAAATGCCAATGCCCAAAGTCAGCAACCTTTGGATATGCTAAAGCCTGCATAGGAATTGCAGCAGCCGGGCCACCCACCACTCTATTTCGGTGGTTCCTGAGTCAAAGCTGACACAGTGAGCGACCACCGCTACCTCTTGGATGATGAAGAAGGCTTTACTGTCTCTTTACTGTCTCTACAACAACCAGCGCTGCTAAACAGGCAGGTCAACTCAAGCCACGCCGTTCCGGTTTACCAGAAGGAAAATTAATAACTAGGATTGTTCATAAATGAACTTCTTATACAAGTACATGATAAGCTTTCAATAATATTTGTGATATCTAAAATTGAACTTAATGTTCTGCAAAACGCTAATATGTAGTAGTAAAAGAAGTTGTGCACTTCCATATCCCGCAAAAAGACCAAATCAAAGGGATGATCAAAACTCCAAAATGCTTTCTCAATCAATCGGTGCTAGTAGTGGTACTGCTGGTCTCCTCCTTTTTGCTGGTTCCAAAGTGTTCTTCCCAAGTACCAAACTTGGCTTCCATTTGTTCCAATCGTTGCAACTTCTCCCGCATGCTGGCATAGACTTGGTGACCGCTGCTTCTCCATTCATGTACCAAATCGGTATCTTTCTCACAGGATTGATAGAAATCCACCATTTCCTGGGAGGATCCCGATTGCAAGACGGAGCGCTCTCCCTTTAAAAATCCTGCGAGAGACTGGAATTCTCGAACAAATTCGGCCGTGGAAATGTTGCTGGGAGAATCTTGCTTCTGCATCTTGCGCTTTTTGGTAGAGCGTTCCGTGGTATCCGTCATGGTAGATGCCGATGAGGGGCTGCTGGGACAACAGTCACAAGGAGTTTCCTCAAAGTCGTCCGATACGGCTCTCTTGCGATTGTTGCGCCTTGAGCACATGGGGGGAGGGATCTCGGCAGTTTCTTCTGTCTTGCGGTTGTTGACGAGGGTGGATTTGTGGGCCTCGCTGTCGCTCTTGGTTTTGTTGCTGGGGCTGTAGCTCATATTGGGATGCTTTGTTCAAATGAGAATAGTAAAGATTGTAGAGGATCGGATTAGATCAACGTTTTATGGTCGTATCAAATCAAATGGTTTATTGTTTTATGATATCAGAAGGTTCCAGCGTCAAGATTCGAAATGAGCGCATCCGACGATCCGGAACAATTTGAATGGCCTCCGAAAGTAGGCCAAATCATCCGCTCGTGCGAACATTCAAGCTTCCTGGTCGATAATTGACCGAACGAAAAGGAAAGTGAAAGGCTTTGCCGGGAACATCCATGAAAACTGAAAAGGCTCTTCTAATTCCTTTGAGGTCATTCCAATTTGGTACTACCGGTACTTGTACTCAGAGTGAGTTCGAAGGACGAAGGCTGTTTGAAGTGTTCTCGAAATATTCCATTCGGATGTTCATCACTTCATCAGGCTTTAAGCGACTTGCGAACAAATGTGGATGACCACTGTCTACGATTAACCACTAACAAGGTCCTGTTATATTCGTGCTGGTACTCGTACCGGTTAGTATGTGGGTCAATAGATAGGCCTTGTATCTGGCACTTACTGCGAGTGGTACTTACAGCTCTACTCCGAGTAGTGATAGAGTTGAAGATCCATTCGTTCCTACTACTAGTAGTACGACGTAGTACTACTGTAGTACGAAGTACTGTAGTACAGTAGGCTCCTCGTTGCTTCTCCGTGAAGGCTAAACTAACTTGTTCCTACTACTGTACTAGCTAGCTAGTAGCTAGTACCAGGAACATACTGGGTTAACCGGCACTATTGCTGCTGCTAGCTGGTGCCACGGTATCAGGAGGCCCAAAGTCCACTGATGAATGCACACAGACTCCCCCCGGAAGCACCATCTATGGTTGTGGATATAACAATACAATGTAGCATCTTCCAAAGTTCTGAAATTAGAGTTCTCGGGCTAGCTAATGCCGGCAATATCTTACGATTGATTGGTAGTAGTTATTTGCTCCATTGGCCTTGTCCGATGATGCCTGGTGCTGGATGTAGTACTGGTACCACCTGCTGATAGGGTGCCAAGTTCTACTAGCTAGCGAGCTCAGTAGCGAAGATAGTTGGCTAGCTAGCTAGAGCCACTTGTAGTCAAGGGTAGCAGTTTATGATGATGACCAGGCCAGGGCAGCCAATGCATGCCGTCTGCTAGTTAGCTAGCACAATTGTAGCAAGCTTTAGTTCGAGAGTACTAGGCAGTATGCGTCCTGTTGTTGTCTTCCTTACTACAACTTCGTTTGCAGCATTGCTGGCCAGGTTAGATTCAGCGGAGCTACCTAGCCAGCCACCTGGTAGCAGTGATAGGTCTTGAGCCATAACACTTCCTTAGGCAAGAATGGTCTTCTCCCTTGCAGTGCGATACTTCACTCAGTTTCAGTTCCATTCCAGCCTCTCTTAAAAGCGCGTGCCAAATTGTTGTGTAGCTCGCGGTACTAGTAGGGGTGCTGGATGGCGGGCTGAAAACGTAATGATGGTGCAAAAGTGCCAGGGGTCAGCCGGCGTCATTGGAAGGCGGAAGTACTATCCAAAGCAGTACGGTAATCGAGGCTTGGCTTGGTTCCGTGGACCAAAGGCTGGCACTGTTTGTGGATGCTTGTGCATGCATAGTGAGGGATGCGGTTGATTGGAACAGCCATGACTCTGGAAACTCAAAAAAAAATTGTCGAAATCATCAAGCATCATGCATCGCCCTTTTTGCATGCAGCGTGGATGTGCCTTTCTGCAATTTCAACAAGGTCGCAAAGCGCGTCATGTAGGCATCGAATTGATATATTTGTGTATGATCCAAGTACGGCAAACATTTTGCAATTTGATGTTGCTTGTATTGGTATCCCATTTCATCGGCAGCGCCATCGTAATAATTATGTTTGCTTGTTGAGTAGACGTAATGAGTGTCCGTATCATCCTGCACTTTGCTCAGTATATAGGTCAAGGATTCTTCAAAGGCTGGCCGTGATGACATGTCCACGAGATACCCCAAATCATGCCAAGAAATATGATCGGGTAAAATATGAGTGGGCAAGACCGTAAATTGCATGGGACTGGTAAAGAGTGGCACGGTTCGACTCCGGAGGGTATCAATCAATCGATTGCTTCCCCACGTGTCACCACGAGCGTGAAACCCAAATCGGGCTTGTGCCAATGCGGGACACTGTTTTCCAGTTCCACAAACCGAGTAGTGTTTCATTTGTTCTTTGCTTTTGTTGTTGCTACCAGATGCTTGCTTGTCTTGTTTTTGTTGCTCAATTTTCAACCACCGGCAAATGTTGCGGCGCGTTAAGAAATTGCGAGCTCCCACTTTCAAATCGGCAATCATGGCAAAATTGGACGTTTTGCGAAAGATTCTGCCAGGAGTGGTGGTGCAAGCTTGACCCACGTAAAGAGAAGGAAGGTTGATGCGATCTTTGGGCAATGGGAGTGGACGTTGTTGTTCAAAACTTACTTGATTGCACTGAAAGAGTGTATTGTTTTTGGGTAACATGTCCCAGGATGCCTTGTGAAAATGCGAGTCAATGATAATGTGATTACGACCTTGCGATTGTTGAAACCATGGTGATGCGGCGAGTGTGGAGTCTGCGTGGAGCAAGAGTTGCCGGTTGCATCGTTGGCCCACGCACAAATGATAATTGCTTTTCGGGTGTATTTTGGCAGCCGACAAGTGTGAGGACAAGGCATTCAACAAAATGGGCACCAAAAACAACTGAGCCTGGGTAGGATCTCGCGTGCGCAGGGGGTGCTGTTTGGCGGCTTGAAGGAACCAATAGTCATCGGAATGCTTGTAGTTTAAGTACGTGCTTTCCGCCAAAGTATAATTGAGCGTTTTCGACGCCGTTCGATTGGTCTTGTATAAATTTCCGTAACTGCCACCTGCCTCCCAATCCAGATCTCCTTCGTAGATATAAAACGACACCTGCAGTCGAAGATTGGGTGTGGATGTCGTCGTCTTTTGCGTGTCTGGTACGGCTGTTGGCGTTTGTGTGGATAGGATGGTGGTTTCGATGGTTGACAAAACAGATAAATCCAAGCTGACGCCTTGTTTCCACATGGAAGCTATGAGCAGTGGAACTACCAAAACAAGGCCAGTAATTCCCAGAGAGTAACGAAACTTGCTGCTTCCGATGCTACTACCACTTCTACCAGTAGCACTCTTAGAAGAGGCGGGTTTGATCGGCATTCTCTAGCTGCTGCCGCACAGAATTGAAAGGATCTTTTGCGTGAATGAAGATTTGCCTTTCAAAACGCCACGCAACAGACTGGTATCCCAATCCTCAGAACTACGTAGTTTTTTTACTCATTTATTGTCTAACTTTCTCTGGTTTTAGATGTATAGGTGAGTAGCTAAGTGAGCAGACTATCTTCATTTATTACGATGGTTGTCTACTGCTCGCTGTTGTGTTGTTGAATTGTTACGTTGTTGAACTTTTGTTGATTTGCTTCCGAAAAACGAAAGGTTTTGGTTTTTGTGTTGCCGTGAAAGAGCTTCCTGGCTCGTAGGGCTTAATTATGAGGCCGAGCTGGCCAAAATCTATTAAAAGGAAAACGTCAAAAGGTGTTGGCATGAAGTGCTAAATAATTAGTGACGAACGGAAGCATTCACGAGTAAAGCCCTAGCCCTAACATTTTGATTAGCGCACATAGTATCGCTAATTTTTTCACTCGAGAACCCGCGTCAGCACGTCCGACTTCGGGAGACAAGCAGATGGCTGTCATTTCCATGCCATGCCGTGAAGTCTTTCCACACAGAATGAGAATTGTCTCTTCTCCTCCGTGGAGAAAGAAACAAGACGACCTCAAATTAATGACAACCAGCACACTATTCTATTGATGCATGCAACAAGCAATCAGTGTTATCGATAGACGAATTCAATACGGCAGTGGAGTAACTTGGCGAAACGAACAGAAACCAAACAGTACAAGATCTCCAACAAGAAGAAAGATTTGTGTGAAGATTCATTGACACCAAAAATGAAGAATTCTTGTGGCATTTGTTCCATAATGATGATGGCCTTGGTGATGGCGATGGCAGCGGCTCCTTCGTTGGCTTTTATGGCACAGCACTCTGTACCTCTGCAATCATTAACGATTCGCCCTACTACGACAAAACTGTTTGTCGGCATGCCGTTGGATCCCAATTTTAATCTTACGACGATTGGAATTCCGACTCCCTATCGCAACGAACAAGAACGAAAAGAATATCAACCAGAAACAACACCAAAACGAAAGAAACTGCGATCTTCGGTAGCCGTGGCAGAACGAGACACTACCTATACAACAACAAGCCATTCCGACACCAGCACAGGATGGTCCTCCGGAGTCGTACCAGAAGGAGTGGAAGAAGACGACTATGTACAAAAGACATCAGGCACGTTCAATTTCTTGGTGGGATTGGGGGCCTTGAATGCTGCCCTTTTGGTGGTCCTTCTGGGGACTGCCATTTTCAATCCATCTCCCGCTGTCGTTGTGGACAAGGCTGCTGCTACCAGTACGGTGACCAGCATTGAGAAGACCCAACCCGCCACGACAACCACCGCTTCGGAGGAGAATGAAATGGACGACCTGAATTGGATCACTGGTTCTTGGGAAATACTGAACGATTGATGACATACAATACAAGATACAATGGTGGTTTTTGTGCTTTGTTGCTTGTCCTCGTAGCAATGGAAAGTCGTTTGTTTAGTAGTAGTATGGTTACAGAGTGTTAGAGATATGAGAATAGTAAGTAATAATAAGAATGATATGGAGATTTTGGTTTTATACAACTTGCAAGTCAAAACTGTTGTCTTCTTGTAACGTGTAACTGCTGGCTTCTTGCACCGTACTGCTTTGTTCGTGTCCCGTACTGCTGCATTCTTGTAAACCGTAACTGTTGGCTTCTAGAATCGTGGACATTTCATCTACACCGGCAGTGATACTCATAGCGCTAGGTCCTCGGCGATGTCCACCAATCGGTGTCACTCTCCCAGCGGCATCCATCTCGTCGTAGATTTGTTCTTGCAGCAGAGCTTCCAACACATCTTCCAAGGTAATAATGCTGTGTGCGCCACGAAAAACAGAATTTGATCGAGGCCATCAATTTGAGTGACACGTTTTCGGCCGAGACAAAAGACACTACCAATGACAGTAAAAGTCAGCAGTCACTTACCCCATGAGTCCAGCGTCCTCGGGAAGGGCTTCGCCCCGTTCCAGAGCACCGTTTCCAACCCACGGGCGGGCACACACCAATGCCATGTGGCCGGCACGGACATTACCAGTTTTCCCACTTTGAAACAAATTGATGAGTTCCGACAAGTTCGTTTCCGGTCCCACACAATGGGGTGTATGAAGAGACACTTCGGATAGCATGGGCGATAGCGATGCAGCATTCGCACCATCGGCATTGGCGTTGGTTTTGGGTGGGGCGGCTTTGGCCTTGACCACCATGAGTTTCCGTGTGAGCAAGATGCCTTTGACCCGTCGACGATTATTGTCCATATAGACTGGGACGCGGCTGTATCCACTGGCATAAATGGTGAAAATGTTGGTTTCGTCCAAGACCATGTCCTGAGGTAAACAAAAGACCTTGTGGAAGCTCAGAAAAATATCTGCGGCAGTCTTGCTTTTGAATTGGAGAGCTCCTTCCATAAGGGCGACGTCATGTGAGTCAATAGACCCCGTTGATCGGGTAAATTCGTGAGCCGAGTTTAGCAGATCATGGGGTGACAAAGGCATCGCTTTGCCGGATTCGGATAGGATGGACGAATCCATATCATTTATACTCGACAAACCAGAGTCCTGTTGGCTTCGATCCATCGTTTTACGACGCATTCGCATGGCCCGTTTTTCTTCGTATTGAACCCGAATCAAGGCAGCCAATTCTCCTCGATTGTAAAAGGTCCCGCAATTGAATCCATCAGTACTCTCGTCGCTGCTGCCTCCACTTCCTCCGTGTGCTGACGAAAGAATTTCCATGAGCATAACGATAGGAAATGTCACGGGGTGTAAAGTAAACATCAAGCACCGAACGAATGGGGCCCAGCTACTGGCCAATTCAATTTGATCCGGGCCTGTAAAAAAGACCGTAGGCTGTAATATTAATTTAAAACAAGAAGGATAACTGTTAAGTCGAGGCATCATGGAATGCTTAAATAGTCATTCCGAATCAATCCATCTTGCGCAGCAGATTTTGCAAAGCTAAACACTTGACTTACCAGGATTTCTCCAAAGAGCAAGACAAAGACCATACTGATCAAGATGGCTACCGATTCATGCACTAAGTTTTCCAAAAAGATAGGCATGGCTTCAGTAGCGGCAGCATTGGCCACCAGCAAGGTGACGATAAGAGAATGTCGTTGTTTGAGCAATGTCAAGACGCGTTCGGAACGAATTCGTTCCGTTTCCGTTTTGGCGGTACGCGCTTTAATCACAAGCAGTAGCGGATCCAGCGACAACAAACCAATATAGAGACCGGATGCCATGGCCCCCACCATGACACACGACATGGTTCCTAAAATGTGCATGATATAAAACCATTTGGACTTGACTTCCTCGGGTTCCGGTTCAGGCTCGACGTAATCGTCGATATAGTCATAGTAATTTGTCCATCGATCCTCCTCCTCTTCATCTTCTTCTTCTTGCCATGAGTACTGCGCATCTTGTTCGAGCCTTCTTCTTTTTCGTCTTATTGAATCATGTGTCATCGCCTCTTCTTGTGATATCGGTGTATTATTGAATAATAATAAATTTGGATTTTGATCAACTGGTTCTATCTGTCCTGGCAGTTGTAGTGATATAGTGTTATCAGTGTTGCTGCGTATTCTGATATCTTGTTCTTGCTGTTGCAGTGTGATTTCAGAGCATTTGGGAAAGACAGGGGCATAACGATCACTGGTTGGGTGACATAGATCCGTTATACCAAACGAGGACCGTAATAGCTGGGATACATCTTCTAACAGCAATGTGCTTTTTGATGACTTATTATTGATGCTCTCTTTGTTGTCCCCCTGGAACCATCTCGCATTCGCATTGGACCCTCCTTTAGAGGATAAGATTGGAAGGCGATGAATCAAGGCAAAGGAAAGCAATGCCTTGGCACATCGAGCAAACGAGAAGGAAGCCGCCATTGTCATTGTTGCTACTAGTTATTGTGTTTTGTGGTGAATGAGGGAATAGGTTTTAAATGAAGAACACAAATAGCTGTTCCGTGTGATATGATACTCAGATTATCTTCACAGTCTATATGATGAGTTAGAACAGTCTTGTGGGCTTGTGTAAGGGCAACTGGCATATCTATCTATCTATCCAGACCTGTCTTCCGATAGAAAGCGGGACAACAACGTGTAACATCAATATAACAATGGGCCAATATTTACAAGGTAGTTTAGGCTACTAGAAAAAAGAGAGGCGCACCTATCAGTCCAAATACCGAGTACTAGTACTACTGTACTGGTAGTCTTGGCCAGCTAAACGAAATTCACGGAAGTGTGGACCGAGGTGGTCGATATCTCAACGTGCGCCGAGCGCTCATTATATGGACAATGCAAGCGTTGCGGGCGCCAAAAGGGCTTTCCAAGATCCTGCGTGGGAAGAAAAATCTTTCTTTGGGTTTGACTGTTCCACATGGTGAAATAGTGCACGTGCAACTCAACAACCAGCCGCGCCAAAATTTTCTGTCCAACCATGTAGGTTATTAGTAGGTAGAACCATTAGTACTAGTAGCTAGTAGGTTTGGTCAGGACGATCTACTGTATGATGTGCAACGCTTGTCATGTAGTAATGAAGAAGTCTAGCTAGATGGGTCAACGCAGCTTGGTAGTTCGAGCTAGCTAGCTAGTAGGAGCAAGATAGGTGAGCCAAACTGCTACTGATCTCCATCTCCCTTCTGGTTGGAGTCTTCCAAAAGCAGCTTCCAGTATGGATGTGCTATGTTGGGGTAGAATGTCGGTATGATGACACAATGCAAGAGCTAGACCAATTGTACATAAAATAAATAAACTATTCTTGATAAAAACAGTTAGATATGATGATGCTGTAGAGATTCAGTCGCTGGCATACATTCATAAACATCAATCATCATGCAGACAGTGACGCGCCCCCGCCCACGACGTCACAGCTTTTTCCTAAAGTACGATAGCCACTGGTAACTTCCAATGCAACCAGTGTGTAGATTTGATGCAAAGGGTGCTTTGCAGTCACTCGATCAAAAGTCTTCGGGGTCGATCAAAATGTCGCGCCCTTTGTTACCAGATGTGTTGTCGATAGCAGTGGTCACTGCGCTCATGGACGTAATGTTCATGTCGACATCTTCGTAATCTTCTTCGTACTCAGTCGTAACGTCAGCGGAACGATAGGGAACGGGTGTAACTCGTTTTTCCCCTGCTTCGTCCGTCAAGTTACTCTTGCAAGTTCCATACCCTGTATTAGGCGTTTTGGCGCCACGGGTGGCCGATCCCCGGTAAGGCGTTTCCAAAAAATCCTCTTCATCATCGATGTCTGCGGTTCGATCTGTGGATGATTTGCGAATCTCCATATCCCGGTCGTCCGTTTCAACACCGAATTCCTGTTCCAGAGACACCGCAATTACATTGCGGCCCTTGGAACGATAGGACGATGTCGAATGTGCTGATCGAGGTGTCACTAGCTCCGGTGTGGCTGCCTCTTTTCTGCTACTGTTGCTTCGAGTTCGATCTGTCGACCTTGTTGGATTGGAGGTTTCAAACTCTGGTGGTGCTTCTTCGTCCGTGTCTTCTTCAATGAGGCCAGGGTGTCCGTTTTTCTTTTTACCACTGGATGGCTCCAACATTTTGCGGTTGCTTTTGTTTTTGAATGCCCACGCCTTGGTACGTCCATCGGAGGAGGATGTGTAATCACGCAACGCGTTCTTGAATAGATACGTTGTCAAGCCAAAGCAGATCCAAACTCCCAAGAATAGGTTTCCCAAGGCATGTCCTGGTGCGTGCATTCCAAACGTACTGAGGGCCGTCACTAGAAACCAACCCATATTTAAGAGTCCCAACAAGATGAGACGAAACAGGGGCGGCGCGGGCATGCCGCCGACATTTTGTCGTTTCCAAAAGAGATACATAGACCATGAAAGCAACATCCCTACCAATGTCATTACACTGACTGTCATGGTGAATTTCGATCGCTTGCAGAGCTGTTATGCAGCAAGCAGAGAGAGGGATTGAGAAAAGCGTCGGAAGCGAGGCGACAAGCAATGGAGCCTAACGAATAGAATAAAGGATACACTTACCTGACGATTCCAGTCATGACAAAATTCTTGCTTATAACTACGTGCCGACGCTACCAATACAACGAGACTGGAGCAGATCAACCCAATATGCACCAACCTCGACATTGTTAGAGGGATGAGGGGAGGAAAAGATGCTCGGGCAGGTGTTAAATAGGCTAGATTTCCACTCCGTGCTTGATGCATGACATGAAGTTGTTCCAATACCAGCTTAAGTAATATCCAACTCAAAATGAAGGATACCCAGGATACAACGAACAAATTTCCATTGACAACGGCAGACCCCTGCACAGCCAAATCGTTGTCGGGATTCATGATGATTGGGAGAGCAACACTCCAAAAGACAACGTTCAATCCAATCTAGACGTTTGTTAAGAGTTGTAAACGCAATGAATTGTGTTAGGGTCCGTTTAAGAAAGAAAACAGGTGGACATGCATTTATGGTCATGTAGAAATACGTACCACAGTGACTTCATACAAGGTTCCCACAAAAGATGCTGGAATCAAAATATAACTGGTCACAGCAGCAAACGTCAACATGACGCACAAGGTGGTGATGGCCATGGTCATTTGCAAATCTTCATAATGAGAGGCCCCAGAGTTAACCGTGCTGCTACTCGTGGTCGTAGGCGTCCCCGCGGCGACCGCAGCCAAACTCAAAGAAGAACAAATCATGAGGGCGAACCAATGAGGTAGAAGGGAAGCAGGTAAATTGAAGTAAAGTGTTTCGCCTTGTTGTTGATTGCCTTCAGTTTGTAGCTGTTGCTTTTGAGGCGAACCATTCCCCTCATCCCTTCCAGTGGGCGATGGCTGGCTATTGGAAACGGGCGACACGAGAAGCTGACGAGGTGTATGGCGCTGTTCCTCTGGACTCCCATTTGAGTTGTTGCTTCTTCTGCTTGAGCAGCTGCTGGGACGACTTCCTCGAGAGGCACGAGCACTTGTGTTGCGCCCATTATTGCCACCATAACCCATCGTTGACGGTGTTACGGCCGGAAAGGACCGCATTTGAGGGTCCGTAGACGGTGAGGGTTGTTGCGTCTGCTCCATCATCTTACTAGAGTTATAAACTAGAATGATACGGTTAACATTTCTTATCCTCGCAGTCAAGGTTTTTGAGTTCACCACTTGACTACTGCCAGTATCGCGGGTCGGATGTTTGAATTTCATTCGATTGGAGCCACATTTTACACTTCCAGTCACATTGAAAAATTTAGCTTATACAGGTAGAATTTCAAATTCAGAGACATAGGAGAGTATCCCAGAGACGTTACAATATGTGATGCCGGACAAACGGCGGTTACAGATTAAACACTAACCCTAAACAAAAGAGGTCAA
>ENA-ORBV01007711-ORBV01007711.1-microbial-mat-metagenome-genome-assembly--contig:-NODE-7711-length-18406-cov-6.068907_pt1 | contig 18406 bp, 16 predicted proteins | sample MGYA00237777_ERZ505514 | MGnify/ENA primary metagenome ERZ505514 (study PRJEB26160, sample SAMN06269048) | microbial mat metagenome | isolation source: Oligotrophic lake microbial mat | place... | reverse complement strand
TGCCCAGGATCAGCTTGCGGCCATCGACGCTGCCCAGCACGCCTTTGCCGGTGGGCGAGTCGAAAGCCGATACCTCGGTGAGGGCGAGTTTGCGTTCTGCGGCGGCGGCGACGATCGCCAGGGCGAGGGGATGTTCGCTCGCCTTTTCGATGCTGGCGGCCAGGCGCAGCGCATCGTTCTCCTCGAAGCCTGCTGCGGGAACGATCGCCACGACCTTCGGCTTGCCTTCGGTGAGCGTGCCGGTCTTGTCGATGACCAGCGTGTCGATCCGCTCCATCCGCTCCAGGGATTCGGCGTTCTTGATCAGCACACCGGCCTGCGCCCCGCGGCCGAGGCCCATCATGATCGACATCGGCGTGGCGAGGCCGAGCGCGCAGGGGCAGGCGATGATGAGGACGGTCACCGCCGCGACGAGCCCGAACGCGAGCCGCGGCTCGGGACCGAGTACCGCCCAGGCCACGAAGGCGGCGACGGCGATTGCGATGACGGCGGGGACGAAATAGCCCGCGACCTGATCGGCCAGGCGCTGGATCGGGGCGCGGCTGCGCTGCGCCTCGGCCACCATCTGGACGATGCGTGCGAGCATCGTATCGCGGCCGACTTTTTCGGCGCGCATGACGAAGCCACCGGTCGTGTTCAGGGTGCCGGCAATCACCTTGGCGCCGGCCTCCTTGGTGACGGGCATGGATTCGCCGGTGACCATCGATTCGTCGAGCGACGACCGGCCTTCGATCAACTCACCGTCGACCGGGACCTTTTCGCCGGGCCGCACACGTAGACGGTCGCCGACCGCGATGGCGTCGAGCGAAACTTCTTCGTCGCTTCCGTCGTCCTTCAGCCGGCGGGCGGTCTTGGGAGCGAGGTCGAGCAGGGCCTTGATGGCACCCGACGTCTGTTCGCGGGCGCGCAATTCCAGCACCTGCCCGAGAAGGACGAGGACGGTGATGACCGCCGCGGCTTCGAAGTAGACCGCGACCGACCCGTCTGGGCTGCGGAAAGCCTGGGGGAAGACCCCGGGCAGGGCGACGGCGATGACGCTGTAGAGCCACGCGACGCCCGTGCCCATGGCGATCAGGGTGAACATGTTGAGGTTGCGCGTGAGCAGCGATTGCCAGCCGCGCACGAAGAACGGCCATCCACACCACAGCACCACCGGCGTAGCCAAGGCGAACTGCAGCCAGTTCGACGTCTTCTGCCCGAGCAGCATATGCAGGTTGGTGAGGTGGCCGCCCATCTCCAGCGCCACGACCGGCAGACTGAGCACGAGCCCGATCCACATGCGCCGTGTCATGTCGATCAGCTCTTCGTTCGGTCCCTGGTCGAGCGAGACCTCGGCCGGCTCCAGCGCCATGCCGCAGATCGGGCAGCTTCCCGGTCCGACCTGGCGGATCTCGGGATGCATCGGGCAGGTAAAGATCGTGCCCGCGGCGACGGGCGGCGCCGGCGCTGCCTCGGCCGGCTTCAGGTAGCGGGCGGGCTCCACCGTGAACTTCTGCAGGCACTTGGGATTGCAGAAATAATAGGTCTGGCCTTCATGCACGGTCGTATTCTTCGCGCCCGCGATCTTGACCTTCATGCCGCAGACCGGATCGATCGCGATGTCGTGGTCGTGGCCGCACCCGGGGTCGTGATGATGCTCGTGGTTCATGGCTTGCCATGTATACCCTACGGGGGTATGGTTCAAGTCATGGATGGCAAACTCAGGAAATCCCAGCTCGCGCGCCTTGGCCGCATCGAGGGCCAGGTCCGCGGCGTCGCCCGCATGATCGAGGAGGAGCGCTACTGCATCGACGTGCTGACCCAGATTCGCGCGGTGCGGGCGGCCTTGAACAAGGTCGAGCAGGAGACGCTCAACGACCACCTCCAGCATTGCGTGGCGCACGCTTTCCATGCCGGTTCCGAGAAGGACCGCAAGACCAAGATCGACGAATTGCTCGAAGTGTTGGATAGTCGTCGCCGCTGACGGATCGGCGGCAAAGCCCGCGAACGGCAGGCCCTGATTTTGCCGCACTTGAAAGCGCCCTGGCGGAATCATACGTACTAGAGACTGTGGCTTATGATAAATAGGAACAGATGAACCTGAAGTTTTACCTTTCGCGGGCGTTGGGAGCGGTGATCGGTTTGATCGCGCTGTTGACCCTGCCGTCCATCGCGAGCGCCCATGAAGGGCACGCGCGGGACGCGCAGCTTGCGGCTTCGGTTTCTTTGAACCATCACGTTGATAAGGAATCGGCTACTGTTTCTGCCCGATCCGCAGACTCCCTGTCCCTTGAACTACGTACCTCCGATTCCAACGACACACCGTCCTGCGCCGGCACGTGCTGCTCAGGCGCGCCATGCGGCGGATGCATCGCGCTTTCATTTGTAGAGTCGTTCAAAATCGGACCCGACCTTCGAGGGTCGTCCGTAGGTCTGCACGCGTCCGCGCCTATGTCCGGATTTGTGCCGGAAGGCCTTCGCAAACCTCCCAGATCCTTCACCTGATTCGATCCGCGCGGAAGCGCACGTAACTGCCTCATGGCAGTGCGGGTGCTTCGGGTTTTTTGCCGCGCGTCCGTTCGATCAATGGTGAAGGATTTGTCCGATGTTTCCCCGATTTGCTGTCGCGCTTGCGATAGCCTCAATTCTCTCTTCAGGCGCTGCGCCCGCGCGCGCGCATGAAGGACACGACCACGCTGAAAAGCCGGCCATGGCTTCCGCGCCTTCCGGTGCCCGGGCTGACGCGGTCGCTGGCGCATTCGAGCTGGTCGCTGTCGCCAAAGGCAATGCGTTGCTCATCTATCTCGATCAGGTCGCGACCAACACGCCCATCGAGAATGCAAGTATCACCGTCGAGACGCCATCGGGCTCACAGGCAGCCCGCGCCGAAGGTGATTTATACCGTCTCGAAGCGCCTTTTCTTGCGACGCCGGGGCGGTATGACCTGATCTTCACCGTCGCCGCTGGCGATGCGGTCGAGGTCATGCCCCTCATGCTCGAAATCCCCAAAGCGGTTGCGGGTGCATCGCTTGCCAGCGACCGTCGTGCGTGGCTGTCCATGCTGGAGCTGCCGGGCATGCTTCTCCTGGGGATCGGACTTGGCTTTGCGCTCGCCATGTTCAGGCGAAGCCGCGCGGCGATGCCGCTTTGCCTGCTTGTATTTTCCACCGCTCTCTGGCCGATGCCGGTAAATGCGCATGAAGGGCATGACCATGGCGACGATAAGAAACAAGCCATTGCCGCATCCGGGGAACTTGCCCAGAAGCTTTCAGACGGAACGCTCTTCATACCCAAGCCCGTGCAACGAATATTCGGGCTGCGCACCACGCTCACCGTGTCAGGCGCGTTCAATCGATCGGTCGAGCTTCCGGGCCGCGTTATTCCGGACCCCAACGCCAGCGGCTTCGTGCAGGCGTCCGTGGGCGGCCGGCTCTCGCCGCCGCAAGGCGGGTTCCCGCGCCTCGGCACACCCGTCAAGAAGGGCGACGTTCTGGCCCATGTCGCTCCACCGATCCAGGCAATTGACGTATCCGACATGCGCCAGCGCCAGGGTGAACTCGATCAGCAAATCTCGATCGTTGACGGACGGATTGCGCGCTATCAGAGGCTGGCCCCCAGCGGCGCCGTGCCCCGGCAGCTCCTCGATGAAGCCCTCATCGAGTTGCAAGGCCTTAAAGAGCGGCGCGCATCCCTCGACATAAGCCGCCGTGAAGCCGAAAGCCTCGCAGCACCGGTAGACGGAGTCATCGCAGACGGCACACCCGTCGCAGGTCAGATCACACAACCCAATGCCGTTGTGTTTCACATCGTTGATCCCGCACGTCTGTGGGTCGAGGCCTCAAGCTTCTCCGCGATCAATCCGGCAACGGCAACCGCCACGACTGCTGACGGCAAGACCATGAAACTGGCGTTTCGCGGCTCCGGCTTCGCCGATCGCAATCAGACCATTCCCGTCCATTTCGCGATCGAGGGAGATCCAACCGGCTTGCGCGCGGGACAGTTCGTTTCCGTCCTGGTTTCGACGGAAGGAAAGCGTGAAGGCATCGCCGTGCCGCGCGCCTCTGTCGTGCGCAATGCCAACGGGCAGGATTTCGTTTTTGAGCATATCGCGCCGGAGCGTTTCATCGCGAGACCAGTGCGCACGGAAGCCTTGGACGGGGAACGCACGCTCATCGTTGCCGGTGTGCAGCAGGGCCAGCGGATTGTCACCCAAGGCGCCGAACTCCTCGACCACGTGCGATAGGCGGGCCGAGCCATGTTCACACTCCTCGTCACCCAATCCCTTCGCAATCGCCTGCTCGTGCTGGCGATCAGTGCCGCGCTGATCCTCTTTGGGCTCTACACCGTGCCGCGGCTTCCGGTTGATGTCTTCCCTGACCTCAACCGACCGACCGTCACGATCATGACGGAATCCGAGGGTCTGGCGCCGCCCGAAGTCGAGGTCCTGGTCTCCTTTCCGATTGAAACGCAGATGAACGGCGTACCCGGGGTGACCCGCGTGCGCTCGGTTTCCGGGGTTGGCCTCTCCATCGTTTACGTCGAATTCGCGTGGAATACCGACATCTATCGCAATCGCCAGCTGATCGCCGAACGGCTCGCGTCTGTTCGCGATCAACTGCCCGCCAACACTGTACCCCAGCTGGGACCGGTTTCATCCATCATGGGGCAGATCCTGCTGATTGCGCTCAGCAGCGACAGCGTTTCCCCAATGGAATTGCGCGAGCTCGCCGACTTTACCGTGCGGCCCAGGCTCTTGAGCATTCCGGGCGTGGCCCAGGTGATCCCGATTGGCGGCGAAGTCCGCCAGTATCGCGTCGCACCCCAGCCCTCAGCTTTGCGCGCTCTTGGCGTGACCTACGAACAGGTCGAGAAAGCGCTCGCCCAGTTCGGCACCAATACCGGCGGCGGCTTCACGGATATTCATGCGCGCGAGTATCTGATCCGCAATATCGGGCGCACCACCAGTCTAGAAGACTTGCGCAGCATCGCCGTTGCAAACGTCAATGGCAGGCCGGTCCTTTTGCATCAGGTCGCATCAGTGACTTTCGCGCCGAGGGTCAAACGCGGCGATGCCGGCTATATGGGCAAGCCATCCGTCATCGTCTCCGTCGAAAAGCAGCCGAACGTGGATACGGTCGCGCTCACCGGCCAGATCGAAGACGCCCTGCATGAGCTTGAACGCAGCCTGCCCGGAGGCATCAAGGCCAACCAGATTCTCTTCAGGCAGGCCAACTTCATCGAAGCCTCGATCAATAATGTGCAGCGCGTCCTGGTCGAGGCCGGACTTGTGGTCGCCGTCATCTTGTTCGCGTTTCTTCTCAACTGGCGGACAACGGCAATATCGCTGACCGCCATACCGCTATCCATCTTGACGACCGCGATCATCTTTCATCTGCTTGGGCTTTCCATCAACACGATGACTCTGGGTGGGCTTGCGATCGCGATTGGCGAACTCGTCGATGACGCGGTGGTCGATGTCGAGAACATCTACAGGCGACTGCGCGAGAACCGCGCGCTGGTGGCCCCGCGCCCTGTGTTCGATGTCGTGGTCTCTGCGTCGCAGGAAGTGCGCTCGGGCATCGTTTACGCGACCATGATTATCGTGCTGGTCTTCGTGCCGCTCTTTGCGCTGACCGGCATCGAGGGCCGGTTGTTCGCCCCGCTCGGCGAAGCCTATATCATTTCCATCCTCGCAAGCCTTCTGGTGTCCATCACGCTTACGCCCGTGATGGCCTATTACCTTTTGCCGCGCATGAAGCATCTTTCCGATCACGAGAGTCCTCTGGTGCGCGTTCTGAAAACCTTTTACCGGGCGAGCCTTGTGCGCGCCCTGAGCCATGGGCGCATGATCGCGGGTGGGGCTGTGCTGGCTGTTGTTCTGGCTGGCGTGGTCGCCTTCATGCTTCCCCGTGCATTCCTGCCTCCGTTCAACGAGGGCACGTTCACCGTGAACATGCTCTTCAATCCCGGTGTAAGCCTGAGCGAATCCAATCGTGTCGGGCTGATTGCCGAACGCCTGCTGCTCGATATCCCCGAAGTGAAGACGGTCGGGCGCAGAACCGGCCGAGCTGAACTGGACGAGCATGCTGAAGGCGTTCATTCGTCGGAAATCGAAGTCGCTCTCAAAGGTGACGGGCGGCCCAAACCCGAAATCATTGCCGACATCCGGCAACGCCTCGCTGTATTGCCGCTCTCCGTCAACGTAGGCCAGCCGATATCCCACCGCCTCGATCACATGCTCTCCGGAGTCCGCGCCGAGATCGCGCTCAAGATATTCGGCGATGACCTCGATAGCTTGCGCACGATCGGAGAATCGCTGCGGACCAGACTCACCGCCATTCCCGGCCTTGCCGACATCCAGGTCGAAAAGCAGGTTCGCATTCCTCAGCTTGAAATCCGCGTCGATTATCCACGTGCCGCGCTCTACGGCATGCAGCCGGGTGCGATCGTCGAGCATCTCAGTCGCCTGTCCAGCGGCCGCGTCGTAAGCCGCGTTGTCGATGGTTACAGGCGCTTCGACGTGGTCATGCGGCTTGATGATTCAACACGCACGACCGAACGTCTTGGCGACCTTCTCATTGAAACACCGTCCGGTTGGATTCCGGCGCGTCAGCTTGCCGATATCCGCGAGACGGATGGGCCTAACCAGATTCTTCGCGAAAACGGCAGACGCAGGCTCGTCGTTCTCGCCAATACCGATGGCAGCCGGGATATGGCGGCAATCGTTGCCGATATACGCCTCGCTTTACGGGACGCGAAGATGCCTCAAGGGTATTTCACCGCGCTCGAAGGCACGTTCCAGGCGCAGGAGGAAGCCGCGCGCACGATTGGGCTTCTCTCGCTCGTGTCGCTCTCCCTGATCTTCGCGATCCTCTACAGCCGCTATCGCTCTGGCTCTTTGGCGCTGATCATCATGGGAAGCGTTCCGCTGGCGCTGATCGGATCGGTTGCCGCCCTTACGCTCGCGGGACAGCCTCTCTCGGTCGCCAGCATGATCGGCTTTATCACGCTCACGGGCATTGCTGCGCGCAACGGCATCCTCAAGGTCAGCCATTACATCAATCTCGCCTTGCATGAAGGCGTTCCATTCGGGCCGGAACTCGTCATTCGCGGCAGTCTCGAGCGCATGACGCCCGTGCTCATGACGGCACTGGCGGCGGGCGTGGCGCTGGTGCCACTCCTGATCGATGCCTCCACGCCGGGCAAGGAAATCCTGCACCCTGTCGCCATTACGATCTTTGGCGGGCTGGTCAGTGCCACGCTGCTGGATGCCTTCCTGACCCCCATCCTGTTCCTGAAATTCGGGCGCACGCCGCTGGAGCGGCTGCGCCTGTCCCGTCAATCCCAGCCCGCATCCGCAGGCACCACACCGCCGGCGGAAGCATTCTAGAAAGAAAGGAAACTTACCGATGAAACTTCAATCACTTGTCCTCGTTAGCATGATGGGGATGGCGATCCCTGCTTTGGCTCACCCTGCTTTGGCTCACGAGGCCAAAGGCCCCAATGGCGGTCGGCTCACGGACGCTGGCCGTTACCACGTCGAAATGGTCGCAAAGCCAAATGAAATCGAGGTCTTCGTATCCGATGCGAAGGAACAACCGGTTGCCGCCACCGGCTTCAGGGGCCTCGCCATTCTGGTCATTGAGGGCAAGCCACAGCGCATCACGCTTGAGCCAGCGGGCAACGACAGGCTCAAGGGGTCGTCAGCATTGCCGGTCCCCGGGAATCCAAAGGGCGTGATCCAGCTCACCGCGCCCGATGGCACTGTCAGCCAGGCCAAATTTTAACCTACCCGAGTCAACCTGAAGGAGAACCACCATGAAGACGCTTACCATTCTTACGGCTGGCGCAATCCTCGCCGTAGTGACCGCCACCGGCGCCATTGCCCAGAGCAGCCACAGCCACACCCCCATGGATGCGGGCGCGATGCAAAAGATGATGCAGGACATGACGCCCCAGCCGTCCGATGCGCCGTCCACCAAGGCGGCCAAGGAAGCGCATATGTCGATGATGAAGGGGATGCACATAGCCTTCACTGGCGACGCCGACGTTGACTTCGTGCGCGGCATGATCCCCCACCACCAAGGCGCAATCGACATGGCAAAGGTGGAGTTGCAGTACGGCAAGGACCCAGTACTGCGCAAGTTGGCCGAGACGATCATCCAGGATCAGGAAAAAGAAATCGCCGCCATGAAGGAATGGCTGAAGAAGAACGGCAAATAATCCTGAATTGTGCGCCGCTCACGGCCCTCTGCATCGGGCTCATCGACCGAAATGTCATTAACGTTCCTTGTGATCCATTTTCAAACAAAGAGGGAGATCCCGTCATGAAAGCACTGACGGCCGCTATCGCGGCCATGCTGATGACCGCCTCAGGCGCTCACGCCCAGTCGCAATCTTACGGCGCGCTGCAGGAGCGTCCGATCAAGGCACTGTCGGCCGATGACATTGCGGGCCTTCGCGCCGGCCGCGGCATGGCCATGGCCTTGCCGGCCGAACTCAACCGCTATCCCGGCCCGATGCACGTGCTCGAGAACGAAGCGGCGCTGGGATTGACGGCCGGGCAGAAAGAGGCACTCGGCCGCCAGGTCGAGACGATGCGGGCGGCGGCGATCGCGCTTGGTGAGCAGATCATCGCCCGCGAAAGCGCGCTCGAAGCGGTATTCAGCTCCGGCAGCGCCGACTCCGCGTCGATCGACAGGATCACTGGGGAAATCGCCACGCTTTACGGACAGTTGAGGGCGGTTCACCTGCGCACCCATCTGGCGACGCGCGCGACACTGACCGAGCCTCAACTGGCGATGTATCAGAAGGTGAGGGGCTATGACGGCGCGGGGCGAGGTCCCACCCACAAGCATTAGTGAAAACGCCCGCCCCGGTGAGGGGCGGGCGCCTTTCGGTCACTCGTCGCAGCAGGGACTCGCTTCTTCGCAACACGGGCTGCCTTCGTCACAGCAGGGCTGTGCCGCATGCGCCGCCGTTCCGAAGGCGAACAGCAGGACGAGAGTGGAGAGAATCGTACGTAACATTTTTATCTCCGTTGATTGGAAAAGACACTCCGCAGCGGCGTCAACGGGGAGGTGGCTCGGCGGGAGTCGGCTCGATGCCAGTGCCGGTCGTGGACGGGCCAATGAGCCAGGCGGCATTTGTGAACGTCTGCGGAGCCGCGAGCTCGCCTTCCGCTGCTATGCCGGCCTGGCAGCCAGGGCAGGCGAGAATAGCGCCGAGTGCGGCCTTGCCCTCACAGCATGGGCAAGCTTCCCCCTCGATCTCCGCTGGAGCAGCGGCGGCCACGACGACGGCCGGGAGGGCAACCCACAGCATCGCCGCAAGCAGGGCCAAGCATGACAGGAAGCGGGTGGCGATCTTGATCAAGCCGACAGGTTAGGCCTGTTTACCGCCTTTGTCAGGGTCGGCCCCGTCACGGGGCAGCACGATCGCGTTACGGCCACGGCGCCCGATTTGGCGTTACCGTCACTTGCGTTGCCCCCTTGCGTCGCTGGGGCGAAGTATTAAAAGGCCGCCGTTTTCGGGGATTAACCGTCCGCCCCTCTAGCGGAGTTGGCGTCAACAAACTTGGCTTCGGCCATGGCGCCCGCGACGGATCGCAAGGTCCGGACTGGCCAGACCGACGACATGGGAGTCCCGGCTCGCGTCGGGGGATTCTCGTGTCGTCGTGCAGCCGCGGCCCCGCTCTTACCACCAGTCGCGATTCGAGCGCCGAGGTCATCAAGATCGACAAAGCGGCCGGCAAGATCACGCTGAAGCACGGGCCGATCAAGAAGCTCGACATGGATTTCATGACGATGGTGTTCCGCGTTGCCGATCCGGCGCTGCTCGACAAGGCCAAGGCAGGCGACAAGGTCCGGTTCGAGGCCGATCGCATCAATGGCGCGATCACAATCACCACGATGAAGGCGAAATGAGGGGTTACGAGGGCGCCGTGGCAAATCCGCCCCACAAACACCAAGACCCGGGTGCGTCAAAATTCGCCATGCTTGGCAACCTCGCGTCGCCTGTCGTGTTGCACCCACACGACAAGCCGCTCGTCCCCCGGGGCGAGCGGCCCCTTTAACATTGCTGGAGATTTGAACCATGTTGAAACATGTCGCTCTCTTGGGCGTGTTGGCCACTTTCGGCGCCGCCTCGGCCTATGGCCAGACGACCACGACACCCAACACGGCGCCGGCCAAGCCGGCCGCAAGCCCGCAAATAGCCACGGCCGTCGTCGATACCAAGAAGCTGATCGGCCGCAATATCAGGAACTCCCAGAACGAGACGATCGGCGAGATCAAGTCGATCCAGCTCGGCAAGGACGGCAAGGTCGACACCGTGATGGTCGGCGTCGGCGGCTTTCTCGGCATGGGCGAACGCGAAGTGGCGCTGGCCTGGAAGGATCTGGTCATCGCCGACAACGGCGAGAAGGTCACGGTCAACATGACCAAGGACCAGCTCAAGGCCATGCCGGAGTACAAGTACACCGACCCGACCTACCGCGGCACGGTCTTCGGCGACAACACCACGCGCAGCACGACGACGGCGTCGGGCGACCGCATGGCCACCACGACGACAGCGACCACGGCCTCGACCGGTGACTTCAACGCCGCCGGCAACATCTCCGCCAACGCCCTGATCGGCGGCACGGTCAAGAACAGTGCCAATGAAACGGTCGGCACGGTGAGCGACGTCTACATCGACACCAACGGCGCCATCAAGCAGGTGGTCGTCTCGGTCGGTGGCTTCCTCGGTATGGGCGCGCGCTATGTCGCCGTGCCGTGGCAGGACATCAAGTCCTCGCGCGACGGCAACTCGCTTCTTCTGAAGACCAGCTGGACCAAGGACTCGCTGAAAGCGATGCCGGAATACAAGTACGAGCGTCGCGCCATGGCGACCCCGGCGGGCGAGAAGAAGTAGTCGGTTCTGCGACAACGAACGACGGCGCGGGCATCGGCTCGCGCCGTTTTTCGTTGCGCCGGCCCCTTGCGTCGCTGGGACGAAGTGCTAAAAGACCGCCGTTTTCGGGGAGTAACCGTCCGCACCCTCAGCGGAGTTGGCGTCAACAAACTTGGCTTCGGCCATGGCGCCCACGACGGACCGCAAGGTCCGGACTGGCCAGACCGACGATATGGGAGTCCCGGCTCGGGTCGGGGGATTCTCGTGTCGTCGTGCAGCCGCGGCCCCGGACGTTCATTTCATGGAAACCATTCTCACGTCGATCGCCGTCGTTGCGATCGCCGAAATCGGCGACAAGACCCAGCTTCTGGCCATCGTGCTCGCGGCCCGGTTCCGCAAGCCGCTGCCGATCGTGCTCGGCATATTCGCAGCGACTCTGCTCAACCACGCCGTCGCCGCGACGTTCGGCTATCTGGTGGCGCAATGGCTGACGGGCGCCACCTTTCAGATCGTTCTGGGCGTCGCGTTCATTGGCATGGCGGTCTGGGCGCTCGTCCCCGACAAGCAGGACGAGAACGCGGCGAAGGTTTCGACGCGCGGCATCTTCCTCGCGACGCTCGTTGCCTTCTTCTTGGTGGAGATCGGCGACAAGACACAGATCGCGACCTCGCTGCTGGCCGCGCAGTTCCACAACGTCGAGCTCGTCACCATCGGCACGACGATCGGCATGATGCTGGCGAATGTTCCGGCGGTTTATCTCGGCGAGGCGGCGACGAAGATCGTGCCCTTGAAACATGTGCGGATGGCCGCCGGCGCGATCTTTGCCGTCATCGGTGTCTGGGTCGTGCTCGCCGCTCTGAGTATTGCCTAGTCTCTCAAGGGGAGCGTCGTCCCGGCGGCATCTCCCGGTTGATGGTGTAACCGCTTGCCGGCCCGAGCGCGGGCTGGACCAGCATCCGGTCGAGCCGCAGGTCGCGCCGTGTGCGGAACTGCTCGATGCCGATGGTCATGCCTTCATGGCCGTCTCGCGGTTGCGCGCGATAGGTGCCCAACAGGCAATCCCACCACGGCAGATTGAAGCCGAAATTGCTGTTGGTCTCTTCAGGATGAACAGAATGATGGACGCGGTGCATGTCCGGCGTGACGACGATCCAGCGCAGGACGCGATCCATGGCTGCTGGCAGTCGGACGTTGCCGTGGTTGAACATGGACGTGGCGTTCAACAGCACCTCGAAGATCAGTACCGCCAGGGCCGAGGGGCCGAGTGCTGCAATCACCAAAAACTTGATGCCCATCGACAGGGCGATCTCGACGGGATGGAACCGCAGCCCCGTCGTGACATCGAATTCGAGGTCGGCATGGTGCATGCGATGCAGGCGCCACAGCGCGGGGACGGCATGGAAGACGATGTGCTGCAGGTAGATCGCGAGATCGAGCGCTACGACGGCGAGGGGCAGGGCGAGCCAGCCTGGCAGGGCGATCGCATTGAATAGCCCCCAGCCGCGTGCCTCGGCGGTGGCCGCCATGCCGACGGCCGCGGTCGGCAGCAGGATGCGTGGCTTCAGCCAACGCAAGCAGGGCGAAAACGGCGGCGCTGATGACGAGACGAATCATCGGCTCGTGATCGAGCAGGACTTCGGACAAGCGCTGCCTCCTGAAACTCAGGAATGCATCGGACGAACCGGCGTCACGGGGCAATGCGGTGTCCGAGCACGTCGAGCTTGCGCGGCGGCCTTGCCGCTGAGTGGACCGCTCCAGTCGATGACATGGGCGTGCCGGTCTGGCCGCGCTGCCGGACCGGCGGCGCCCGGGGACGGCGCCTTGGCCGTTCCGACCGCGAGGAAGCCGACCAGCCGGCTCGGCGCCTGGAAGCCCAGCGCCGCGTTCACCTTCGGATCGTAGGTATTGGCGCCGGTCACCCACATGCCGGCGTAGCCCAGCATGTGGATGGCGTTCAGCATGTTCATCGCCGCGGCGCCGGCTGACAGCAGCTGCTCGATCTCGGGAATGGAATGGCCGGGTCGGATCTGGGCGCCGACGCCGATCAGCAGAGGAGTCCGGAGCGGCCAGGCGCGGATGCGATCGATCTGCGCCTGCGGCGCCTGGCGGTCGCGCGCCGCCGCCGCGAGGCAGTCGCTGAGCGCCATGCGGGCCTCGCCGCGGATCAGCACGAAGCGCCATGGCCTGAGGCGGCCATGGTCGGGCGCTCGCAGCCCGGCCTCGAGGATCAGGTCGAGGTCGGCGCCCTGGGGCGCCGGATCTTCGAGCGCACCGACGGATTGGCGGGAGAGGAGCGGGTCGAGCAGGTGAGGGGAGGTGTGCATCGGGCAAGGATGCTATAGATGCGAATGACTGTCATTTGCATAGTTGCAAGTTCAGCAGGATATGATAGGGTATCTCCTGTAAGATGCCCTTTGTTACGCCCGCCCTTCGCAACCCCGAGGAGCGGGCGTTTTCGTTGGGGCGGGGGCGCCGACGGCGAGAACGGTTTGGGACAGCTCCGCGATTCGGACCCGGTGCCGAAGCGCAGCGGCGGTGTCCCGGCGGGCTGCGCAAATCGTTGAGCTGGCGTGCGAATCGCATCGTCGCGGCACACGCAGCGGCACAGCTGCCGCCTGGTAGCGGGACACTTCGTGTGCCGCTGCTTGGTCGATCACTGGGGCTCGATCTTGGCGATCTTGACGTATTCCGCCCACTTGGCGCGTTCGTCGCGATCCTGCTGGGCGCACTGTTCCAGGGTGAGCGGCCGCGAGGTGAGCGCGAACTCGTTGGCGAGGCGATTCTTGATGTCGGGCGAGGAGAGCGCCTCGTTGATCAGCGCGTTCAGCCGCTCCTGGATCGGCTTGGGCGTCGCCTTCGGGACAGCGATGGCCAGGAAGCCCGTGGTGGTGAAGCCGGGGAAGCTCTCGGCCAGGGTCGCCAGGTCGGGATAGAGCGGGCTGCGCGCCGGCAGGGTCAGCGCCAGCGGCCGCGCCTTGTTGGCCACGACCTGGCCGCGGCCGGCCGTGAGGTCGACGAACATGAACTGGATGGCGCCGGCGTAGAGGTCGTTCCAGGCGTTGCCGATCGCCTTGTAGGCCACGCCCTGCCATTCGACGCCGGCGCGCGCCGCCAGCACCTCGGCCGGGACCTGCGAGCTTGCGTTGAAATAGCCGAAGTTCAATTTGCCCGGGTTGGCTTTGGCATAGGTCAGCAGGTCGGTCAGCGTCTTGTGCGGGCTGTTCTCCGGCACCACGAGGAAGGCGCCGGACGAGCCGATGATGCCGACGACGGTAAAGTCCTTCTCCGGGTCGTAGCCCGGGTTCTTGTACATGTGGACGTTGGCGGCGTTGGTCGAGGTCGTGGCCAGCATCAGCGTGTAGCCGTCGGGCGGCGCGGTCTTGACGGCGAGCGCGCCCACGATGCCGTTGGCCCCAGGCTTGTTCTCGACCACGAAGGGCTGGCCGGTCTTGTCCTCGATGTACTTGCCGACCAGGCGTGCGGTGATGTCACCCGAGCCGCCCGGCGCGAAGGGCACGATGATGCGGATCGCCTTGGTCGGGAAGGTTTCGGTCTGCGCTGCCGCCGGAAGCGCCGCGAGGAGCGGCAGGGTGAAAACGGCGCGGCGAGAAAGCGATGTGCGAAATGAGGTCATGGCGCGGCAGTCTAATGCAAAGCCCGCGCATGGACAGTGCGCCGCTTGCAGCCCTACCTTGCAGCCATGGCAACATCAGGTCGTCCGCCGCTCGACGGCATTCGCATCATCGATTTCTCCCGCGTGATTGCGGGGCCCATGTGCACCCAGATGCTCTCCGACATGGGCGCCGAGGTGATCAAGATCGAGAACCCCGACGGCGGCGACGACACGCGCAAGGGCGCGGGGCCGCGGGCCGGCGGCGAGACGGGCGAAAGCCACTTCTTCATGACCTACAACCGGGGCAAGAAGAGCGTCGCGCTCGACTTCACCAAGCCCGACGGTCAGGCACTCGTGCACAAGCTGCTCGGATCAGCCGACGTCATGCTGGAGAATTTCCGCCCCGGCGTGCTCAAGAAATACGGCCTCGATTACGCCAGCCTCTCGAAGAAATATCCGAAGCTGATCTACCTCTCGATCTCGGCCTATGGCCAGACCGGGCCGTTGTCGGACCGGCCGGGCTACGATCCGGTGCTGCAGGCCGAGTCGGGCATGATGAGCGTCAACGGCGAGGCCGACGGCGAGGGGCTGCGCCACGCCATCGCCATTGTCGACACCATGACGGCGATCCATTCGGTGGCTGCGATCAACGCGGCGCTCTATGCGCGGCGCGACACCAACAAGGGCCAGCAGATCGACCTCGCGCTCTATGACACGGCGCTGGTCTCGCTCGGCAATCTCGGCTCGTACTACCTGATCGGCGGTGATCAGCCCAAGCGCGCCGGCAACGGCCATTTCGCCTCGGCGCCCAACAGCTCCTTCGATACGTCGAATGGCAAGATCTACATGGCGGTGGCCAACCAGAAGCTGTTCGTCGACACCTGCAAGGCGATGGGCCACCCCGAATGGGCGACCGATCCGCGCTTTTCGACGATCGCCCAGCGCGTCGCCAACAAGCCCGAGCTGACGCGCCTGATGGAAGAGGTGCTGGTGACCGACACCAAGGAGAACTGGACGCAGAAGCTGCGCCATCTGCCGGCCGGGCCGATCCGCACCATGAAGGAGGCGCTCGACGAGCCCGAGGTGAAGCGCCGCGGCATGCTGAAGAATTACAAGCACACCAGGGTCGGCGACGTGCCGCTGATCGGCTCGAACTACCGCTTCTCCGACACGCCGGTCGACGACACGCGCCCGCCGCCGTCGCTGGGCGAGCATACCGACCGGGTGCTGCGCGAGGTGGCCGGCGTGAGCGACGCCGAGCTGGCGGCGCTGCGCGGCAACAAGATCATCGGCTGAGTTCCCGGCGTAGCGCGGGCCGTCTCGCTGCGGTAAACCGGCGTCATGGCCGCCGCTTCCACCCGCGACATCCGCCTCGATCTGTTCCGTGGGCTGGCGCTGTGGTTCATCTTCCTCGACCACATCCCGACCAACATCGTGAGCTGGCTGACCGTGCGCAATTACGGTTTCAGCGACGCCACCGAGATCTTCGTCTACATCTCCGGCTACACCGCCGTGATCGCCTACAGCCGCATGATGGAGCGCGAGGGGTGGACCCGCGCCGCCGCTCGCATCTATCGCCGCGTCTGGCAGCTCTACGTCGCCCACATCCTGCTGTTCGTGGCCTTCTCCGCCCAGATCGCCTTCGTCTCGATCGCGCGCGACACGCCGGCCCTGATCGAGGAGATGGAGCTTCTGGGCCTGGGCCAGAATCCCTACCGCGCCATCCTCGAGGCGGCGCTGCTCAGGTTCCGTCCGGTCAATCTCGACGTGCTGCCGCTCTACATCGTCCTGCTGGCGGCCTTCCCGCTGGTCCTGCCGGCGGTGGTGCGCTGGCCGCTCGGCGTGATCGCCGTCTCGGTCGCCCTCTATGCGGTGACCTGCCACTACAACTGGAGCCTGCCGGCCTACCCCGAAGAGAAGGTCTGGTACTTCAACCCGATGGCTTGGCAGGTCGTGTTCCACGTCGGGGCGGCCTGCGCTGTGCTCGGCCCCAGGATCGCCTGGCTGGATCGCTTCCGCTGGCCGCTGACGGTATTGGCCGTCGCCTTTCTGTTGTTTTCGGCCTTTATTGCGCTTTCCTGGCACTACAATCCGCTGGAACGGCTGATTCCGGCCTGGGTCTCCCGGCAGATCTATCCGATCGACAAGACCAACATCGATGTCCTGAGATTCCTGCATTTCCTGGCGGTCGCCTGGGTGGTCCGCCTGCTAGTGCCGATCGACGCACCCTTCCTGAAATGGCGGATCTGGCAGCCACTTCGCAGGTGCGGTGAGGCCTCGTTGCTCATATTCTGCATCGGTACCTTCCTGGCCCTCTCGGGCCAGGTGATCGTCAGCCAACACGAAGATTCGATTTTGTCGCAGATTGTCGTAAGCATCGCAGGCATCGCGATCATGTCCTTGGCGGCCTATGTCGCGGCCTGGTTCAAAGCAGGCGAGACGGCGCGCGCGCCGCGTGTCGCCAAGGCGGCCGAATGAGAAGGTGCCTCCTCTGGCTGGCGGCGGCCGCCGCGCTTCTGGTGCCGGCGACGGCGTCGCCGCAATCGATGACGGCCTGCCGCGCCAAGCCCGAGCTTCTGAAAATCGGCTCGACGCTGCCGGTCGCGCGCAAGGCGATGACTGAGCGCAAGCACCTCCGCATCATCACGCTCGGCTCCTCGTCGACGGCAGGCTACGGCGTGTCCAACCCGGCCTACGCCTATCCCATGCAGCTCCGCATCGGTCTCGAGAAGGCGCTGCCCGGCATTGAAATCGAAGTGATCAATCGCGGCATCGGTGGCCAGGATGTCGAGGAGATGGCGGCCCGCATGCGCGCGGACATGATGTCCAACCCGCCGTCGCTGGTGATCTGGCAAACCGGCACCAATGCCGCGATGCGCCACATGCCGCTCGACCTGTTCGAGCAGCGGTTGCGCGAGGGCATCAAGCTCGGCCAATCGCTCGGCGCCGACTTCGTGCTGATGACCCTGCAGTATGCACCCGCGGTCGTGGCGCTTCAGGACGAGGAAGTATACGAGCGCGTCATGGCGAAGGTGGCGGCGGAGGTCGGCGCCGGCCTGTTCCGCCGCTACGACATCATGCGGAGCTGGTACGACGACGGCATGCCCTACGCCCAGTTCGTACAGCTCGACGGATTGCACCTCAACGATTTCGGCCAGAAATGCATCGGCAGGCTCCTGACCCGCTCGATCCTCGGTGCGCTGACTGGCCCCTAGCCAAGCCCGGAGTTCGTCATGCCCCGCCGTTTTGTCGACCTCTCGATCTATCTCGAAAACGACGTGATCTCCGATCCGGTGCCGTTCGGCCCGAAGATCCAGTATCACAAGCACGAGAATACGGCGGCGCAGATAGCGAGCTTCTTCCCCGGCCTCAAGAAGGAAGACCTGCCCGACGGCGAGGGCTGGGCGGTCGAGACCGTCAATCTGTCGACGCACAACGGCACGCATCTCGACGCGCCCTATCATTTTCATTCGACGATGAACAAGGGTGAGCGCGCCATCACCATCGACGAGGTGCCGCTCGAATGGTGCTTCCAGCCCGGCGTAAAACTCGACTTCCGGGCGATGGAAGACGGCCACGTCATCACCGCCAAGGAAGTCGACGACGAGCTGAAGCGCATCGGCCACGAGCTGAAGCCGCTGGAAATCGTCGTGGTCAACACCCGCGCGGGCTCACGCTACGGCAACAGCGACTATGTGAATTCGGGCTGCGGCATGGGCTACGACGCCACCATGTACCTGCTGGAGAAGGGCATCCGCCTGACCGGCACCGATGCCTGGAGCTGGGACGCGCCGTTCTATTTCACTGCCCAGAAGTGGGCGAAGGACCACGACCCGTCGATCATCTGGGAAGGCCATAAAGCCGGCCGTGACATCGGCTACTGCCATCTCGAGAAGCTGCACAATCTCGAGGCCCTGCCGG
>ENA-ORBV01007708-ORBV01007708.1-microbial-mat-metagenome-genome-assembly--contig:-NODE-7708-length-18409-cov-6.497982_pt1 | contig 18409 bp, 13 predicted proteins | sample MGYA00237777_ERZ505514 | MGnify/ENA primary metagenome ERZ505514 (study PRJEB26160, sample SAMN06269048) | microbial mat metagenome | isolation source: Oligotrophic lake microbial mat | place... | reverse complement strand
TTTTTTTCAAGCAGAAGACGGCATACGAGCTTCGCCTTAGTCTCGTGGGCTCGGAGATGTGTATAAGAGACAGGAAAGAACGGCCCGCCGATCATCGCGGTGATGATGCCGACCGGCAATTCGAGCGGCGCCATAATCGTCCGGGCGCCCAGGTCGCACAGCACCGTGAACGCCGCGCCAAACAGCGCTGCGGCCGGCAGCACCACTCGGTGGTCGGAACCCACCAGTAACCGGACCAGGTGCGGCACGACGATGCCGATGAAGCCGATCGGGCCACCGAGCGAGACCGCTGCTCCGGTGGCGAGCGACGCGCTCAAGAACGCCAGCCGCTGCGCGCGCACGACCTCCACCCCGCGGGCCGCCGCCACGTCTTCACCAAGCGTCAACAGGTTCAAGGTCCGCGGCAGGATGGCAAAGACCGCAAAGGCCGCGACGATGAACGGCAACGCCGCGATGATCGGGCTGTAGCTACCAACGTCGAGATCGCCCATCAACCAGCGAACCGTTCGGAACGACTCGGCGAAGTCCGACATGTACTGCACGAACAGGATCAGGGCCGAGAAGAACGAGTTGAGCGTGACGCCCGCCAATAACAGCACGTTGGTCGACAAGCCGCGTTTCTGCGACGAGGCGAGCCAGTAGACGATCGCGATCGCGGCCAGCGACCCGCCGAAGCTGGCGATCGGGATGGACGCCACGCCCATCGCGCCCACATCCAGGGCGAAGGCAATGGCCAGCATGGCGCCCAGCGCGCCGCCCGCCGAGACCCCCAGCGTGAAGGGCGTCGCCAGCGGATTGCGCAGCATCGCCTGCAGCACCACGCCGGCCGCAGCGAGCGCGGCGCCGACGATGGCGCCCGACAGCACGCGCGGCAACCGCGCCACAAAGAAGATCTGCGCGTCGACGTTGTCTTCCCACGGCAGCGACGTGTCGAACACCTTCGACAGCGAGATGCGGGTGCTGCCCACCGTCGGCGCCCACACCACCACGGCCAGGGCGCCGACCGCGAATAACGAGACGATGGTCAGGATGCGGCGGCGAATGTTCACCGTGACACTCGCCGAATCGGCACCACGGTCATGTGGCCGGTCTCACCATGCACCTGCACGTCGGCCTCGACGTCGTACAGCCGCTGCACGTTCTCGGGCGTGAGCACCTCGGTGGTGGGACCCATGGCCAGTACCCGGCCATCGCGCATCAGGATCAACTCGCGGCAAATCGAGGCGGCGAGATTCAGGTCGTGCGTCGAGATGGCCATGGTGACGCCGTGATCGCGGTTGAGCGTCTGCAGCAGCGTCGACACCTCCAGCTGGTAGCCGAGATCCAGTGAGGCGGTTGGTTCGTCGAGCAGCAGCAAGCCGGCCGACTGCGCCAGGGCCGCGGCGATCACGACGCGCTGCTTTTCGCCACCGCTCAGTTCGTGAAACGGCCGGTCGGCCAGCTGGGCGGTGCCCGTCGCCGTCAGTGACTCGCGGGCAATGCGGATGTCGTCCGGACCCTCGACCGTAAACACGCCCAGATGGGGATGCCGGCCCATCAGCACGATCTCGATCGCCGAGTACTCAAACGCGAGTTCCGTTTCCTGGGGCACCACGGCAATGCGGCGGGCGATGTCACGCCGCGACAGGCGAGCGAGTGGCTGGCCGTCGAGCAGCACTCGCCCGGTCGACGGCTTGCGCGTGCCGCTCAGCAGGCGGAGCAAGGTGGTCTTGCCGGATCCGTTGGGGCCGAGAATACCGGCCAGCGCGCCGTCGGCCAGGCGCAGCGTGACACCATCAACGACGAGCGGACCGTCGGGGGCGTAGCGGAACGAGAGCTGTTCGGCAGAAAGCACTGCGCGTCGCCTCCCAGGCGTCTCACGCGCCTGTATGAGTGACTTGCCCGTGAACTGCCAGTCTCCTGACTCGCGGATCTCGTGGCGTGTCTGTTCGAGAGCGAAAGCGGGTCGTTCCTACGGAACGACCCCAGTACCGACGTCGAGCTCCGTGGTCGATACTGTCGGCCTCGTTGACACGCTCCACCAAGAGCCGCTTACAGTGGCGGGACCGTGTGGGCTTCGCACCCAACTTCCCTGGCTGTTCTGGTACGCGTCTGTTGAGCTGTGGATTGTAGCATTGTTAGAATAGGGGAGTGGCTGACATGCACACTCGGCTTCAGGTGGCAGGACTCGCGGACATCGCCGGCAAGGTCGACGCCCGCGAACGGCTGTCGTTCGACGAGGCGGTGACGCTGTTCGAGTCGAAGGACTTGCTGTCGCTTGGCTGGATTGCCAATCGCGAGCGTGAGCGCCGCCACGGCGATCGCACCTACTTCAATCACAACTTGCGGCTCGAGGCGACCAACGTCTGCGAAGCGTCGTGCCTGTTCTGTTCGTTCGCGCGCTTGAAGGAAGGCGACCCCGGGTCGCACACCATGTCGCTGGAACAGATCTTCGCCAAGCTGCGTCAGCGCAGCGATCAGCCCCTCACCGAAGTGCACATCGTCAACGGCCTGCACCCGGGGCTGCCGTTCAGTTACTACACCGACCTGTTGACCGGGCTGAAGCAGATTCGGCCGGGTATCCACATGAAGTGCTTCACCGCGGTGGAGATCGCGTTCTTCGCGGACCACTACGGCAAGACCGACCGGCAAGTGCTGATCGAGTTGAAAGCGGCGGGATTGGATTCGCTGCCCGGCGGTGGCGCCGAGATCTTCGCGCCGCGGGTGCGGCAGAAGATTTGCCACGACAAGTGCGATGGCGCGCGCTACCTGTCGATTCACCGCCTCGCGCACGGGCTGGGCATGCGCACTAATGTGACCATGCTGTACGGCCACATCGAGACCACCGAGGAGCGCGTCGATCACCTGCTGCAGACGCGGGCGCTGCAGGACGAGACGGGCGGACTCCAGGCGTTCATTCCGCTGGCGTTTCATCCCGACCACAACCAGATGCGCAAGCTGCCGGCGCCGTCGGCCAGCGAGACGTTGAAGGTACACGCCGTCGCGCGCCTCGTGCTCGACAACGTCGACCACATCAAGGCCTACTGGATTTCCTGCGGCGTGGAAGTGGCGCAGACGGCGCTGTGGTTTGGTGCCGACGACCTCGACGGCACCGTGCAGGAAGAGACGATCTATCACATGGCCGGCTCATCCACGCCGACCACGCTCTCGACCGACGACATTGAGCAGCTCATCCGCGATGCTGGTCGCGAACCGATCGAACGCGATACGCTGTACAACGTCGTTCGCGTGCCCGCCATCGCCAAGGCTTCGGCGCGGCAGGCCTGAGTTCCGCCTCAAGGCGGACGCTGCATAAAGATGTCCAATACGTTTCTACCTGTCCTCAACGAGGTTGAGAAGGCCTCGATCCACGAACGGCAGCCCCTGCCCGAGGCGTACCTCGGTCTGCCGGATGAGGAGATGGCGCTGCGCATCACGGCAGCGCGCGCGGCGCTCGGCGACCGCCTCGTCATCCTCGGCCATCACTACCAGCGCGATGAAGTGATCCGCTTCGCCGACTACACCGGCGATTCGTTCAAGCTCGCCAACGCCATCGCGCATCATCCGAACGCCGACTACATCGTGTTCTGTGGCGTGCACTTCATGGCCGAGAGCGCCGACATCCTGGCGCTGCCGCACCAGCGGGTGATCCTGCCGGATCTGGCGGCCGGTTGCTCGATGGCCGACATGGCGCCCGCCGATCAACTCGAGATCTGCTGGAGCGAACTCGGCCAGATGGGAATGGCCGCGCGCACGGTGCCGGTGACCTATATCAACTCGGCCGCGGCCATCAAGTCGCTGGTGGGAGAGAACGGCGGCACCGTGTGCACCTCGTCCAACGCCGAAGCGACCTTGAAGTGGGGATGGCAGCAGAAGGAGAAGATTCTCTTCCTGCCCGATCAACACCTGGGCCGCAACACCGCATTCAAGATGGGTGTGCCGCTCGAGCAGATGGTGGTGTGGGATCCGCACGAACCGTTTGGCGGACTGACGCGCGACCAGCTCGAGCACGCCCGGCTGATCTTGTGGAAGGGCCACTGCTCGGTGCACGTTCGATTCTCGACGAAGCAGATCGAGCAGGTGCGTCTCGAACATCCCGGCATCACGGTGATCGTGCATCCTGAAGTGCCGTTCGACGTCTTGCAGGCCGCCGACGACAGCGGCTCGACGGAGTACATCCTGAAGCAGGTGCGTGACGCCGCGCCCGGCACCAGTTGGGCCGTTGGCACCGAAGTGCATCTGGTTCACCGGCTGGCGGAAGAGGTGGCGCCCGGCAAGACGGTCGTCTCGCTCGACCAGTTCGGCTGCCTCTGCTCGACCATGTTCCGCGTCTCGCCCAATCACCTGCTGTGGGTGCTCGATTCGCTGGTCGATGACGAGGTCGTAAACGAAATCGTCGTGCCGGACGAGCAGAAGAAGTGGGCTAAGATCGCGTTAGATCGGATGTTGTCGATCACTTAGGCTCCCCATGAAGGGGGGCCCTACAGAGAGGTTTCCATGGCTCATTCACTTCCCGCGCTGCCTTATGACGTCGCGGCGCTCGAACCGCACATCGACAGCCAGACGATGCAGATCCATCACGGTAAGCATCATCAGGCCTACGTCACCAATTTGAACGCGGCGCTCGACAAGCACCCCGAGCTGCACGACAAGAGCCTGGATGACCTGATCAAGGGCATCAATAGCGTGCCGGACGACATCAAGGTGGCCGTTCGCAACAACGGCGGCGGCCATTGGAACCACTCGCTGTTCTGGACGCTGATGGCGCCCGGCGCTGGCGGCGCGCCCACCGGTGACGTGGCCGATGCCATCAACAGCGCCTTCGGCGACTTCGAGAAATTCAAGACCGCCGTCAACCAGGCCGGCACCACGCGCTTCGGCAGCGGCTGGGCGTGGGTGATCGACAACGGCGGCAAGCTCGAGATCATGAGCACCGCCAACCAGGACAACCCGCTGATGGAGGGCAAGAAGGCCATCCTCGGCATCGACGTGTGGGAACACGCCTACTACCTGAAGTACCAGAACCGCCGCCCCGATTATCTCGGCGCGTGGTGGAACGTGGTCAACTGGGCGGAAGTGAACAAGCTCCTCAAAGGCTAGTCACTGAGCTCGCCAAACCCCAACGCGAAGGCCACGAAGCTCACGAAGACGGTCCTGGGACGACCCAGGGAATGCTTCGTGTCATTCGTGCTCTTCGTGTTGGGCCTTTCTACTGTGGCGCGCGCGCAAGACCCTCCTGGAGTCACCGGCACCCTCTCGAATGTCACGCGCGTGGAGTCGTGGTCGTTCTTTCAGCCGCGCATCGACCCGCTGGCACTGACCGCTGAACCCATCGGCGATCCCGACTACACCTTCATCGGCGATCGCGCGGAGCTGGGCGCGCGGGTTGAAGGCTCGCGCTTCGATCTGGCTGGCGCCTTCAATTACGTACGACTCGAGAATCTTCCCACCAGGGCCATCGGCCCAGGCGGATTGGGCACCGGTGCGTTCTACTTCGCTGCCACCGGCGTGCGCTACAGCTACCAGCTGTACCTCAGCGAGCTGACGCTCAAGGTGAAGACGCGCGACCAGCGCGCTTCGATCACGTTGGGCCGCATGCCGTTCGCGTCCGGCGCCGAATCCACTTCTGCCAACGCCGCGCTGCAGACGCTCAAGCGCGAGCGGCTGCACTCCCGCTTGCTCGGCAACTTCGAGTGGTCGTACTACCAGCGCCGGTTCGACGGCGCCCGGCTGGATCTCAACCGCTCGCGGTGGCAGGCGACCGCAGCGGTGTTGGTACCGACGCAAGGGGGCTTCGAGGAGTCGACGAACCTGTCGATGCCCAAGGTGCAGATCGCGACGGGATCGCTGACTCGCGTCGGTGCGACCAGCGAGTGGCAGGCGTTCGCCACGCTCTACCGCGATCATCGCGACAGCAAGATCGCCGTCGTCGACAACTCGGGTGCGGTCGACCAGCCGGTCGACGTCGCGGTATCGACCTTCGGCGCCTCCTATGCGCGCGTCACGCCGAGTCCCGCCGGCGAGCTCGACATCGTCGGGTGGGGCGCGGCGCAGACCGGGACGTGGTACGGCCAGCCGCATCGCGCCGCCAGCGTGATTGCTGAAGTCGGGCATCGATGGACGCGCGTGACCGGCCAGCCGTGGCTGCGTGCCGGCTACCTGTGGGCATCTGGCGATCGCGATCCCGCCAACGGCCGTCACGGCACGTTCTTCTCCATGCTGCCCTCGTCCCGGAAGTACGCGCTGTCGTCGACCTACGCGCTGATGAACCTCAGCGACGCCTTTGTGCAGGCGTGGTTTGAACCCCGCGGGGTAAAGACGCGTATCGAAGTACATGCGCTCGCCCTGGCGAGCGGGCGCGATCTCTGGTATCAAGGCAGCGGTGCCACCGCCAGCCGCGGGCGCTACTTCGGGTTTTCCGGCCGCGCCTCGGGAGGCGAGACGCGGCTGGGTACGGTGCTGGAGGGCGCGGTTGAGGTGCCCGTCAGGAAGTATTGGTCGGTGAACGCCTATGCTGGCACCATGTGGGGCGGTGACGTCGTGAAGCAGGGCTTCAGCGGCACGCAGCTCAGGTTCTGGTTCGTCGAGAACGTCATTCGTTTCTAGCCGATGGAGGCTGACTTGACCGAGACTGTCGATCGCGAACCCGATCCGTCGCTAGTGACGATCACGCACATCACCTATGCCTTGCACGCGCTTGGCCTCGCGATCGGCGCCTTCGGCGCTTCGACCGTGGTCGGGGCGTTCCTGTTTGGCTGGCCGTCGATCATCGCGGTGATCATCAACTACGTGAAGCGCAGCGACGCGCGCGGCACCTGGCTCGAATCGCACTTCACCTGGCAGATCAACACCTTCTGGGCCGCGCTGGCCCTGTCGTGCCTGGTGTTCCTGATGGGCCTGCTGCTGGTGGTGGTGCTGGTCGGATTTGCGATCTGGGCGATCGGCTTCTTCGCGCTCGGCTGCTGGGCCGTTTACCGGATTGCGAAGGGCTGGTTGAAGCTGAACGACCGCCGCGCGATCGGCTGAGGCTGTCTGCTCTGCGGTTAGAACAGCCGCACGTCGACGATCTGGCCCTTCTCGACAATATCAGTCTGGGCGGGGATCTCGATGTAGCCGTCGGCCTGCGACATCGAGGTGATGTCACCAGACGCCTTGAAGGCGGGCATCGCCTGCCCGTCGATAATCTTCACGGTGTAGAACTGATGCCGGCCGGTGGTGGAGACGATTCGCTGGCCGAGCGTCAGGCTCACGGTATGCGTGTGGCGTGGTTGCAGGCGGGCCATGGCGCGCAGTGCCGGCACCAGCAGCAGGTAGGCATTCGAGAGACACGACGTCGGGTAGCCGGGCATGCCGAACATCGGCTTGCCCTGGATGGTGCCGAACACGGTGGGCTTACCCGGCTTGACGGCAATGCCGTGAAACACAATGTCGCCCTGGCGGCCGATCACGTCGAGGATCAGGTCGCGCTCGCCGACCGAGCTGCCGCCTGAAAACACCAGCAGGTCGCACGACAGACACGCCTCGATCGCCTCTTCCAGTGCCTCGATGGTGTCCTGGGCCGTGGCAAACGGCACGGGCACGCCGCCGTGTTCCTGGATGATCGTGCTCAACGTGAACTTGTTGATGTCGTAGATCTGGCCCGGGCGCAACTCCTCGCCAGGATCGATAATCTCGTTGCCGGTGGAGAGAATGGCGACGGTCGGCTTGGCGTAGACCTCGACATCGACGACGCCGAGCGCCGCCAGGGCACCAATGCGGCTCGGGTTCAGCACCTCGCCATCGCGAATCACGATCTGCCCGACGCTGATGTCGGCGCCTTGCCGCCCGACGTTCTGGCGCGGGTAGACGGGAGTCAGGATCCGAACCTCGGTGCCAGAGGTCTCGGTCTCTTCGACCATCACCACCGCGTCGGCGCCTGCCGGCATCGGCGCGCCGGTGGCGATCTCCACGGCCGTGCCGGCCGTGAGTTGCTGCGTCGGCACCTGGCCGGTGTAGACCTTCTCGATCACCCGCAGCGTCTTTGGCTCGTAGCGGCTGGCGCCGAACGTGTCGTTGGCGATCACGGCAAAGCCGTCCATGCCGGCCCGTGAGAATGGCGGCACGTCGCGCGTCGATTGCACGTCGGCACCGCTGACACGTCCATTGGCATCGAGCAGCGGCACCCGCTCGCGGCGGGTGATCGCGTGGCAGGCGTCGGCGATCAGCTGTCGCGCCTCGTCCAGCGGAATGGTCTCCTTGATCGGGCGCATCTCGGTCTTCGCCATTACTTCTTCGCCTGCTGAACGAGGTGGCCCAGTTCGGGCACCACCAGTTTGGTCATGGCCAGCCGCACGGCACTCTCTGAACCGGGTAACGAGATGACGACCACCTGGCCAATGGTGCCGGCGCAGGCGCGGCTCATCATCGCCGCGGCGCCAATGTCGTGGTAACTCAGCATGCGAAACAGCTCGCCGAAACCGGGCAGCCGCTTGGTCAGCAACGCGTCGATGGCTTCAAACGTGCTGTCGCGGCTGGTGAGGCCGGTGCCGCCTGTGCTGATGATGGCATCGACGTCGCCGATTGCCGCTTGCTGGCGAACGAGCTCGGCCACGCGCGCCGGGTCGTCGGGCTCGATCGCCTTGCCCGCAATCTGATGGCCGGCCGCCAACAGCAATTCGATGATCGCCTGCCCCGAGGCGTCGTTGGCGTCGGTCCTGGTGTCGCTGACCGTCAGGACGAACACCCGCGCACGGTCGGGTCCCAGGGCCTTGTGTTCGACGATGCTCACAGGACGATTATAGGGCGGGTAAGGAGGGGAAGGCGGGTTGGGTGCGAACGTGAATGTTAGGATGGCGCATGCCACGAGCCCTGGCGGCACTCGCGCTGCTTGCCCTCTTGATCCTGCCGGCGGGCGCGCAGCCGTCGCTCGACAAGGCCGCCCAACAGTGGGTGGACGCCACCCTGAAGAAGCTGTCCGTCGAGCAGTTGGTGGGGCAGATGATTTTCGCGCCGCTCAACTCCACCTATCTCAGTAGCGACAGCGAGCAGTACGAGGCACTGGTCAAGCTGGTGCGCGACTCGCACATCGGCGGGCTGATCGCGTTCGGCGGCACCGAACCCATGCCCGCCGTGATGCTCAACAACACCTACGGGCCGGTGATCCTCGGGCAGCCACTTGAGCTGGGCTCGCTGTTCAACCGCCTGCAGGCGGTCGCGACGCTGCCCCTGCTGACGACGGCGGATTTCGAGTGGGGCGCCGCCATGCGCGTGGCCGGCACCACGAAGTTTCCGCGCGCCATGGCGTTTGGCGCCACCGGCGATCCGCAGTTGGCGTACGAAGCGGGCAAGGTCGTCGGCCGCGAGAGCCGGGCGCTCGGCGTCCACGTGAATTTCGCACCGGTCGCCGACGTCAACAACAACCCGCGCAATCCGGTGATCAACATCCGCTCGTTCGGCGAGGACCCGGTTCGCGTCGGCGGCATGGTCGACGGCTGGGTCAAGGGCCTGCAGGAGGCCGGCATGCTCGCCACGCTCAAGCATTTCCCCGGGCATGGCGATACCGACGTCGACTCACATCTTGGCTTGCCAGTGATCGCGCATGCTCGCGCGCGTCTCGATGCGGTGGAGTTGCCGCCGTTCCAGCGCGGCATGGCCGCGGGCGCTGCGGGCGTGATGGTCGCCCACATGGAGATGCCGGCGGTCGATCCGGAGAAGCGGCCGGCCACGTTCAGCCCGGTGATCATCGGCGACCTGCTGCGCCAACAGCTGAAGTTCGACGGCGTGATCTATACCGACTCGATGAAGATGGCGGCCATCACCAGGATGGCGTCGCCAGGCGAGGCTGCCGTGCTGGCCGTGAAAGCCGGTGTGGACGCCGTGCTTGACTCGCCGGACTCCGCGGCGGCGGCCGTGGCGATCGTGGCGGCGGTGAAGGACGGCTCCATTCCTCGGGCGCAAGTGGAGCGCTCAGTGCGTCGGCTCCTCGAAGCCAAGGCTCGCCTTGGTCTCCACCGCTCGCGTCACGTCAATCTGGATGCCGCACCGCTGTCAGTCGGTGGCCGCAGGCACGAAGCGATTGCCCAGGCGGTGAGCGATCGATCGATCACGCTGATCAGGGACGAGCGCGCCATGGTGCCGCTGACCACGCCGCGCACGGGCAGCGTGATGTATCTCTCGGTGCTCGACTATCCCTCGGGTTGGCGGATTGCCGCGCCGAGCCGGACGATGATTCCCGAGCTGCGGTCGCGCTGGGCAGCGACCGAATCGTTCGAGGTATCGGATCGGACCACGCCATCGGAGTTCGACATGGTGCGCACGCTGGCCGCCAAGTACGACGCGGTGGTGGCCGGCATCTTTGTGCGGGCCTCATCTGGCAGCGGCCGCCTCGACCTGGCGCCGCAACTCGAGCAGTTCCTCAGGGACCTCGCGCGCGCCACCGAACGCCGCAAACAGCCGTTTGTGTCGGTGCTGTTCGGCAACCCCTACACCGCCATGGGCATTCCCGAAGCGCCGGCAGTGATGCTGACGTATGACTTTTCAGATGGTGCCGAACGCGCCGCCATCAAGGCGCTGGCCGGCGAGATTCCGATCGGTGGCAAGCTGCCGATCGCGCTGCCGGGGCTGTTCGACATCGGCCATGGGCTCGTCCGGCTCAGCAGCCGCGAATAGATTCGCCCACCCCGACACCTCCCAAAATATGGCCTCAAGGCGAGCCCCTCGGTCCGGGCCTGCTTTCCTCAGTCATTCATATGACAATATAGGACAATAAAGTCTTGCAATGCTCTTGGTGTACGTATACATTCACGCCGAGCTCATCTTCTGAGTCAGAAGAGAGCGGTCCTCGCACGCGATTACGGTGCTTGACCTAATTTCGAGAAGGAAACGGTCCGACATGTCACAGCGACTTATCCGCGCACTGGCCCTCGCCCTGAGTGCGACGGCGTTTGGTATCCAACTCGGTCCGAACGTCTCCGCGCAGACGGCGCCCGCTCTCTGTGGCATCGACATGAAGGTGTTGGTGGTGTCCGCCGATGGGCACGAGACCGGTCTGCCGGCCATTACCGCAGCGCTCGGCCATGTCGGGGTTCCGTTCGAGACCTACATCGCCACCGAGACCCCTGGTGGACTGACTGCCGCGAAATTGTCAGATGGATGCCGCGGTTCATACCAAGGCGTGATCCTCGCAACTGGCAACCTCGCCTACGACGCGGGCGCCGGCAACTTCGTCAGCGCCCTGACGCCTGCTGAGTTTGCGGCACTCGCCGGTTACCAATCGACGTTCGGTGTCCGGCAAGTGACCTGGTACACCTATCCGTCGCCGGACCTTGGCTTCAACTGGCCGTCGTGGCCTGGCGGGGCCGCCGACACCTCGGCGACGCCGCTTGCCGCGCGCCTCACTCCGGCCGGCGCCTCGGTGTTTCCCTATCTGAAGAGCGGCGCCGACGCCGCGCCCATCCAGATTGCGCACGCCTACACCTATCTCAGTACGCCGATCGATGAAACCACGACGCCGCTGCTGGTCGACGATGCCGGCAACGCGCTGGCCGCGCTGCACGCGTCACCCGACGGCCGCCTGAACCTCGCGATGACGTTCGACAGCAACCCGTACCTGACACACACACTGCTGCTTTCGTATGGTGTGGTGAACTGGGTGTCCGGCGGACTGTTCATCGGCGATCGCCACGTCTATGTCAGTCCGCAGGTCGATGACGTGTTCGTGCACGACGAGCAGTGGCTGTCGACGACCCCGTGCGGGACATCCGTTGACCTGACCGGCGCCAGCCACCGCATGACCGGCGCCGACCTCCGGGCAGTGCTGGCGTGGCAGAAGGCCCGCCAGGCCAACCCGATCAGCGCCAATCTGCGATTGACCATGGCGTTCAACGGCCTTGGCACCACCGCCAGCTATCTGGTCGTCGGCGGGAACGACACCGCCACGAGCAATTCCACGAACACGTCGACAGACACCTTGACGCCCACCGCGAGGACGCTTCAGCGCCACTTCAACTGGGTCAGCCACACCTACAATCACGCCAACCTTGACGCGATCGACGGGCCATCGACGACCGGCGAACTGCAGCAGAACAACAGCGTTGCCGCCGGCATGGGGTTCACGCGTCACTCCATTGCCAACCTGGTACAGCCCGACGTGTCGGGTCTCTATAATCCGGCGTTCCTGCTGGCCGCGCGCGATGCCGGCGTGCGCTACCTGGTCAGCGACACGTCGAAGCCCGGCCAGGACAACCCGTCGCCGAACGTCGGCTTCTTCAACCCCCTGCAGCCGGAGATTTTTGTGATCCCTCGGCGCGCCAACAACCTGTATTTCAATGTCGCGTCGCCGGCCGACTGGGCGGCGGAATACAACTGCATGTACGGCGGATACTGGGGCCGCGACCTGTCATACGCCGAAATTCTCGACGATCAGAGCGACCTGCTGGCGCGCTTCATGTTCCGTGGCGAACTCGATCCATGGATGTTCCACCAGACGAACCTGGCCGCCTACGACGGTACCCGCACGCTGCTCGGTGACCTGCTCGATGCCACGCTGGAAAAGTACAGCCGCTACATGACCCTGCCCATTCAGAGCCCGAGCATGGACGTGCTTGGGGCGCGCATGGCCAACCGGACGCTGGCGGCCACCTATGGCGTGCAAGGGCGGATTGAACCGGGTAAGGGCCTCTGGTTGACGTCGCCGGTCGCGCTCACGGTGCCGGTGACCGGTCTGCGCCGTAAAGGCGCGGAGAGTTACGGCGGGCAGTCCATCTCCTGGATTTCGCTCAAGGCCAATACTCCCGCCTTCTTCGCATCGGCGGACACCACGTTTACGCGTGCCCCGTCGGCAGACGCGGGCCTCTCGCAAACGGTGTTGTCCACCCTCGACGTCACACTGGCGGGTTCGGCTGCTGACGCCAATCTGCCTGCGCGCGACCTGACCTACGCCTGGCTACAGACGGCCGGACCGGCCGTGACGCTGAGCGGCGCCGACCAGCCGGTGGCGACATTCACCTCGCCAAGGCTGGCCACGGGCGCGTCCACGGCCATGCTGAGGTTCAAGCTGACCGTTTCCAATGGCGCCTACACTGTGGCCGACACGACGACCGTCCTGGTCAAGCGGCCGAAGGCACCGTCGGCATCGGCCGGCTCGTCGCAAACCGCCAATACCGGGATGTCGGTCACACTCGGCGGCTCAGGAGTTGACACCAACGTGCCCGCGTTTCCGCTCACGTTCCGCTGGCGCCAGACCAAGGGCCCGGCGGTGCTGCTGTCTGATCAGAACGCGGCGGCTACCGGCTTTGTGGCTCCGGTACTGGCTCCCGGCGCCGCGAATGTCTCACTGGGCTTCGCGCTGACCGTCAGCAACGGTTTCCAGAGCGCGACTTCGTCGACCAACGTGATGGTCGTGGCGCCGACGAGATCTCAGACTCCTCGCCGCTAGGGTGTTCAGGTGAAGTCTCGGTAAGCACAACTGTCATGTCTGGTGGCTTGACACTCGTTTCGCGCATGTCGGCGGCGACGGCGCTCGCGCTGCCGGCCGTGGTGCGGCGGCCCGGCGAGGATCGCCAGTCGCTCGATCGCCTGGCGACCGAGGTGTACGCCGCGCGTCCCCACTTGATCGATCACTGGGAGGCGACCGCCGTCGTCGAAGCACTTGGCTACAACGACGGTCGCGTGCAGCGCGAGTTTGGCCTGGCCACCACGCTCGATGTCGGCGAGTACATCTGGCGTGGCCGCCCACTGGTCGCGACGCCGCCGCCGGCGTGGACGCCGGAGATCGAATCGACGGGACTGATCGTCACGCGCAGCACTCTTTCGACGCTGGTCTACGCCGTGCCGTGGCTGTCGGTGTTCGTCGGGCAGACCATTGTTCCGTCGGCCATGGTACTGCCGTCACAGGTCGCACCGGCCGTGGCCTTGGCGCTGATGTTCAGCCTGGTCGTCAGTGGCGGCTTCGTCCAGGCGATTGTCCGCCGTGGCGAGTTTTACGTCGGCAACCGGCAGGTGGGTCTGGCTCGCGAGGTAATCAGCGTGCTGACGCGAGTTGGCATGTTCATGACCGTGGCGACCGCGCTGGCCGGCGTCGTCATTGGCTGGTATTTCGAGTTGGCGGGGTGGTCGGCGCTGATTCTCGGCGCCGACGTCTTCATCACCCTGTCGGCATTGTGGATGGTGTGCGCGACGTTCGCGATTCGCCGCCAGCAATGGCGGGTGTCGGTCACCTTCGCGTTCGGTTTCGCAGGCTTTGTCGTGGCGCGTCAGCTGGGTGCCGACGTCCTGACGGCGCAGCTGCTGGCGGCCACGGTGCTGCTGCTGGCCGCGCTGGCGCAGGCGCGTGGACTGTTCGCCGATGGCCAGGCGCGCGCCACCAGCGTCCGGTTGCCCCAGTTATCGGTCGTCGTCTATCGAACGGCGCCGTATTTCTGGTATGGCATCGCCTATTTCTCGTTCTTGTTCGCCGATCGCCTGGTGGCCGGCACGGCCGGATCAGCGGCTGACTCGGCGTTTGGCATTCCGGTGCCCTATGTGGCCGGCATGGAACTGGCGCTGCTGACATTCCTGCTGGCCGCCAGCGGACTCGAAGTGGCCGGGGCGCTGTTTTCACGCGCGTTCACGAACGAAGCGCGGCAACCGTTCCTCGGTGATTCACGGCCGCTGGCCGTGGCGATGCGCCGGCATCACCTGCGGGCGTTGTTGCTGACCGTGGTGGCCTTCGTCCTGTCTGCGGCGGTGGTCGCCGCCGGCGCGCGCGTGCTGCTCAGCGACACCCTGTCGCCGATTTCGTGGTGGCTGCTGCTGGTCGGCGACGCCGGTTACCTGTGCCTGGCCGTCGGCCTGGTCAATGCCCTGGCGTTGTTCCAAACCGGCCGGCCGTGGGCCGCCGTGCGCGGACTCTCGGTCGCCCTCGCTGTCAACCTTGTCGGTGGGTTCGTGCTGGGGCACCTTTACGGAGCCTACTTCGCCAGCACCGGACTGCTGATTGGCGCGATCACCTTCGTCATCATCTCGACGATCGACGTCCGCCAGGCCGTGGCCAGGCCCGACTTCAGCTACGCAGTCCGATGACCAGCAGCCCGGGTGTCGCCGGCCAGGTGCTGTGGGTGCTGCTGTGGCTGGGGGCGATCGCCATTGTCCTCCCCGGAACCGCGCTGGGATACCGGAGCGACCGCCGTGGTCTCGCCAGCGACTGGGCCGGCGCGTTGTTGTGGACCTGGTTGACGGTGGCGATCGCCGTGCCGCTCGCCGCCGCGATTGGCGCGTTCAACTGGGTAACCGCTCTGGTGATCGCCGTGCTGTGGCCCGTTCTGCTCTGGTGCTACCGTCACCACCGCAACACCCGCGCCGCACTCCTGGCCTTGGTGCGCCGGCTGGTCTTGAGCGGCACGGCCATCGATCCCGGTGCCTGGCGGCTGCCGATGGCGTCGCGACTGCTGCTGTCGAGCGCCTTTCCGCTGGTCGCGGCTCCACTGGTGACCGGCGTTGCCGACATCCGTCTGCCCGCGCCGCCCGACTTCGACACCTTGGGACACATGCAAGTGCTGCTCGGAAACGCCGCAACCTGGGATCCATTGGCCTCACTGGGTGCGTTGTTGGTGCGCGTCTCAACCGTCTCGCCGCTGGTGGTGACCGCTTCGCTGCGCTTCTCCCTCACCGCCGTCGCCGCACTCGCGGTGGCCACCCTCGTCACGGACGTGGGCACCAGTCGTCGCATCGCCCTGGTCGCTGCCGTCGCGCTGACGCTCGCGGCGCCCGTCATGCCGGTGTCGGTCTGGGCGGTGCTGGTCGTCGCGCTGCTCGGTACCGTGACGATGAGTCGCTGGATCCGTTCCAGCCGTGCCGCCGACGGCTGGCACACCGCGGCGGCCTGCGCCTTGCTGGTCGGACAGCTGGCGCCGCTGACGTCCAATCCGGCCTGGGTCCTGACGCGCCACCCGCGCTTTGTCGAACCGCCGGCAGCACCGCTGCAGGCACTGAGCATTGCGCGCGCCAATTCAGGCGACGACTGGCTGATCGTGGCGCCGCCGCAACTCCGGCTCGAGTCTGGCCGGCCGGACCGTCACTACGATCTGGCCACCTTTGTCGAGCGATTCGCAGACCGTGCCGCTGATCGGCACTTTCGCTTCGCCGTTCCGGTTGAACGGATCTACCTGTTTGTTGAGCTCGAATCGGCGGATCTGGATCTGGATGTAGTGGTCAAGGATTCGCGAATGGTTTCCGGCGAAGCCGCCGTCTACCGGGTTCCGCGCGAACGCCGCCGTTTGCAGGCGTTGGCCCGGCAACTCTGCGATGATTATCGGCGTAGCCATGCCGGAGTCCGCATTACCCATGACGATGGAGCATTGCGAATCTGTGAGATCACTGTCTAGCCTTCAGCACGCCGCTGTGTTGACCGCGACGTTGCTGGTCACTGGTGCACCGGAGCACGCCGTCTCGGCGGCGCCGGCGCGGCTGGCCGTGTTTTACGGCTATCCGAGCGCGGTGAACGGCGCCAACGGGAGCCTCGAGCAGGCCACGCGGGCCTTTGCCGACTACGACGTCATCGTCCTGGGCGACGGTCTGCAGTTGACGGCCACCGGGCCGGCCAGCACGCCACACCCGGATCGCGCCTTCACCGTTCGTCTGATCGAACGGCTGCATCAGTCGGCGCGCCGGCCTCGCATCTATGGCTACATCGACCTGGGCAATTCTCAGAGCCTGTCCGGTGCGGAGATCGTTCGACGGATCGGTCAGTGGGCGGCCATGGGTGTCGATGGCATTTTCTTCGACGAGGCCGGGTTCGATTACGGCGTCCGGCGAGAGCGGCAGAACGATGCGGTGCTGGCGACCCACACGCACAGCCTGAGCGCGTTCCTCAACGCCTTTCAGCCGGCCGACGTCTTCGGCACGGCGGCCGTACCGCTGAATGCCGTCGGCGGCGGCAATCCGCTCGGCGTGGCGCCGGTGGTGACCGACCGTGACCTCTACTTGCTGGAGTCTTTCGCGGTCCGCAATGGCAGCCCCGAGGCCGCAGCGCCGCTGGCGGCGCGCACGCGCGCAGCGCTGGCTGGGCGGCAGGCGTTTGGCACGCGGATCTTCGGCGTCGCGACGAGTGATGGCACCGACGGCAACCCGGCGCTCTCCGCGTACGCGTGGTGGACCGCCGCATTGTTCGGGATTGATGGCTATGGCTGGGGAACACCAAACTACAGCGCCACCACCAGCCGGCTGACGTTTGTGCCGCCGCCGGCCGATGAAGCCCGCTTGCGAACGGCGGCGTACATCGGCGAGGCCGACGTGACGTCGGTTCGCTGGCGGCGGACCACCACCCTGGGCACCATCAGCGTTGATCCGGCGGCGCGCGGTGGCGCACTCGTGCCGCGATGAGCCGCCAGATGAATATTCGCACGGTCCTCGCATCCGGCTGGTACATCAGGGGCGGCGTCGCACTGTTGACCCTCGGCGTGGTCGCCTCGGCGCTGATCGCGCGCAACACCATCGTGCTGTCATCCGGCACCGCGCCGGCCTCGAGCGACGCGTTGGTCGGCCTGGTGCGGCCCGGCGAAGTCACGACGGTGACCACGTCGGCGCCGTTCACGGTGACCGCGGTCGAGGTCCGCGTCGGTGACGAGGTGACTGCGGGTCAGCCACTCGTTCGCATTGACAGTGCCGACGCGCGGCGGAGCGTCGAGGATGCGACCGTCGAGCTTGAACGCGCGCGCCAGGATGTGTTGGAGCGCTCGCAGGGCATGGCGCGGGCGCAGCAGGTGATCGCGCAGTTTGACGTCAGCGCCGACGCCGCCGAGGCCCTCACCCTGGCGGAGCGCGACCTCCAGCAGGTGCCGACCCGCCAGGTGAAAGATTCGACCGAGCGCGCAGCGGCCGCCCTGGACCAGGCGTTTCTGAGCCTGCAGCGCGTGGAGCAGTTGTCGGCCGGCGGCCTGGTGGCGCGCCAGCAGGTCGACGAGGCGCAACTGGCCTTTCGGCTGGCGCTGGACGACTTCGGCATTGCCTCGCGCACGGCCGATGCGGCTGACAAGTTGCGCAAGGCTCAACAGACCGACTTGATGCTGCGGCGCAACCTGGCCCGCGCGACGGCGCAGCAACAACTGGTCGCGCAGCAGGCCCTCGTTCGGCAGGCCGGGCTGGTGCTGAAGCAGATGCAGGCGCGGTTTGATGACGCCAACGTCCGGCTCACCGATCCGTTCATCAAGGCGCCGCGCGCCGGGGTCGTCACCGAGGTCGTGGCGCAACCCGGCGACCGCCTGATGCCGGGCGCCCTGGTGGCCCGCCTCGCCGTGATCGATCACGTCCAGATCGACGTCGATGTCACGCCGCTGCTGGCCAATGCCATCGCGGTCGGCGGTCCTGCCGAGGTCAGCATTCCCGCGGTCTCGCTCGACCGCGCCGCCGCGACGGTGCACGCGATCGCGCCGCTGCCGGCCGACAATGGCAAGTATGTGGCTGTCTCTTATACACA